>Ga0307517_10005612_pt1 | contig 18835 bp, 9 predicted proteins | sample 23_EM_MG_FD_194515 | JGI IMG/M metagenome (GOLD analysis project Ga0307517, IMG submission 194515) | Populus trichocarpa ectomycorrhiza microbial communities from riparian zone in the Pacific Northwest, United States - 23_EM | ecosystem: Host-associated > Plants > Roots > Unclassified | place... | reverse complement strand
TCTTCGTTTCTTGATAGACTTTTCTTGGATATGCCTCGGTTGGCCAAATAAAAATTGGATAAAATTTTATTTTTTTATTTAAAATTATTTTTTTATATATTTTTTAATTTTTAATATATTGATATCAAAAATATTTTTAAAAAATAAAAATTATATTATTTTAATATATTTTTAAGTAGAAAATACTTTAAAAAATAATTATTATTTTTTATTTGTTTTCTGGTTATATTTAATTTTTCATCAACATTCCTAATGTAAATTGCCATGTATTTTGAATCTTGAAGAATTAAGAGATGGAAGACAAAAAAAGAAAGAGAGACAAGACAGTTCAAAAGAAGAAGAAAAAAAACAATAATGAGAGAAAGAGAAGAGAACAAAAGTGGAGCAACTAAATAAACTTTATAATTACTAATATTAAATTCAAAATATGTACATATTGCACATATTTAAATATATCATGTGGTTTAATAGAAATGATTTTTTAAAACATATATAGCTTAATTAATCAACTCTTAATATCTTTCATTTTATATAATATTAAAAGTAAGTATTAAAACCTATTATATTAATTTGTGAATGCATTAACTCGGATGTGAATTATATTTTTAGAATGTTTTTTTTAAAAAAAATTCTATACACTACAACTAACTTAAGAAAGTCATGTTAATCAGGATCATAGAGTACAAAAGAAAATATTGAATTGCATAAAAATAATTAACCGAAACTTATATTCGTAAACGTTGACCCAAGTCAAGTCATCTTCTGGAAAAACATGAATAAAGGGTTAATGAGGTATATGTTTGTTATTGGATTTTTAATTTGTCCCTAAATAAGCTCACCTCAAGTAATCTTTTTTGCTTCATGAGGTTCCAAAAGCTGAAAATATTCATCTTTTCCAAAGCTGAGAATCTTGAGAAAGAGTCATTAATTATCCTTGACTAAAATACTATATTGAAGAGAAGTAGCACATTGAAAAAACAAATTTTGCTGCTGACTTTTTTTAGAGTTTTAGCTCCAAATCTACGGTATTCGACAGAAAGATATATCAATGGGTTAGATTGTATATAAATTGAAAAAGTAATTAATTTTTTTATCCAAATAACTTTAAGGATGCACCTCTAATTATATTAATATAATATATTTAAAAAAATTCCCTAAACTACTGTATTTCTCCAACAGCGAAAATATATGGTGGCAATCCTCCAATCTCAAGAGTACACGAAATAAGTATTTTTCCTCAGGATGGGTCCGACAGACAATCATCATCATGCATTTATAAGCTCATGAGACCATTACCATATGCGCTTTGGTCCCCGATAGCGTAGCTTTTCCTCGAGATGAGCCGGTGAGACCATTTCCATCATGCATTTATGAGTTCGTGAGACCATTTCCATCATTGAGAAGGGATAATATACTTTAATTTAAACATGTTAATGTGGTTTAATAGAAATGATTTTTATAAACAAGTATGGGAATAATAATGTTAAAAATATTATTGTTTCAATAATTGAGAAACAAATTAAAAAAAAACTATAGTTTTAATAACAAGCGAGAAATATCACTAGTTTTAACTATTACTAATTTGTGACAATAATATAGATAAAACTATAGACAACGTGAAGCAAATAAAACAAACTAACTACCCACTAATTAATTCCTTGAGGAGGAAGAGTGAGAGATTCTTGAAGGCTAATATTGTACTATTTATCTTGTAAATCCCTTGAATTTATTCACACCAAATTTAAAATTTAGAGACATTAAATCTATGATTTATTTATAAATAAATCTTATTGTTAATATTCTTATTATTCCATAGTGACTTTATGTAAACCTTACATTTATTCTGTGAACAAATTTATGGTCAGACACTAGTTTATCAAATAGAAAAAAAATCAATTAGAGTACTTGAATTAAAAAAAATATTAAATATAAGTATTTTACATATCTTTACTTTTCATAAATTAAAAATAAAATAAAATCAATCCAAACTCATTTAAAAAAAAATTAACTATGACATCATCATCATTCTGATAATAAAACTAATAAAGATATTTTATTTATCAGATTTCATGAAAATAAATATTTAAATTGAAAAAAAAAACCATTTTTGTCCATGTTTTTGGTATTGATATCTCTATCCATTTACATAATAGTGCATCTATTTTTATTGATTTCTCTTGCCCGGAAGATAAGGAATGTGAATATTCAAAGCTGTTTGAGTACCACCCATTTTAGTAGATTTTTATTTTTTTTATATTAGTATACCAATTTTTTTCATTATATCAATTAAATACTTTTTTCTGGTTTTCTTTGATGGCGTGACTTTGATCAAATGAAATTGAGTTTGAGTTTTCCTCCAGAATAAATAATTGTTTTGATGAATAAATAATAATCTCTCCATCAAGTTTTTGCCCCACCACTAAGATGGCTCACTATAGAGACAAATTTGATCTATCTTTTGGTTTCTAATTCCACGGCTTTGGTTTGATTTGATTTATTTTTTGTTATTCTTCAAATATCTTCGTTCCTTGTTAGACTTTTCTTAGATATGCCCTTGATTTTTTTATTTAATTTTTTTATATATTTTTTTAATTTTTTTGATAAGCTGATTTTAAAATATTTTTAAGATAAAAAATATTATTTAAATATAATTTTAAATAAAAAAAACTTTCAAAAATAATTCTAGCCAACTTTAAATACCATTTTTTATTCGGCTCGCCTACCGTTCAAATAGAATTTTCAAAAGAATTCAGCTTGCCAAATAGAATTTTCAAATCATACATTGCCAAATAGAATTTTCAAATCTAAATTGAATTCAGCTTGTCGTTGTTAACTATTTTATTTTCACTATAATTAATTGCTTTATCACCTTGACGCCAGCAGTCTAACAACTATCTTACATTCCCTGCTTGGCATCGAATTCCATGCCTTTGCAAAATATCAATTGCTCCAGTGCCTCTCTAGCAATAATTAATTTTATTTTCCCCCAAACACATGTGTCATTTATCGAGATAATTAATTTAATCACACAAAAAAAAAACAAATAGATCCAACTACCATGCCATTCCACAATTAATTTTTTATATTATAATTTAGTGTTATGTTAATCAGGCAACATTTAATTACCATGGTATAAAATACAAAAATAGTGGGAACAGAAAAACATGTTTTTATGTATTTTTTATTTTAAAATTATAAATTTTTCTCTAATTTCACTCTAAGACTATTGTAAGAAAATATTTATTTTAAATTTATCTATATTTTTATAGTTCAAAAATTAAAAATAAAATAAAATCAATTCAAACTCATCTAAAAGGAGTTATTTAAAAAGGAGTTAACTGTGATGTCATTATTTTATAACAAAACTAACAAAGATATTTTATTAACCATTTCGTAAAATCAAAAGTTTTTAAATAAAATAAATATATTGCCCCTTAAGCTTAAGAAAGAATAATATGTTTTAATTTCATCTTGTATAAAAAAATCTCAATTTAGTGTGTTAGAATGCAACCACCGACTAATTAATAGATAATCGACCTTAGATTAATATATTATCATTTTTTATTGTATTTTTTTTCATATTTAATTTTTCATCAAGTGATTAATATGTAAAATTCAATTTTTAGTTTGCTCCTTGAAATTTCTCAATTTCATCTTCAAAGTTTAGTATGTAACAATTGCCTTCTATATATAATTTTCATGCTTCATCCATTTATATAAGTAATAGTACCACAGAATTATATGTGTTGCACGTCCCTCACGCGGCGTTGATGCTGATTTTTCATTATATTTACTTGATTTAGTTCTTGGAAGTCGCCATCTAGTATTTGATTGAGGATTACTAGGAAACCCGGATGTACTGGTCGTTGTCAGATATTCGAGGGTAAAGGACTGGTTATGGCTAGAGAATGTATTAGCACTCCTAGCGCACCCTACCTGAGGTAAGCTGCTTTGCGGTTTGATGTGATTTGAAAATTTAAAGTATTAGTCAAATTCTTAAGACTTTAATAAATCAGTTATTAAATCTCAAAATAGATGTAGAAACGTGTTCTTACATTTTCACGGGAAATACAATATGATTTTATTTGTCCTTGAGATATTTAACCATATTCAAATTAAACACTTAATTCTTTTTGTCTTTTTTTTTTTAATTTTAACATTAAAAGAAAACATTCATTAAAATAAAATACAAAAACACACACTGACATCACTTTTTTACTATACTCATTCTATTACATGTTTACAAATAACATAAACTAAAAAACAAATTTAACAGAAATTTAAAGACATGTTCAAATATCTAAAAATTACAAAAATAGGTTTCTGAAAAGTCCAGGAAAGTAGTGGCGGCGCGTCTCCTCCACACGTGGAGATTATTTCCCCATAAGCTTGAGAATAATTATCATGAAAAGTACGAGGAGGTGCTAAAAATTTGTATATTAAAATTATCATTTTCCATATATACATGAACAATTATAGCTTAAAAATGAGTTATTTTTATTTTGATCCTCCAAATGTTTATGGTTGCTATGTCATTACATCAATTACTTTCACTTTTTATTAATTATTTTCTCATATCATCATTATACCCATTTTTTGTATCATATCAATCAAATATTTTTATAAGAAGTCCATCGATTTTCTTTGTTTTTCCTGATAACTTTGAGTTTGGGTTTTTTGGGGGAAAGTTCCGTCCAAAATAATAATTATTTTGATAAATAAATAATAATTTATAATTAAAATAAATTTGTTTATTTGATCGGAAGAAAATCCTTCATGTTACTATCACGTGAAATCAATTTATTTGCTTAAGAAGAACATACTGTAACTATATAAGTTATTTATTTATCTATTTTAATGAAATATAAAGTAGTTTTTAATCTTGTGATATATTTCTTGTCTTTGAAGAGAAAATAGCTATGAACTTAATCTCAAAACTTGAAAACTAATATAAAGACATTAAATGATCATTCAAAAAAATATAAATAAAAATAAAAATAAAAATATAATCCATCCTCAATATTATTCGAGAAAATAGTGAGTCCTTGCGGAGTAAAGAAATCCACGCAAGCAATACTTAATAATATGAAAACGAAGACGAAAGGGATAGTGATGAAGAGTGTACACTGCTGTCCTATGCCATCATCCATTTTTCCATGAATGGGCCCATTGGATGGTGCCATCATGCATTTTCTCCCCCATGAGGTGGGCCCGAGAGAACATTTCCTTCATGCATTTTTTCCTAAAAGATATTCAGATTAAAAGTATTATAAAAAAAAATACTATAATTTCCATGCTTCATCCGTTTATATAAGTAAAGAATCACACAAAATATATATGAATAAATCTCAGAGTTGTTTTTAAAGTTTATATAAAATATTTCATTCTCATCCAAAAAATATTAAAAAGTATGAAAGAAAAGCCAAATTAATAAAAATAAAAACAGAAAATATGACAAAATTTGAGAGAATTAATTCTTCTAAAAATTCTAAAATTCTATTCACTTAAATTCTCATTCATCAACAATAACTAATATTTAAAGAAGTGATCAGTAGTGTTAAAAAAAAAACTTGTCATATTTCTTTTAAGATATTTAGATTAAAAGTATTATAAAAAGAAACAAAAAGATTATATATATTGAAGATAAATGTTAAATGAATCAATTCAGATATTATGAATTATGTATTAAAATAAAATAAAATAAGTTGTTTTTAAAATATTTTTTTAAAATTAATTTTAACATCAATATATCATAACGATAAAAAAAATATAAAAAAATAATTTTAAACAAAAATATTATTTAAAAATAACACGGTTTCAAATTTATTCTCAAACAACCTTCTAGTTTGTTAAAACTAAAAAAAAAAAAAGTCTTTAGGAGGAAAACTATATTAAAAAGTTAGTGTTTAGTAGGAAAAAAATACTGTTGTGATTGGGAAATGTTGGGTAAAAGCACAAATATTTGGTTTTTTATTAGGAGCTGGAAAAAAAATATTAATAGGATTTCGGCCAATTGAAAAATTAAGAAAAAAACAAGAGAGAGAGAGGATGCGACTATGAAGTGGATTTGTTTTTTACCAAAAAAATGAAGCTTCTAACTTATGTGGCTGCCTGCTAAGTGTGTTTTTCATTAAGATATTTTTTAAAATTACTGAGATTTTTTTTCAGATTTTTTTTTAAAATTTATTTTGCTTAAGAAAGTCATGAACATTGAATTATAAATATTTATTCTCCACGAGGGGATGTGTCCGTTGCCATCATGCAGTGTTTTTTCCACGGCATGGGTCCGTGAAGTCCTCTATAAAAGCCTTAACCTCCTCGCTGCCATTCGCAACAATTAATTTTGTAATAGTTGATATTAATAAGATGGGTCTGTTCCTTCAGGTGTTCACGGTGTTAGTGATAACGGTTTCGCTGCAAGGATGGCTGCCTCGTGGTTGCTTGGAGGAAGAGAGGATCGCTCTGTTGCACCTCAAAGATTCTCTTAACTATCCCAACGGCACCTCCCTTCCCTCCTGGAGAATAGCCCACGCCAACTGCTGTGATTGGGAACATATTACCTGCAACAGCAGTACAGGTCGAGTCACCTTTCTCTATCTTTGGGAGCACAAGGAACCAGGAGCTGGGAGATTGGTACTTAAATGCCTCCTTGTTTCTTCCTTTCCAACAACTCAACGGTGTCTACTTGTACGGTAATCGTATAGCTGGTTGGGTTGAGAACAAAGGTTTGCTCTCTTAAGTATTACAAAATATTTATATTAGTTTTATTTTTTTATAATTAATCAAATCAGGTGTTGTTTAATTACTATCATTCATTTTGGTTCTCTACAGTAATTCATCATCGAAGAAATAGAAATCATTATAATCATGACATCATCAGTGAAACAATTACTTCTCTTACTTTCACTTTCACCGCCTCAACCTCTTTACATGGATTCACTATAACAATTACATGCCTCTTCATCGATCATAATTAAATTACTCCAATGATATCTTTTTTTTTTCTTACATGAAGTCTTAATTTATTTATTTTTTATATAGGTGGTTATGAGTTATCAAGATTGAGCAATTTGGAAATCCTTGACTTTGAATCTAATCGCTTCGATAATAGTATTTTATCATTTGTGAAGGAGTTTTCATCTCTTAAAGCATTATATTTAGGTCATAATAGACTGGAGGGAATAATAGATTTGAAAGGTTAGTTTTTTTATATACTTATCTTTTCTCTATTAAATTCAATTAAAAAAACACAATTTATATGATGTAGTGAATTAATTAACTATTATTTTTATAAATATCAAGAATCTCTGAGCAGCTTGGAGGCATTGAGTTTGGGCGGCAACAATATTAACAAATTGGTAGCCTCAAGAGGTAATTAGTAACACATGCACATTACTTACCTGGCTAGTAGCATCATGAAGATATTATCTATACAATATTAATCATATGTTTCTTCCTTAACTAACTTGCAGGTCCAAGCAACTTGAGAACTCTATGGCTACAAAATATCACAACCTATAAAAGTAGCTTCCAGTTACTGCAATCATTACGAGCATTTCCAAACCTCACGACACTTCACCTGGAAGAAAATGATTTTAGAGGAAGAATATTAGATGATAGTAAGTTATATATTTTACATATAGTGATGTTTATATATTTGGGATTAATTCAAAAATTCAATTTGCTACTTTTGAACAAACAGAGTTGCAAAATTTAAGCTCATTGGAAAATTTGTATCTAGATCAGTGTTCTCTAGATGAACACTCCCTTCAAAGCCTTGGAGCACTGCCTTCTCTAAAAAATCTATCATTGTATGCTCTCAGCAGCACTGTACTTTCTGAAGGTAAATTAACCATTCTGTTTTTTTTTTTATGCCCGCTACAATTAGATTTGTCTATATAGAATTCATCTTTTATGTTTTAGCAACCCACTAAATTAAGTCTTGGATAGACAATTAAATCTCAAGTTTATAAATTAACTCAATTGAAATCTTCATTATTCTAAAAGTCTACCATCCATTTAATATTAACTATATTTCAATTCCATTTTGATCCTTTCTTAATGTAATGTAAACATAATGATAATATAAAAAAACATTAATGAAAAAATAACTTTTTATATTGAGAGTATTATTTTTAGGAGGAGAATAAATTAACAATGATGTTTTTTTTTTTTTTTTGTCAGACGTATCAAAAATCCTTGTTTTAATTGGACTCTACAATTTCTACACTTCCCTTCCCATTTTTTAGTTTTCTTTAGCCATAATTCATTAGTAAAGAATTATTGTATTTAATAACCTCTTAGGAGAGTTGAACAAAGAAATCACGGGAGACTTTGTTTATATACACGTGGACTTTTTTTTTATCTTCTTATATGTGGACTCAATCAAAATAATTTACACTGATAGATTGATATTATAAGATATTATTATTTTCAAAACCATAAAAAAAGACAACTTGAGTGTTTTAAATATCTTGAAAATGATAGATTACAAAATATGAAATTATAAAATAAAGAATATTATTTTCTAAATTTACTATGACATATAAAAAGCAATCTAGAGAGAAAGAACGGTCCAAGTCTTATCAATCTATAGAAAGAGAAAGAATTAAGGAAGAATGTTAATAACACTCATTAATGTCGTGAAGAGATTTATTTTCTCTAAAGAATATCAATTTAATGTAGATAAAGAATATATAACCCATTTTCCTTAGCTGATAAAATATTTACTTGACCGGAATTATGACCATCTTGAATTCTACCAAAGAAACATCTCGCCAATAAAGCATTCTCTAAAAAAATATATGGAATTAAGAATATCAATTTTGATAGTTTCACTTATAATTTCCTTACATGTCAACAAATTATGGCTTTTTCTAAAAAACAATTATGGAAAAAATAATAGTGTGATATAGGTGGATTAAATTATAATATTTTAAACTTGAACTTTTATTTTATTTGTATAGCCTTTCTTTTTTAATATTAATCTGGAAAATTAAAAAAAATTAGGAACTAATTATGAGTCAATTAAAAAAAAACTCACAAAACATAAGGAAAAAAGCATAAAAAATACATTACTCAACCAATAATTGACTAGAACCTGACTAGAACCACGTGATGTCCACTACTGGAACTAGCAACTTATTAGCAATTTGCTTGCTAGAGCAAATTGACCAATAAGAGAGAATTAAATTTCAAATTTAGAAATCAATTCAATTGAGATACTTATTATTCATTCTATAAACTGCTTCCGGCTAACTCTTTCATTTCCTTTATAATTTTAATTCTTTCTATGTTAATATAATTTCTTAATTGTGGCAGGCTTTCTTCATCTCAGGAACCTAAAATACTTGGATTTGAGCTATAATGCTCTCAACAATAGTATTTTTCAAACCATCGGTAAGGTTGATGACTCTTACTCTCTTTTTCTTTATAGGTTGTATATTTTCAATAGACACTCAAAGTTTTAATTTTCCTTAAATTATAATGTGATCAGGCCTATGTGACTTAAATCATCTCCAAGTGCTATATATAGACGACAATGATCTTAGTGGTTTCTTGCCTCCGTGGCTGGCAAATTTGACTTCCCTTCAACTACTAGATCTCTCTTCCAATCACTTGAAGATCCCTATGTCAATGAGCCCATTATACAACCTTTCAAAACTCAAGTCTTTTTATGGTTCAGGTAATGAAATATATGCAGAAGAAGATCATCATAGTATGAGCCCAAAGTTCCAGTTAGAGTCCCTTTATTTGAGCAGTCGTGGACAAAGTGTAGGAGCATTTCCCAAGTTCCTTTACCACCAAGTGAACCTGCAATCTTTGGATCTTACAAACATCCAAATAAAGGGAGAGTTTCCAAATTGGTTGATTGAGAACAACACATACCTACAAGAACTTCATTTAGAAAACTGTTCTCTTTCGGGTCCATTCTTGTTGCCAAAGAATTCTCATGTGAATTTATCATTCCTAAGTATATCCATGAATCACTTCCAAGGCCAAATCCCTTCAGAAATCGAAGCTCGTTTGCCAGGGTTAGAAGTTTTATTTATGTCTGACAATGGTTTCAATGGAAGCATTCCTTTCTCGTTGGGTAACATTAGCTCGCTGCAAGCATTCGACCTGTCAAACAACAATTTGCAAGGGCAAATCCCTGGATGGATTGGGAATATGTCTTCTCTTGAATTCTTGAACTTATCAGGGAACAATTTCTCTGGTCGTTTACCACCTAGATTCAGCTCTTCTTCAAATTTGAGATATATTTTTTTGTCTAGAAATAAGTTGCAAGGGCCGATCGCAATGGCATTTTATGACTCCTTTGAGATATTCGCATTAGATCTTTCCCATAATAATTTAACTGGTACAATTCCAGAATGGATTGGCAGGCTATCGAACTTGAGATTTTTACTCTTGAGTTATAACAATCTTGAAGGTGAAATCCCAATTCAATTATCCAGATTGGACCACTTAACCTTGATTGATCTTTCTCACAATCACCTTTCTGGTAACATCCTCTTTTGGATGATATCTACTCATCCTTTCCCTCAACAATACAATTCTTATGGTTATGAATCCTCATCACACCAATCTTTTGAGTTTACAACGAAGAATGTATCCCTTTCTTATAGAGGAAGCATTATCCAGTACTTAACAGGAATTGATTTCTCATGCAACAATTTCACAGGAGAGATTCCTCCTGAAATTGGAAACCTCAACAAGATCAAGGCGTTGAACCTTTCGCACAACAGTTTGACTGGACCAATTCCACCAACATTTTCAAACTTAAAGGAAATAGAGAGCTTGGATCTTTCCTACAACAAATTGGATGGAGAAATCCCACCTCGACTTCCTGAACTATTTTCTCTAGAAGTTTTTAGTGTGGCTCATAATAATTTATCTGGTAAGACTCCTGCGAGAGTTGCACAGTTTGCCACGTTTGATGAGAGGTGCTACAAGGACAACCCTTTTCTTTGTGGAGAACCGCTACCCAAAATATGTGGTGCGGCTATGCCACCATCACCAACGCCAACTTCAACGAACAATGAAGATAATAGTGGCTTTATGGATATGGAGGTTTTCTATGTGACCTTTTGGGTTGTATACATCATGGTACTGCTGGTGATAGGTGCAGTTCTATACATAAATCCATATTGGCGACGAGCTTGGTTTCACTTTATTGAGGTGAGCATCAACAATTGCTATTATTTTCTAGTGGACAATCTTTCCATTTTATACAAGTTTGGGTTTTCATAGCCTTGATGGTACCAAGACTTTGGTGCATCGTTGTGTATTCTAGTTTTAAGATTTAAACAAGTTTCAATGCATGCTCATGTTGTATTAATTTATACAGTTTCATTTGGTTTCAAGGGTTTTTATACAGCGGGGGCTTTTCAAGAGTTTTTTTTCTACGAGATAAGATGAGTTCGTGAGATTATTGCCCCATAAGCTTGAGAATAATTATCATGAAAAGTACGACGAGGTGCTAAAAATTTGTACAGTAAAATTATCATTTTCTATATGTACTTGAACAGGTGACCGAATGAACAATTATAGCTTAAAAATGAGTTATTTTTATTTTGATCATCCAAATGTTTATGGTTGCTATGTCATTACATCAATTACTTTCACTTTTTATTGTTTTTAGTATGGGAAAATACATCCTTTGCAAAATTTATAGCATGACACTTATATCTTTTTTATTTTTTTATTTTATCTTTTTATAAAAATTTAAAATCAATTAAAGTTTAATTAAAACTAAATTGTCAAAAAAAAATTAAAAAAATTAAATTTTTAAACAATTCATTTACAATAATATATAAAAGAATAATCAGTAAAGTCTTGACAAAGGAAAAAAAATTTCAATGTAAGCAATACTTAGGAGTGTTTGGGAGTATGATAATAGTTGGTTTTTAAAGTATTTTTAGTTTGGAAATATATTTAAATAATATTTTTTTATTTTTTAAAAATAATTTTTAACATTTATATATTAAAATAATATAAGAACATCAAAAAATAAAATAAAATTTATTTTTAAAAAATACTTTTAGAATGTAAAAAATAATCAGGGTAATATCAAAACGAAAACAAATGTGATGAAGAGGACACTGCCGTCCTATGCCAACCTGCTTCTTCTTTTTCACAAGATGGGCCCGTTGGAAGTTGCCATCATGCATTTTTCCATGAGTTGGGTCCGTTAGACCATTTCCATCATCCATTTTTCTTCAAGATGGGTCCGGTGGATGGTGCCATCATGCATTTTTCCATAAGTATTTTTTCCTAAAAAGATATTCAGATTAAGATTATTATAAAAAGAAACAAAGAGAATACATATATTAAAGATAAATGTTAAATGAATCAATTCAGTTATTATGAATTATGTACTAAAATAAAATAAAAGAAGTTGATTTATAAAATATTTTTTAAAAAAATATTTTTAACATCAATATATCGGATAAAAAAAACTTAAAAAATAATTTTAAATAAAAAAATTATTTTTAAAAAAAATATAATTTCAAAATTATTCCCAAACAACCTTTTAGTTTGTTAAAACTAAAAAAAAAAAAGTATTCAGCAGGAAAAATATACTAAAAAGTTAGCGTTTAGTAGGGAAAAAAAACACGGAATCAAATCAATCAGTAAAGATTCATCTTGAACCTTGTTAAAATTAAAATGGAATACTATAAAGAATGATGAACATTTGTGATGATCAACCTTTACCGCAGTTTAGATGGAAAAATTGACTACAACAACAACAGCGTTGGATATCTAAATTTATTCACAGCAAAAACAAAAATATGTATTAGTAGGATTTCTCTTATTAATATATATTGGCCAAATTAATGAAAAATTAAGAAAAAAACAAGAGAGACTATGAAGTGGATATATATTTATTCATTAAGATATTTTTACAAATTACTGAGATATATTGTTTTCATTATGATATGGAATTCTTTAAAACAACTATGCAGTTTTTTGCACGGCATGGGTCCGTGAAGTCCTCTATAAAAGCCTTAACCTCCTCGCTGCCATTGGCAACAATTAATATTGTAATAGTTGATATTAATAAGATGGGGCTGTTCCTTCAGGTGTTCACGGTGTTAGTGATAACGGTTTCGCTGCAAGGATGGGTGCCTCTTGGTTGCTTGGAGGAAGAGAGGATCGCTCTCTTGCAGCTCAAAGATTCTCTTAACTATCCCAATGGCACCTCCCTTCCCTCCTGGATGAAAGCAGACGCCAACTGTTGTTCTTGGGAACTTATTGAGTGCAACAGCAGTACAGGTCGAGTCACCGAACTCGGTCTTGGGGGCGTATGGAATCCGGAACTGGGAGATTGGTACTTGAATGCCTCCTTGTTTCTTCCTTTTCAACAACTCAACGTTCTCTCCTTGTCGAATAATCGCATAGCTGGTTGGGTTGAGAAGAAAGGTTTGCTCTCTTAAGTATTACAAAATATTTATATTACTTTTATTTTTTTAGAATTAATCAAATAAGGTGTTGTTTAATTACTATCATTAATTTTAGTTCTCTACAGTAATTCATCATCGAAGAAATAGAAATCATATCTAGTAACAAGGTGTTGTTTAATTCCACAACATATATTATTAAATTGCCAATTTTATTATAATCATGACATAGACATAGACCGTCACTTTAACAATTACTCTTTTTATTTTCACTTTCACCACCTCAACCTTCACTGTAACAATTACATGCCTCTTAATCAATCATAATTAAATTACTCCAATAATATCTTTTTTATTCTATACCTAAAGTCTTTATTTATTTATTTATTTATATTGGTGGTTATGAGTTACAGAAATTGAGCAATTTGGAGTTCCTTGCCTTGGAATATAATAGCTTCGATAACAGTATTCTATTATTTGTGGAAGGGCTTCCGTTTCTTAAATCACTATATTTAGATTATAATAGACTGGAGGGGTTAATAGATTTGAAAGGTTAGTTTTTTTATATACTATTATTTTTATAAATATTAAATTTAATTAACACAATTATCTATTAAATTTAATTTCAAAAACACAATTAATGAGTATTGTATTAATTTATTTTTTTATATATAAATATCAAGAATCTCTAACTAGCTTGGAGGAATTGGGTCTGGGCGGCAACAATATTAACAAGTTGGTAGCCTCAAGAGGTAATTAGTAACACATTCACATTACCTACCTGTTGGTAGCATCATGAAGATAATATTAATTATTCTTGTTTCTTCCATAACTAACTTGCAGGTCCAAGCAACTTGAGGACTCTATGGCTAGAGAATATCATAACCTATGGAAGTAGCTTCCAGTTATTGCAATCATTAGGAGCATTCCCAAACCTCACAACACTTTATCTGGGATTCTACGATTTTAGAGGAAGAATATTAGGTGATAGTAAGTTATATTACATATATAGTGATGTTTATATATTTGGGTTTAATTGAAAAATTCAATTTGCTACTATTGAACAAACAGAGTTGCAAAATTTGAGCTTTTTGAAAAATTTGTATCTGGACTCTTGTTCTCTAGATGAACACTCTCTTCAAAGCTTTCGAGCACTGCCTTCTCTAAAAAATCTGTCATTGCAAGAACTTAATAGCACTGTACCTTCTGGAGGTAAATTAACAAATTTCAACTCCACTATTACTTATCATTGATCATTTTATTTCTTTCTATACCTGCTACAATTAGGTGTCGTATAGATTTCTTCTTTTATGTTTTAGCAACCTACTAAACAAGTCTTGGAGAGACAATTAAATCTCAAATTTAGAAATTAACTCAATTGAAATCTTTATTATTTTAAAATTCTACCATCCATTTAATATGAATAATATTTCACTTTAATCTTGCCCCTCTCTCAACACCATTTCAGTGTAATGTAATTAAAATGATAACATAAAAAACAATATAACTTCATATATAGAGAGTGTTATTTTTAGGAGGAGAATAAATTAACAATGGTGTATTTCTATTTTTGGGTCAAACGTATAAAAAAAACCTTCTATTAATTGGACAGTACAATTTCTACACTTACCTGATATTTTTTGTTTCTTTAGCCATGATTGATAGGTAATGAGTTATTTCTAATTTTAATTCCTTCTACGCTAATATAATTTCTATTTAATTGATCGTGATAGGCTTCCTTGATCTCAAGAACTTAGAATACTTGGATTTGAGTTACAGTACTCTCAATAATAGCATCTTCCAAACCATCAGAACGATGACCTCTTTTAAAATATTGAAATTGGAGGATTGCAGTCTAAATGGCCAAATACCTACAACCCAAGGTAAGGTTGATCACTCTTGCTCTTTCATTTCCTTTATAATTAATTCCTTCTACGCAATTATAATTTCTTGTTTAATTGATTGCAGCAGGCTTCCTTAATCCCAAGAACTTGGAATACTTAGATTTGAGTTCCAATACTCTTGATAACAACATCTTACAATCCATCGAAACAATGACTTCTCTCAAAACTTTGATTTTGGGGAGCTGCAAACTAGATGGCCAAATACCTACAGCTCAAGGTAAGGTTGATGACTCTTATTCTCTCTCTAGGTTATGTATTTTCCATTAGACACTCAAAGTTTTAATTTTCTCTATATTATAATGTAACTAGGCCTATGTGACTTAAATCATCTCCAAGAGCTAGATATGAGTGACAATGATCTTAGTGGAGTCTTGCCTTCGTGTCTGACAAATTTGACTTCCCTTCAACAACTATATCTCTCTTCCAATCACTTCAAGATTCCTATGTCATTGAGCCCATTATACAACCTTTCAAAAATCAAGTCTTTTTATAGTTCAGGTAATGAAATATTCGCAGAAGAAGATGATCATAATCTGAGCCCAAAGTTCCAGTTAGAGTCCCTCTATTTGAGAGGTCGTGGACAAGATGCGGGAGCATTACCCAAGTTCTTTTACCATCAGTTCAGCCTGCAATTTTTGGATCTTGCAAACATCCAAATAAAGGGAGAGTTTTCAAATTGGTTGATTGAGAACAACACATACCTTCAAAGACTTTATTTAGAAAATTGTTCTCTTTCGGGTCCATTTTTGTTGCCAAAGAATTCTCATGTGAATTTGTCATTCCTAAGGATATCCATGAATCACTTTCAAGGCCAAATCCCTTTAAAAATCGGAGATCGTTTGCCAGGGTTAGAAGTCTTAAAGATGTCTGATAATGGTTTCAATGGAAGCATTCCTTACTCGCTGTTTGAGTTAGACCTATCCAACAATCTTTTGACTGGAAGAATACTTTCGAACAACAGTTTGCAAGGGCAGATCTCTGGATGGATATGAAATATGTCTTCTCTTGAATTCTTGGACTTATCAGGGAACAATTTCTCTGGTCGTTTACCACCTAGATTCAACACTTCTTCAAATTTGAGATATGTTTATTTGTCTAGAAATAAGTTCCAAGGACCGATCACAATGGCATTTTATGACCCACCCTGAGATATTGGCATTGGATCTTTCCCATAATAATTTAACTGGTACAATTCAAGAATGGATTGACAGGCTATCTAACTTGAGATTTCTACTCTTGAGTTATAACAATCTTGAAGGTGAAATCCCAATTCAATTATCCAGGTTGGACCAATTGACCTTGATTGATCTTTCTCATAATCACCTTTCTGGTAACATCCTCTCTTGGATGATATCTACTCATCATTTCCCACAATCATACAATTCTCATGATTCTATGTCCTCATCACAACAATCCTTCGAGTTTACACGAAGAATGTATCCCTTTCTTATAGAGGCGACAATATCTGGTACTTCATAAGAATTGATTTCTCATGCAACAATTTCACCGGGAAGATTCCTCCTAAAATTGGAAACCTCAGTATGATCAAGGCATTGAACCTTTCGCACAATAGTTTGACTGGACCAATTTGATGTAGACTAGAACGGAACTCACACGCGTTCTAACAAACAAGGGTTTCTTTGATCTGGAATTCCGCAGAAAAACAGAAGAAAGAGAGATATTTGAGTTAACTACTCAAAGGAGTTTTTGTTTTTATTCCAACTGCCCATCGTAAAGCGATTACATCCAAATAAATAGAGAAAACGAATCTCTTAGACTCCTAAAACTACTCAATTAAATTGGCAAACAGTCCCGAATTAATGTGGAAATAAAAGATAAAGGACGAAATGGAAAGAAACTCTTAGTCTTCTAAAACAAACAGTCCTGAAATAATTGGGAGAATCAAAGCTAAATAAGGAAACAGGAGGAAATTCCAACTGTTACGTAAGAAACTTAAAGTGCCTGATTATGCATGTTATGACTCATCAATGTCAAGCTCTTTTGCTTTTTTGGGTGCTCTAGGCGCGCCAAATATGAGTTTGCTACCTGGTCTGCATCATCCTCCCCATGCTGAGAAGAATTCGACCATGAATTCAAGAAATCTTCCTCTTCTGATGACAAATCCTCGTGGAAAGGAATTAGGTGCTTGACATTAAATACATTTGCTGTGCGAATATGACTAGGTAGCTTGAGGTGGTAAGCATTGGAATTTATTTTCTCCATAATCTCCACGGGACCAATCTTTTGTGCTGATAGTTTATTGTATTCGCCTATAGGAAAACGATCCTTCGTTAGCATAGCCCAAATGAAGTCACCCACCTCAAAATTGACAAGACGCCGCTTGCGGTCTGTGTCGAGTTTGAATTTGGCAAAAGATTCCAGCAAGTTCTGTCGGGTAAGGTTGTGAATGTCCTGCAACTGAGTGACAAAGTCCTCTGCCTTATGATTAACTTTGGTGTTGCGGTGTTGCTCGGGAGATTAGCTAGGTCAAGTGGACATCGTGGGAGAAACCCACACACGATTTCAAAGGGGCTGAACTTGCTGCTACGATTGACTGTATGGTTATGAGCGAACTCTGCCTGGCCAAGTTTCTTGTCCCAAGATTTTATCTGATCACCCACCAAATTGCGAAGGAGGTTACCTAACGACCGGTTCACCACCTCGGTTTGCCCATCGAACTAAGGATGATAAGCACTGCTGAAGTTCAGGTGAGTATTAACCATCTTCCACTGACTCCGCCAGAAATGGCTTAGGAAATGAGTGTCCCTATCAGATACGATTGACTCTGGCAAGCCATGCAACCGATAAATTTCTCAAAAGAACAATTCAGCCACATTAACAGCATCTGTTGTTTTCTTGCATGGTATAAAGTGGGCCATTTTTGAAAACCTGTCTACCACTATGAAAAATGGAGTCGAATCCCTGTTGTGTACGCGGGAGGCCTAAAACAAAATCCATGCTGATGTCGGACCATGGTCGTACTGAAACAGAAAGTGGAATGTACAAACCGGCATTGGTGGCTCCTCCCTTAGCAACATGACAGACCCTACATCGCTCAATAAAATGACCAACCTCCTTCCGTATGGATGGCCAGAAGTAGGACGTAGCCACCAGCAAGTAAGTCCAGTCTCTTCCCACATGTCCTTCTATGTGCAGTTCTTGTATGATCTTGTTTCGGAGACTACACTCAGGTATACACAGTTGGGTTCCTTTGAAAACAAATCCATCGTGGAGAACAAAGTCACTCTGTTGGTTGTTATGAATTTTCTCTATTACAGCAGCAAAAAAATCAGATGCATACAAATTTTGAAAGGAGTCGAAACCCAATACTTTGATTCGCATGTCAACCAGCAGATTTTTTCAACGACTGACGGCATTAGCCACTCGGTTCAGTGTACCCGCTTTGTGTTTGATGACAAAAGTGAATTGTTGTAAGTACGCAGCCCAAGATGCATGTCGAGATGAAATTTTATCTTGACTCCCCATATGTTTGAGGGCATCATGGTCAGTAAATAGGACGAACTCCTG
>Ga0307517_10005611_pt1 | contig 18836 bp, 10 predicted proteins | sample 23_EM_MG_FD_194515 | JGI IMG/M metagenome (GOLD analysis project Ga0307517, IMG submission 194515) | Populus trichocarpa ectomycorrhiza microbial communities from riparian zone in the Pacific Northwest, United States - 23_EM | ecosystem: Host-associated > Plants > Roots > Unclassified | place... | reverse complement strand
TATTTTGATGAGATTGTCAAGTTGTATGGTCTTCCCCAAACCATAGTTTCGGATAGGGATGTTAGATTCACAAGTTATTTCTGGAAAACCCTTTGGCATATGGTGGGAACCAAATTGAAGTTTTTCTACTGCTTACCACCCCTAAAATGATGGTCAAACTGAGGTGGTTAACAAGAGTTTGGGCAACCTTTTAAGGTGTTTAGTGAGTGATCATAATCGGAATTGGGATCTGATTCTTCCTACGGCCTAATTTGCCTATAATAGCTCTATCAATAGGTCAATAGGCATGAGTCCCTTTGAAGTTGTACATGGTTACAAGCCTAGGAAACCTTTAGACCTTATTCCCATGTCCCTTCATGCTAGAGTGTCTGAGTCAGCCGAGTCTTTTGCACTTAGAATTCAAGATTTGCATATTGAGATCACTAAATAGATTCAAGCAAGTAATGCGCAATATAAACTTCAAGCTGATTTACATAGACGACATAATGAGTTTAATGTGGGAGACTATATTATGATACGGATTAGACCCGAGCGGTTTCCTTTGAGAGCTAATCGAAAATTACATGCACGTAGTGCCGAACCTTTCAAAGTGCTACAACGGGTTTGTCCAAATGCTTATGTTCTTGATTTACCACATGATTTTGGTATTAGCTCTACATTTAATATTGAGGATCTAGTTGCATACCACAAACCACTTTCTATTCCAGATGATCCATTTGAGATACCACTTAACTCCCCTTCTGATGATCCTATTAAAACCTCTATCCCTTTCACCTTGACATCAGCACAAAAGGATAATATTAATGCTATTCTGGATGAACAAGTTGTTTTTAACAGGAATGGTGAGGTTCAACGGTTTCTAGTTCGCTGGGTGGGTCGACCTGACTCATATTGCATTTGGATTACTCGAGATACTTTGCAGCAGCTTGACCCAGATCTTTGGGAGTACTATCAGAGTCGGCCAGTACTACACTCGACGGGGTCGAGTTTTTCTAACCCTGGGAGAGTTAGTGGGGACACCAGACCCACACCACAAACTACACGAGTATATGGACGGAGATGATGTAGGATGGCCCAGCCTGTAACGCTCTGGTTGGGAGACTAAGCCCATTTGGGCCTATTTCATTGTTATTTTATTTATTTAGCCCATTTGGGCCTGCTCATTGTTATTTTATTACTTATGTTAAACAGTTTGATTTGATGGGTCAAGCCCAATAGCGGGATGTTTTAGGGTTTACTATTTATATGTTCTTCTGTCATTTTGAGAGACGGTTTTTGATGATTAATGAAAATATTGCAGACTTTGCATATCTCCAATCCCCTTTCTTCTCTTCTTCAGCTTCTTTCTTTTCTAAAGCTTCTTTCTGTTCTTGCTTTAATTTTATTATTTATTGTTCCGCATCAGGGCCACTGAAAGCTTACTGTAAGCAAGTATCCAAGTATGGAATTAACTCCAACTGAACCTCCTGAAGAATAGGATTTAAGCTAGTGATAAGATTTGTATAGAATAGAACTCTAATTATTGTGTTTGATTAGAACTCTGCAACATTATCTCTACTGTATATATATAACCTCTGATTCAATGAATAAAGATGAGTTTCTACGTTCCCCAATCAGATTTCATCTCCACACTTACATGGTCGTTAATTTCAGTGTTCGTAGGATTAGTTGATGTGCCCCTTAAGTTAGCCCGAACATCCATATTAATTAAAATAAAAAACAAATCACATTGCTTATTTTCATGCCATGATTTACTGCTTGAGATGAGAAAGGTGTTCAAAGAAATCGTCCGTTTATTTGCATGCATTATATATGGCCTTGATTCCTGTAAAATATGATAGAAGAAAACAAAATTGTTTGTGAGAATTTTTAGCTAATGTAACTGTTTGGTTTTACATGTTTTTTTTTTTACAAAATTAACCCCCAATCAAAACTTGATTTGATCTAGTTTCTGGTTTGATTTGTTTAGATTTTAAAAACAATAGTTTAATTATTTTTTAAAATAAAAAACCAAAAATATTCACCTCTAGTTTTGGCCGGAGATGATATCAGGTTGGATTTTTTTTTCTTAAGTGGTTAGAGTCTTTGAATTTGATGATCAAAAGAGAAAACTCCATATTTTATCATTTCATTTCTTGACTTGATTGTCTCTCTTCTCTTTTTTGTCATTTCATCAATCTCTGAGTTTTTATTTTCTCATTTTTTATTGAGTATTATCTAATGTTAATTCACTCTATTCTCTGCAAATGAAATATAAATCTTCATTGGTAACCCAACATTTATTTTTTAATTTACTGGGTGTTAAGGTGTCTACCTCTAATAACATGCGCTATAAAATAATCTTAATAAAAATATATAAAAAATGAAAAAAAAGGAACAAAAATCTAAAAGCAAGAGGAAAGTAGAAATTAAAGTTCAATTTTTCTAGTATAATTTTATAGTAGTTGGAATAAATTAAAATTTACATGGGCTGCCATGCTAAATCCACACTTTCTATCATACGTTAGTGTAAAAAAACATGGAATTCTTGTAATTTATCAACTAATAAAAGTTTGGAGTCATCATATAATATTTTAATCACTAAAAATCTTAACTGATCTTAGAGTTTAGATAAGAGAAATGACATATCATTACTAATATATCATATCTAAAGTAAACTGTATTATTTATTTGTCTGATTACTAAGACATTATTATTTTTTTTTCTAACTATTAGCTTGTCTAAAGGTTAAAAGTCGATCCATCCCAATTTTTTTGGTATACTAAATCATGCAATGTATTTTTTTTGTGGTTGTTTTTCTTTTTCTATTAAAAATGAAAATATGATTATTATTTTTTTAGAGAAACTTGGCCATGCATGTGCAATTTAAAATAAAATTATATTTTTGAAGAAAATATTTTTGTTGTTTTTTGTTTTTTATAAAGAAAATTTGTTTTTTTAATACTAAAAAAACACATAACGTGTAGGTCACAATCCCCAAATATTAAATATGAGAGGATAAACAATTATAGGAACTTTCAAGATGTTATGTTAATTCATCTAGAATTTTTTTTTTTTGGGTTTTAAACAAATGAAGTTTATTTTTAAAAATAAAAAATATTTTTTTTTAAATAATATTGATGGTTTGGCCTTGCATAATGTTTTTTTAGAGCATGAATTTATTTAGTCAGTTTCATTTGTGTTTAGCTTTTAAGTTATGAGTTTTTTAGGTTGAGGATTTATCTTTTATTGATTTTAATAAACAAGGTTAGTAAACACAATCAGGTGAATGTTTTATTTTGTGTGGTTAAATATCTTAATTTACATTCATCTCTCAATTTTATCAATTTTTCTTTTGGTTATTGTTGACAAAAAAATTTTCTTGTTTATTTATATATTTAATGATACTTGTATAGACTTTTCGCTTAAAAATATATTAAAATGATATTTTTTTATTTTTTTAAAATAATTTTTGATATCAGCAAATCAAAATGATCTGAAAACATAAAAAATAATTTTTAACAAAAAAAATTAAAATTTTAAAAAATATAATTTTCACCGCGTTCCTAAAAATCTCTTAATAGAACAAGTAACCAAACTGACCGTGTTTGTTTATCGGAAAGTGGTTTCCGGGAAACCACTTTCCAAACTTTCCTGTGTTTGTTTGCTAGTAGGAAAGTTGGTCAACGAAAAATACTTTCCGGTAAACGGAAAACACTTTCCAGTCAAAGAAAAATTTGGCTTGGTTTACAGGAAAGTGTTTTCCTTTTATTTTGAGCGGAAAACCTTTCCGAAAGTTGTGAAAAATTTAGAAATGTCATATTATTTGCTAATTATATCAAATTTGGTCCTCAAACTTTTGATTGCTATATATATTTTGTTTTGAATATTTGTTTTTCAATTTCATCCCTTAGAATTTAATTTTTATATTAATTTTGATCCTCATTTTTATAATTGTTTTTTGCTTTCCCTTATCATTTTTTAATTGAAATTTTTTATCTATCAAATTTGATCCTCATTCTTTTGATTGTTACTTGTTTTATTTGAAATAATTTATGAAATAATGTTTTTTTTTTCAATTTTATTCTCATTCAACTTTTTAATTTGTAAAATTTATTTTTTATTATTTTAATAAACTTGAAAAAAATAAAACATTAATAAGTTATTTTTCAGCTCATTTTCCATGACATAACAAAATACTGAAAAATCTTTTTTAATTTATTTTTCATTTCTCTATCAAATATCAAAAAATAATTTATTTTTTTAATTTATTTTTCTAAAATTTACTTTTTTTAGAAAAAATATTTTCCACCCAACAAACAGTCTAAACCAACTGTTTAAAAAGCGCCATTAATAATAATAATAAAAAAATAATATGAGGTCGGCCCGCAATCATCCTTTAAAAAAAGAACAAGCACGTCAGGTTAGGATTTTCTTGCGAATCACAACTGCGCACTTCTCCAAATCGTCATCACAAACGTCATGCTTCAATCCATCCTCTATTATTTAAGCAAGCTTGTCCAATCCTTAGAATGCATGCTCTCACTCTTTCCTTGAACGTTGTTTCCTCCTAATTTCCACCTAGCTTGCGAGAAAAGTCCTCGACCTAGTCGAACTCTCCACTCCAGTCCTCTGCCACAGAACCAGTCACCATGATCAAGCAACCTCACTTCCTTCTGGTGACCTTACCTTTACAAGGCCACATAAATCCTTCCCTGCAATTCGCCAAGCGTCTAACGCTTATTGGTGCTCGTGTCACTCTTGCTACCGCTCTCTCTGCTCAACGCCGCATGTCGAAAACTCTGTTCCCTGATGGTTTGTCATTTGTTACCTTTTCGGATGGCTACGACGATGGGCTCAAGCCTGAAGATGACAGAGTGCATTACATGTCTGAGCTCAAACGTCGAGGATCACAAACTCTCAATGAACTCATCGTAGATAGTGCAAAAGAAGGAAAGCCCATCACTTGTTTGGTTTACACAGTACTTCTACCTTGGGCAGTGGAGGTGGCACGCGCACAGCATCTCCCAGCAGCGTTTCTTTGGATTCAGCCTGCTACTGTCTTTGACATCTATTTCTACTACTTCAATGGTTATGGTGATATTTTCAGTAATTGCAAGGACACTTCTAATGTTATTGCATTACCAGGGCTCCCACAATTTGCTAGCCGTGACCTTCCCTCGTTTTTACTTCCTTCAAATACTAGTACTGCGGCACTCCACTTGTTTCAAGAGCAACTGGAGCAGCTCAGCCAAGAAACCAACCCAAAAGTGCTTGTCAACTCTTTCCATGCATTGGAGTTGGGGGCTATGAATGCCACTGAAAAGTTCAGCTTGATTGGAATCGGGCCATTGATTCCATCTGCTTTCTTGGATGGAAAAGATCCATTGGATAAATCCTTCGGAGGGGATCTTTTCCAAGGCTCCGAGGATTACACTGAATGGTTGAACTCGAAGCCTAAATCATCAGTGGTTTATGTATCTTTTGGAAGCATTTTGGTGTTATCAAACCGACAAATGGAAGAGATCTCTCGGGGGTTGGTACAGAGCGGTCTTCCATTCCTGTGGGTTGTAAGGGATGAACAGAATAAGAAGAAAGAGAAAGAAGAAGATGATCAATTGAGTGCCTGTAGAGAGGCAATATTGGAGAAACAAGGGATGGTGGTACCTTGGTGTTGTCAAGTGGAGGTCTTGTCTCATCCTTCGATTGGATGTTTTGTGACACATTGTGGGTGGAACTCAACTTTGGAGAGCTTAGTTTCGGGTGTTCCAGTTGTGGCATTTCCACACTGGACGGATCAAGGAACAAATGCCAAGCTGATTGAAGACGTGTGGAAGACAGGAGTGAGGGTGGTAGCTAATGAAGAAGGGATAGTTGAGGGTGATGAGATTAAGAGGAGCTTGGATTTGGTCATGGCAGATGGAAAGACGGGAGAAGACTTCAGAAAGAACGCCAAGAAATGGAAAGATTTAGCCTTGGATGCTGTCAAGGACGGTGGTTCCTCGGATAAGAATCTAAAGGCTTTTGTGGATGAGGTTGGCAAGGGCTGCTTCTAGCTTGCCAAAGCCCTTCAGTTCCACGATATGCCATATTTGCTTGGTTGTTATGATGGATGGGTCCTTTCTAACTCTGCCCCGATTAAGTAAATGATTAGGTGACTAAACCTTGAGATACTGCGTGAATTAGTTAATTAAGAACAAATTAATGATGTAGTAGGCATGTCTTAAGTGAAAGTTCCCTCTTGAATGAAACAATTCAGTGAAAATTGTTAGCTCATTCTCCCTTCTAAAATAACTAGTTTTCTTTCTTCCCACAACGTAAAAGGAAGAAAGAAAAAGTATCTGTCACTTCACAACAACATTCGTAAATGCTATAGATCAAAAGAATCATCCAATACAAAAGCCAACTTCCAAACCAATCTTTTTTTGTTTGATGTAAGTTGGCAAATCTGTAAGCAAATAAACCAAAATTACAACAGGATGCAGAAGCAGCATCAATACATGTGAAATCATGAGCCTAAATACATCCATAAACAGAAAAAATAACAGCTTCTGCTCAATAAATTAACAGCTCATTATCTCATCGATAGCTCCAATTGAGGAGTTGATAATTCTCCACCTAGAGAAGTCTCAGATGTGCAGTATCATTCAAGCGTTTAATCTGCCAACCTGTTTTACATGAATGCTGTAACACTGTCACCGAAGAATCTTCTATGCAGATCTTACGCATCATTACTGGGCTGCAACCTAGGATGCCTGTGAGCAGACACTTAATAGGAATTGAATGCGTGAAAACACCCACACATGAAGATACTGGGGAGGATGAGTTCCTGATATTCAAATCATGGATCGTGTGTTGGTGGCTGGCTTCCCTAAGTGAGATCTCATCTTCACCCTCGTGATTGCCAGTAGTAGTCACAAATTGTAGCCTGCTCTTACCAGACTTTTTCCTTGCGAGGCCCTGTCGGTGCCTATGAAGCATATGCTGCATATCCCAATTTGAAGGTGGTGGTAGAGAGGGCCCATCTCTGTCATGAGAAAACCCATGGCTCTCATTTTGATGGTGCAACAAGAAATCTGATCCCAACTTTTCAGGCATTCCCAGGACTGTCCTATTTAGGAACTGAACCATCCTAAATTCCACTTGCCTAATTGATTCTCCAGATGGTGCACAAAAATCGGGCTGAAGATTTTCAAGCAGGCTCTGAACTTCAGGTGTATATATATCTGAAAGGGAGCAACCTTCCCAAAGCCCCATGCTCAAATCCATGAGTGCATCCGATGATTGTATTTGCTCCTTGGCAAAATTCATTTCCTGCAAGATTTTTATATCTGGACAATTCGCTCCACTGTATAGCACAAGAAGTAGGAAAATATTCCTAGTAATATCAAAGCAGCTCCTATCTATCGCTCCTATCTATCGCAAACAGACTATGAGGGGATATATAATCATTGATCACAAACAAACAAATACAGTTGATAACTAAAATCTATCAATTTCAGATTCCAATATCATAAATAGAAATTAGCAATTTGAGCACCGCAAGAAAGATGCAAAGGAAAAATTTCTAGTATTTTCGAAGTTGATGTACCTGGAAATAATATTATAATAATGAGATAAATTTTCAAAATTGTAAGTGAACAAACACAATCAATGACCAAAACTTCTCATTTCTTTCTCTCCTTTTTTTTTTTTTTTAACATAAACTTATCATTTATATACCCAAATCTGAAGCAGGAGCATTCCTGATATTAAAAAACTAACATGGAAAATGAAGATGACATAAATGATGCTAAAAAAGGTTTGGGACAGCTGAAAATTCTCACAACAGGCTCAGATTTTAGGATTAACTTCAAGGTAAAACATTATTTATTCTGCAGAAAACACCAGGCAATCCAGTCATGACTAGAAAGCTACGTGTGTCACGACTAGAAAGCCATGTGTGTCTGGCTTCCAACGCTTCAAACACTGCAAGTTGGAGTTTCCTAGAGGGAGCGATGACAACTTTACACTCAAGTGTGCAGGCTTTTAGGAAATCCAAAATCTCTTCCTAGAATTAATTTTCTCTTGCATATTTCTGCATACTTCAATAAAATCAAAGTCTAGAACTAGGGATAGAAATCACATCTGCCAGCCTTGGTATAAAATCTGCCACCTTCAAGATTAATGACCTACTAGCAGCTACCTAGTTTGAATTTCATGTCTAGATGTAGAAATGTAGGTTTCGTTATTTTCATAGTTTGGAGGTTTGTTCAAGGTATAAATATGTTTTTTTTCATTAATTTAAAGGGAGTTGAAGTTGAGTAAAAGCAAATTGAGCTTGTTAAGCTTTTAACTAGATTTTGTAAAACTCTTTGGAGGATTCCATTGAGTTGTGAGCTATCCCAAACTCTAATTTCTGAGGTGCAGGATTTCTCTATCCTTGGACTTCCTGAATATAACCCTTGTTAGAGTAGTGATTTTCTATATCTCTAAAAGGGTGGAACATCATCCATCTTTAACCCCCCCCCCCCCCAACCCCCCAAACCAAAAGAAAAGGAAGAAAAAGAAGCAGCATTGAATTGTTCAATTCATTCTAAGAGGTGTTTTCCTTCATTTTAGAGTGGTTGTTTCAATCCCCATCCTCCACACCTCCATTCCATCCTCCACACTAACCAGAATTTCATTAACACATACCTTAAGTATTTTTCCAATATCAAAATCATTAGTAGTTTCATCACCTACCAAAAGCATTAAATCTCAACCATTAAGTGCCTCTATTTGTCTATCATTGACAGATTCCCCCTGGAATCAGGTCCGCCTGAATCCCTCATTCGAAATACATGCAACACTAACCCTTCTTTTCTCAAGTGTATCACCATCCTTGATCCTCAAATTACACACATTTCACTATAATCCTGAGAAATATTCCGCAAAATTTGAAAGGAATTTGATTGACAAATGATCAAATGCGAGAATAAGCAATCGATTAGAGGCGGCTGTCAATGACTATTAACTAGATGTCATGCAATTCTTTGTTCACATAATACAATGTTACCAATACCATTTACCCTTTGTTTGTCGGTAAGCATAACGTACAGACATTGATATCCATTACCATGCATTAGCTCTTTGCAACTCAGTTTTGGATAGCTTGAAATGTATGGATAAGTGCGGTAAATGCAGAGATAAAAGTCACAATTGCAAGCAAATATCATTAAAAGAGGCTTCCATCATCAACAGCAGATTGCCTGCTAAATTCACTTTTTTTTTTTTAATCCGAGAGAAAATAAAAATCTTATATATTTACCTGACAAACGGAGACAGCCATTGATCTAGCACGATTCAGGGGCGACGAGTAAACGGAATGGAAGCTGACCCCTTGAGAGTTGAAGAAGACAGCAAGAGCCCTAGCTTGTCGCTGCCCATTGGGAGTCAGAGCAGACACGTGGCACCTCCCACCGACTAAATCAGGCCTCAAATTGAGCTCGCATTCTCCATTACTGATCAAAAACACCTCCAAAACGCCAACTTCATCGGAGGAGAAAATAGGCAATGGCGGGGGCGGGGGAGGGGGCGGTGCGAGGACATTGTAAGGGTCCCACACCTTGATAGAAGGGCCGAGCCTAGGGGTACCTAGAGATGAGAGCTGAGGAGAGAGGGGCGATGCTGATGCGTAACAGGGCAGCATCTCTGGCTCCTGTTGTAGAACCTTCTTGACTAAATTATTGTTGCTGTCAGTAATTTCTCTCGCGTTAGGCTGTTCCAGCTCTTCTTCTTCTTCTTCTTCGTCGTCGTCTTTATCTTCTTCTTCTTCTTCTTCGCTTTCTTCTCCGTCGTCTTGAGCTGCTTGGGCGGACTGGGTGGAGCCCATGATTATATATGTATGATTCAATTCAATGGTGAATTGGATTTGGAATTTGGAAATGCATCATTACAAGAACATGTTTTCAATGAATTAGTGCTATATAGAATTGTAATGGAGACAGAAAGAGAGATAGATGACGATCCGTTTATGTTTATGCTTTGTGAGAAGAAATGAAAGGAAGGAAAGGAGGAAGCTGTAGCAATCAGACTCGGTGGGTTAGTGGTCGTCGTGCTAGATGACGATCTGGTGGGAATGTGTCCTGTCTTGTTTTTTCATTGGATTTCCAGGCCTGTGCATGGGCCCTAAATGATTCATTTTCTCATGCCTCCCACACGATCCATTCTCAGTGATACTTCACAACTTTATGCAGTTTAGGAATCCGTACGAGGCCTTACTTGGTTTGGGCTGTACAGTGATGTTGATTGTCCTTAACTTAGTAGTTTTTGTACTGAAAATTAGGGCTGTAAAAAAAATCAACTCGTGTGTAATATTTGCATTATAAGATCTGATTTAACTTATTAAATTTAGGTAATATGAAAATTACATATGATAATAGGTTAAAAAAACCTAAGAAAAAAGATGTTACGAGTCTGATGACGGGTCATGATTTATAAAACTCGGTCAATTCATGTCAATTTATATAACTCATTGAGTGAGGGTAACCATACAAAATCCTTGCAATAAATATTTTTTTTTTCTTCTTTTCTTCTTTTCTTTTATCTTCTCACCACTCAACTTCTCATTCCTTTTCCTTTCCATAGAGACTTCAAACCACATATAGTTTTTTTTCCGATGTCAATCGATCCTTCAAGGGTGTGGAAGGATTCTCAACAACAACAACAAACCCGAAACTCCTTTTCTTCTATTTTTATTGTCTTTTCTTCTAATTTCAGGTAGGGTCTCCTTTTCTCTCTATTTTAAAATAGGATTTTTGTTAGTTTTAGATTGTATTAATAAATAATAGGGTTTTTTTTATTGTTTTGATTTGTGGGTTTTACCAATTAAGGTTTGTTTAAGAATTATGTGAGATTCTTCTGTTTATTAACGGTAAAACCTAGTGGTTATGTGAGTTTTATAATTGGCTTGCATAATTGTTTAAAACATGATTGTTGACTTTTAAATTATTCCTTAGGGAATTTGGTTGTTTTTTTAATTTTTCCACATAAATTTGGTTGTTGTTGTACCATTCAATTAGTAAGTAAGGGAGATTCCAGTGGCTATAAGGTGGCTTTTATGATGGCGTTCAAATCATCTTGGTGAGCCTTTTATCCCTGTGTGGCTCATATGGCCAACAAACCTCTGGTTTGACGTCAATGATATTTTTCTTCTTCTTTATTTCCCCACCCCTCCCCTCCTTGATTTTTGCATTTAACCCTTTACATTTTCAAAACATCAATTCATTTTTTTTCCTTCAGATCCGGTCCATGTTTTTTTTTATTATTTATTTTATTTGAAGTAATTTATAACATTAGATTTTTTTTTCAATTTCATTATCCTTCAATCTTCCTCATTTGTCATATTTGGTCCCTATTATTTTAATTACTATTTGTTTAGTTTGAGATAATTTTTAAAATTAAATTTTTTTCACAATTTCATCATTTTTCAAAAACATTTCCTATTAAATTTGATACCTATTCTTTTGATTGCTATTTTTTTTTACATTGATATATTTTTTTAATTTCATCCATCAACATTAGATTAATTGAGAATTAAGCTTCTTGGTTGAGTTTGGGTCAAGGATTTCACAAATTACAAGATTGATAGATTAACTAAAATTTAGGTTATTTGCTTTTTATAGGATTTTTCACTGATTTTAAAAATAATTTGAGTTATCTCGAGCCTTTTTATTTGTCATTCTTTGTTAAATTTAGCTTTTTTAAGATAATTTTTGTTAAATTAAATTAAATTAATTGATTAAATATAAGCATGATATGCTCACTTCATAATATTTTGTTTGATTTCCTTTCCAAGTCATTACTCTTACAGAGCGTGTGATCTCTTTCGGTGTCATTGTGGAACCTTTCAAAGTGGCGTTAAAATCATCTTAGTGAGCTCCTTCTGGTGGTGAGGCAATGTCCATGGCAAAGCGATGATGAATCTTCAAAAAGCTTTTCTTTCTTCTCCTCCTAAGTATTATATTGATAGCTCATTTTGTATAATTAATTATTGCTATTTTTTTGCTTTATTTACTATCAATGTCTTTTTTTAATCATATTATTAAATTAACCAAATTTATTTAAACTAATTAAGTCAATGATTTAGGTCTCAAATTTTTCTTATTTTGTTTTTAAATATTGACATCACTTGAACATCTTTTTTTTTTTTTTTTGCATTAAGAAAAATTTAACTTTGCCAATAGCGTAGCTTGAACCACCTATCTAATACTGGCTAACAAGAAACATAAAAATTCATCAAGGTGGGTTCTAAAAAATAATATTATGACAAAAATTGTTCTGATATTTTGTAACATTCAACAAAAGTTGTTTGAAACCGATTAATGACAATTTTGAATGAAATTTGATCACAAAAGTCATAAAATCTTAAATCAAAGTCAACAAAATTACAAAAATTGCCACCAAATCTTTTAGTTTTGTTATTAATATAGTTGACAAGGACAATCATTGAGTGAGATATCTAACGGTAACCCACAAGAGTCACCAGTGAGAAATCTCGTAAAACCTTTTAGGAAAGAAGGATTGTTACGCCTTATCGTGCTGACACTTTTCTTTTGTGTTTTAGGTGTTTTTGTATTATACTCTACTCTTAGAAAATAAGATGCGTAACTTTCTATCTATAAGGAAAGCTAAAAACTTTATAAATAAATAAAAAATTAATTTGCTTTTTAAATAATATCACATGTGTTATTTTAGGCTACTTTTATAAATTTATTCAATCATGTCCTTACTTGATTGTTTATATGTCTAGAATTGCAATCCTCTATATTAATGACATTCTAGTCCTTAATTTCAAAAATTTATTTACAATTAAGTCACACTTGATTAATCATCTCATTTTAATTTCTAACCAATGATTATTATGTGTGTAATCCATTAGGTTCTCTAATAAGTTGACCAAAATATAAATTATAATTATAAATAAAATAAGGTTAAATAAATTAAAAAATTTAATTTATTATCGATTCAACAATTGATTGACTTATATTTGAAGATCAAGTACAATTTCTAACAATATATGATGATATGATGTTGCTATACATTCCTAACTTCTTCATTGACATCCTCATCATGAGTAAAAGGAATTGGATTTTCAAGAACATAAAACATTTTATCTTGTTTGAGAACAATTCTCACATTGCAATACCAGTTCAAGAAATTTAGTACAATTAATTTGTTAGCATCAAGTATGCTGCGTATGGATATGTTACTACTCATTTTAATCTATCAACCTACTCATGTAAAGATACCGAGTATTATTTTCATTCATATACATTTAAAACAAAATTCAACTAAGATTTTTAATCATAACTTGATCTTCCATTATTTTCTTGCAAATTAATAGCTCTCACTATTAATTCAGGACATCTCGTTTAGATCTTCTAATGGGTTGTGATCCCATTTATTTTATATCACCTTAAGTAACTTTATAAATAAAAATAAATTAAATTAGGTAGATAACATAGTTTATCAATCGCCACTTTATGTGACTCATGTTTCAGTTAGGTGACAATTCTTTGTCTAAACCGATTATATATGTTTTGCCTAACTACTGCCTCTAATATTAAATGATCATAATTAACTTATTCAAATCATATAGTTTAGTTAAGTAGAACCTAATTTTATAGTATTAAACATATTCGATTAATGGTAACCTTGAATAGAATAACAAGTTATCAATTAATAGAACTCTAGTTTTATACATATAAAATCAAAAGGCAACAAATCATGTTCTTAATATGTACCAATATATTAATGAGGGATTTATTATCAGTTTTTAATTATGTCTCATTTCGTGAAATAATTGATATATCACGCATAACAATTATACATTAATATACACCCCTAGCATGCCATTTTAATTGGATGATTATGAACATATCTAAACTAATTTCATCGAGCCATCAAATAGAATTAGGTGGTCAAAACCTAGATAGATGCTGCAAATTTTTATAAGTCTTTCACGAGTACCATGGTTGTCCTCCAACACCATTCTTTCTTCATATTGAATTATAAAATAAATTATATAATATTTACATAATTGAATAAAAAACCTCGATTTACATTCAAGGGGAATGAGATGAGAAAATAATTTTGAAACACTATAAGAAAAATAGAGAAAATGCATAACATATATGTCCTATTTAATATTATAATCATCCAACCATAAAAACACAATCACATTGGTCTTTAATGTCTATAACCATCCATCATACATAATAACACATTAATATGTATAAATTAATATATTGCATGTTTTAATTATAATTATTGGCTTTATATGCAATTTGATAATTTCCCAAACTTAATAAATTTTATTTAATATAAGTTTTTCATTGAAAAAACATTTTTCAAAATTTAATAAGAAAATTAATCATATTATAATTCTTATTAATATCCTAAACTATTTAAGGAACAATTAAGTAAAAATAGTTTGGCTTAAAAACTCTATTTACTTTAGAAAAAAAACCATTTTTCTAAATATTATTTAATTTAAACATTTTAATTAAATCTTAATCCTATTAGGATATTAAACTAAAAATAAAAATTCAATTAGAAATTTTTAATCCAATCCTAATGCTATAAGAAAAAATAATTATGTAATTAATTTAATTTAGTCTTTTAATTTTAAAATGTAAAATCAATATTTTATACATGGAGGGGGCAAAATCTTGATCCCACCCCAATTATAATCTAAATATAATTAGACATAAGTTGCAGGGGTAAGTTTATAAATGAAACCCAAAAACCCCCTAAATAAGGCTTCGGGGGCATAATCATAAATCATACCCCTCCTCTTCCTTTGGCTGTTGCAGCCGACAATGGGCTCACTGCCCACCGCTGGCTGCCATCACTAGCAATAGTATCGGTAGTGACAGCATGACTGTTGCCACCCACAACAACACCAAAATCATATGGTCCTGCTGTGGTGAGGTAGCAATGCTGACGTTGTCGTTGATGGTTTTCTCAGCACCAATCCTTTTTTGAAAAACAGTTGTGAGTATTTTAGCTAGTTTTGGAAAATCCAGCCAGACCTAATTGAAATAGTAATTAAAATATTTTTTTAAATCATGAGAAAAAAATACTTTTAAGAAAAATCAATATGGACACAAAATTAATTCACAACTAACACCAATAACAATTAAAATATGCAATTAACAACTTGAATTGTCTAATGGAGGCTCTGTTACCATTATTGAGTTTCTTGAAACATATACACGCAACGAAAATGGTAAATTTAAAACTTGTAGGAGTCTAAAAGATTTCATCAGATAGATGTTGTTTAAAGTTTATGTGAAGATTAATTGAAGATCAAATGCTTTTTTAAACTTTGAATATTTGCTTCAAGGCTAAGTTATTGCAAATCACAAGTTCTTCAAGTGTCTCACCTCTAACAGTAGTCCACACGAACCATCAGTAAGAAATCTTCTAAACTCTTTTTAACATATTATGCACCGATCTTGACAGCTCTAGTTAATTTCAAGTTTTAAACAAACATTGATTATGAACCATACTTCGATGTAGTAGGAATCTCGTAATTATAATAACTTTTAAAATTTTATATTTAAAGTATTTTTATTACATAAACTTTATCTTTATTATAAATTTATTAATTAAATATTAAAAATAAAAAATATTAATAAAAAATATATTTTTCATGAATAAAATTATTGCTACGTGATCCTTTCATCTCCACGGAGGGGTATCACAGTTACTGATTCAAATCAAATCCATCCACTGGCAAACCACAAATCAAAAGTCTTCTAAAACTCAGGATCTTGTCAATCGTTCAGCACAGTAATCTGTAAAGCGACCTGTAAGATCATCGCCAATACGATTTTAAAAAAAGTACATAATTAATGATTAAGACAATTAATTATCGACAACATGCTTGTAATTACCGTTAGCGTGAAGCTACTTTAATGAGCATCATCATCAACATGGGATTTATAATTAAGAGACAGCAAACAGTCCAGCTCGTAGGCTCGAAGAGTTGTCCGATGGTTGTCTCCACCATGTCAAGGAGATGACAACCTCGTTATTCCTCTAATGACCCAATTATTTGTAATTATGATCGTGATTTAACACTTGTTTAATCCTCTGTGCTTCTTTCCATGGCTTTGTTTTGCGTTTTATAGGTTAGGTGAGCTAGCCATTGATAAAGATTAAAGACAGCGTTAAACCCGTTGATGCACCGGGGGGCCCACCACTGATCCTGGTTTTCTTCTTGATTTCCTGGATCCTGTTGCTTTTGGCCTCAGACTTTCAGACTTTTTATATCTTATCCTTGTTTTTTAGAGTCTAAAGTGCTGTTCAGCTGCTGGTTTGAGAGCTCATTTGGTTGTGTTAAGGTAGTGGTTAGTTTATAATGTGTTTTTTATTTTAAAATATATTGAAGTAATATTTTATTTTAGACTAAGATAATTTTTCAAATTTGTTATCTTGATCATTAAATTGAGAATATCTTACATGGAAACATAGTAAAACTTAATTAATTTCTAATAATTATAATAATGAATGATGAATTATTATTATTATCATTATAATTATCATTATTGTTGCTGTTATAGTCGTCGTCGTCATTACTTTCACCAATATTATTATTGTTGTTATTATTATTATCATCATTATAATTACTATTATTATTATTGCTATTAATAAAACTATTATTACTAATATATAATATTATCATAATTATTATTCTTGTTGTTAGTATTGTAATCACTACTACTACTATTATTACTATTATTACTATTGCTATTATTGCTATTGTTATTATTATTATCATTATTATTTTGACTATTTGTATTATTATCTAATAATAATAATTATTATTATTGTTATTATTATCTTTTACATTGTTAAAATATTTTTTTAGTAATAAAAATGGTTAAATATTCAACTTCTTGATTTTAAAATATATAAAAAATAACAATTTTAATCTTTTACATTGTTAAAAAGTACCTGTATATAAAATAAAATAAAATATTTTGTTCATATTATTTTTATTTGAAAAACTTGTTGATAACCTTTAAAATATGTTTTCCGAACTCGGTATAATATTGAAAAATTAAAAACTAGTTTTCAAGTCTTTCTTTCTTTCTTTTGTAATCTCATTTTTTTTAAAAAAAGAATATTACTATATTTTTCAACAACCTCATGATTTCTCATTTCCTTTTATTTCACAAATAACAAAACCTTGAAGAACCCTTTTTCAGCCAAAAACAGAAAAAAAAAGAAAAATATTAGATACCCAATCCTTTTAGGTGCATAGAAAACCTTAAGAATTTAGTTAGATTAGTAAATAAAATTGTTTATATTCCACAATGTCATCATTCAATATTTAAATTTTAAAAAAATGTAAAAAAATAAAATTTTGTAAATATATCAATTTGAACACAAATAATTCACTGGACACTTAATCAATATGAATAGTATTGAAAAGAAGTAAAAAAAAAGGAGCCTTGTAGTTTAAAACCAAGATAAATTAAAAAATAAATAAAATTGAGCAAGGAGCTCCTAGGGCAGGGGCTATAGGGTAGTCTTTTATAAAGTTCACTTTCACAATAAACTTGACCTCAGGGATAATAATAAATAGATACGGTCGAAATATATGGTCGGTCCAGCCATCAAGCTTGCGTGAGAATCCAGAATCCAAATCCTATGATCTCCCTTTCCCTTTTTCCCCTAAGAATTAATTGATAGCCTAGTAATTCCCATCTAATGGGTATCGATATCACATATTTTTAGATCAAGATATTATTATTAAATAATCCTTTTCCGTTCATGATTATCAATTCAAATGTTCAAATATGAACAAAATAGAGACCATAACTGTAGCGGCGCCCTTTATCCTGCATTTATTTTTGGAATAAAATCAATTTTAATATGTTGATGTTAAAAATAAATTTAAAAAAATAAAAAAACATTTTACTCAATGTATTTTAAGCGAAAAAACCCTTTGAAAAACAAACACTTTCACAAATATTAAACGGGCCACTTAATAAATCCGCAACCTATATCATAAATCACAAACCGAATTGTTACATTCAGTATACTTCCTTCTATCACAAAAAATAAATTCCCAACAATACAAAATATAAAAAAACGCAACCCTCCCTTGATTACTATAAGACGTCTTGTTTAGTCATGTTCTGAAAGAGTTTTTGATATAAAATGTTGATTTTAAAGAAATCTTGATGGTTGGAGCACTGATTTGCGGGTGTCTATGAACGTCAGGGATGCATCTGTAGTTATCCATAGTTTCCTTTTCTTTTTATGTGTAAGGATGCAACTAACACGAAATTAATACAAAGGAGCAATAACTTCCATTGGAGAATCATTAAATAGGGCGGGTCACTAGTGCCTCAAGCCATGTTCATACTCTCTCTCTCTCTCCTCTTCTCTCTGCATGGAAATGTGTGTCTGATATAAGCTGCTGCAATCACTTTCAATTTGCTCCCTTTCCCACTTCAGCACCACTAAGCCCTTCCTCGGTAGATCCAACAGAGTCTTCTTCTCCCTCGAGTCTTTGGCTGCAGACATGCTCAGGTCATATCTAGCCAGGTATCTGCAATTAAAACCTGAGCCTGTGCTTCTGATCAGTACTAACACTTCAGTGACCTGCAGCATGCCATTTTATTTCTAATTATATTTCCTTTTCCTCGGGTATATATATATATATATATATATATATTGAAAACTATATACAGAGGGCTCAGGTTTATTGCTGACGATGTGTTGATCAGTAGGCAAGGAAGGAGTTATTCCACTGGTAGTGGTAGACGGTAAGTTCATCAACTTCACAGGCTATTTATAAATCACTTACGATAACA
>Ga0307517_10005610_pt1 | contig 18837 bp, 15 predicted proteins | sample 23_EM_MG_FD_194515 | JGI IMG/M metagenome (GOLD analysis project Ga0307517, IMG submission 194515) | Populus trichocarpa ectomycorrhiza microbial communities from riparian zone in the Pacific Northwest, United States - 23_EM | ecosystem: Host-associated > Plants > Roots > Unclassified | place... | reverse complement strand
AAAATCTAGTTTTTTTGCCAGAAAGTAGCTGAAAAGTGAATTTCTAGAAAGTAAATTATTTTTCAATGTTTAGTAGTATCATGAGAAATAAATTAAAAAATATTTTTCAGTGTTTAACTATGTCATGAAAAATAAACTGGAAAATAAATTGTTAATATTTTTTTCAAGTTTATTAAAATAACGAGAAACAAATCTTACAAATTAAAAAGCTGAACGAGAATAAAATTGAAAAAAAATCTAATTTTATAAATTATCTCAAATAAAATTAAGAAATAATAATCAAAATAATAGAGATCAAATCTAACAGATAAAAAAGTTGAAAGATGATGCAATTAAAAAAATATATAATTTTATAAATTATTTCAAATAAAAAAAATAACAATAAAAAAAAACCAAATTTGATAGATAACAAATTTCAATTAAGAAAATGATAAGAAAAAAAGCAAATAACAATAAAAAAAATTAAAAATCAAAGTTGATATAAAAATCAAATTAAATCAAATTCTAAGAGATGAAATTGAAAAAAAATTCAAAACAAAATATATAACAATCAAAAGTTTATTGACCAAATTTAATATAATTAGCAAATAATATAATATTTTTAAATTTTTTACAATTTCTGGAAAGTGTTTTTCGCTTAAAATAAAATAAAAAACACGTTTCTAAGAATCAAATCAAAATAATTTTTAAATGAAAAGTATTTTTCATTTATTATTTTTTAATTATAAATAAACACATAAAAATTTTAAAAATTATTTTTCATAACCGTCTAAATCAAATTCAGTTTTAACTCAGTTTTAGCTTTTGAGCGAGCTTCGTATGAATCCCAAAGTGATTGATAAAGTACTAAATCTAGAATCTAGAAACATGTCGAACAAAATCATTAGCCTGCAACATCCATGCACTTTTATTAGACATCCAACTGTCATCAGGCTGAGGGAAATTACATGCACAAGGTACATATATTTACTAGTCACTCCGAATTTCCAAAGCAAGATGTTGAAATAGGCTTGCTACATCCACTCTACCTTCTTCCTCGCCATGGAAAAAGAGAAAAGTGACCTGCATGAATACAGCAACATTCATCAAGGACATCTTTGCTTTGACAAAAGCTTCATATACATCCCAAAGGGTTATTATAAAACAAAGAACTTGCCCCAAAAGAGTTCAAAAAAAAAAAAAAACCTCTTAATTACCTACAGCTTCAAAGCCTCCATCTCTCTTCCTACAACCTTACACCTCATAAAACTCCCAAAAGTATTCAAAACCAATTTCACATCATCCCATCTATCTCCACTAGCCATCTTCTTGTACAAGTAACTATCAAATGTCATCCTCTGCACATACTCATCCCCACATAACTCCACCAATGCCTCTCTACCCACATTACTTCCATAAAACACTCTTTGCAACAAATCCAAGAACCTGAAAGTATTCACATACTTGTTATCCCATTCTCTCAAGTACTCCCTCTTCAAATCCTCCTCACTGACCATCCTCTCCCCCCCTTCTGAAGCCTTCACAATAGCCTCCCCGCACATTCTACCGGATTTCGCCGCGAAATATATTCCTTCTCCCGAACACTTGGTCACATACCCCGCCGCGTCCCCAACAAGCGCCACACGTCCACGCACACGCCTCGGACGCGGTTGCTCCGGGATTGGGTGAGCCTCCACTTTAATCACTCTGCCACCCTTAATCTTCTCCTTAACCCTCTCCCTGATCCCTCTTTGATACACCTTAATATCCCGCCTCGCACACGCCGTGCCCGTCCCCACCGCCACGTGGTCGCATTTTGGAAACACCCACGCGTAAAAGTCAGGCGACACGTCATTCCCAACATACATTTCTGCGAGATTATGATAATACTCCATTTTCTCATCCGGTAATTTGATCCTCTCTTGAAAAGCAATGGCACATCTGTAATTCCCTGCATTAATAATCTTCGCTACCCTGCTATTAGCCCCATCAGCCCCGACAATCAAATCAACGGCTAATGATCGTTTACAATTATTAATAGTGTGGTGGATAACATACGGTTTTGAAGATAAAAAATCAGGCACCTCAATATCCGTGACAAGGCCAGTGATAAATTGAGCACCGTTGGATTGAGCACGAGACCGGAGAAAAGAATCCAGTACTTCGCGGCGCAACATGGGGATAAACTCATGAGACTTTAATGTTTTCGATCCGAAATCAACGGTCAGGTTCGAAGGAGAGATGATCTTCATGCGAGTGACATGTCGGTCGATGAGGTGAAGAGGGATGGAAAACTCGTCGATCATGCAAAGAGGGATGGCTCCACCACATGGCTTAGCTGTGGAAGGGCTACGCTCGAAGAGGAAGGTTTCAACTCCTCCGGCGGCTAAGGCTTCTGCGGCGGATGAACCTGCTGGGCCGCCGCCGATCACAGCGGCGCGGAGTTTGCGGCCAGAGAGGGGGCTGGATGAGGTGGCGGTGATTGTTAGAGTTTTGGGTTTTGGTTGCTGGTGTTGTTTTATGGCTTTGAGAGGTAGGGTTGGAGTGAAATGAAGGTTGTGGGTTAGTGCTAGTGCGGCCATGGTGTTAATGCTAAGTTTTTTAGGGTTTATAGATGGGTGTGAAGAGAGCGATAAGCAGCTTGGAATGTGATGGAGTTGGGTTTAGGGGAGAGAAAGAGAATCATTTTTTATTATTATTTTAATGTTTGTTTGATTCTTTTAATGTCATCGTTTTAATAAAAATAATTAACTTAAATTCACCAGTGATCCAAACTTATAATCTTCTTCATGAGAGTGGCCATATCGGGGCTGTCAAGTATGGTCTAAACACGCGCATGCATGATTTCTAAATTCCATTTTTTATTCATATAATAGTGAAAAATACATAGTACCCATAAAATCTAAGGAAAAATATCATGTTTCCAATATCATTCTTGAACAGGACAGTACTGTTTGCATTAACAGTTACTATACTAGCGGTGTGTATACAGTTACTACTGGGATGCAAGAAACAAATTTCCATCAGAATCTAAAATTATGTTCAATCTGCAGTGCTCAGCATGAGCAACAGGCCAAAAACTACTAAAGCAGACGGTTTGATGAAGCATGTATCACTTGGATGGCACTCCGGTCAAATGTGAAGTGGACACCAATTCCTGGACTGTGATAGGACGACAAATGCCGGGCAAGGGATGGCCAGACCAGGCTGAATCAGCAAGCAAGGAGTTCAATGCTTGTGTAGGATTGTAAAGATCCCACCAGACATGAGCTGAAGATTGGTTGCAGGCCGTCTCTGCAGAAACACAGCCAATCTCTGCACCATGAAGACCGAGCCCACAGCACGCATTCTTTGTATCCCTAAATCCTGTATTAGGGACAGAAGCTTTCTAGTTCAATAATCTGATACTGGTGTTGTATTCTGTTCACTATGTAGAAATCATTTATACCCATAAATATTACAGAAAACACTCCAGGGGTTATCGTCTCGAGCTAGTTGACCTTCGGAGCAGTAACATCATATTAGGTTACATATAATCATGTGGCTGCTTCGATACTATGGACCAAGAACTTAGTAAAATGGTGCAGGAATGGCAAAAGGAATCGATCGACAGCTGTGACAAATTTTCAAATCTATCTCAACTCTGTAAGAACTTGCAGTTGGTATACTTCTTGCAGATCAATATACAAAAATCAATCTAGCTATTCAAGCTAATTATAAGGATAAGAAAATGGAAGTGAACTAATTTTTTAAAAATCATAGAATTTCAAAGCAAGGAAGTTTTCGGCTTTGAGGATGATTAGGCATAAATCGGCAGCAACTGGTGTAGCAACTTCAGGCTAGAATTCCTTAAAAATGGGAACAATGAAAAAGGGTTCGTACCGAAGAGTGTTGGGTTGGTTATGACCTCCATCATTCCCTGGTATACATCACAGAAAATTATCTTAGCGTCAGGTAATTCCACATTGAGCTCCACAATATGTTCATTAAGCATTGTATTGTATTGCAAAACCAACTCGTTGATCTCTTCTACACAACCCATTCCATGATGAATAGCAGTTGAATTATACCACTCCCATACCACGCGTGGAGTGCATCCCAGCGGCAATATTCCTGTGCTTATGATCTTCCTCACATTTGCATCGTAAAGGGTCCGTATAGCATGAACCATCTGGTTGACCAGAATGCGAGCAAATTCTTGGCCACTGTACTTGAGCATCACGCCTGAAGAATTCCTCAGAAAGAGGTCAACATAGTCATCTTTTCCAAAGGAAAGATAGAACATGGAGGATTTGATAAAATCTTGGGCTATGTCCTGTCCAAGCTGAAGCTGCAACAACTGGAAGGTCTCGTATACTTGGCGCAGCTGTTGGTTAAAAGAGGAGTGGCTCTGGCTGCTGGGGCTTATGATTGTTGCATGCGCTGAACCATAATTCACTCCTTTTATTAGCCCTTCAATCGATCCATTCTGACTGTTGAATGGCTGGGAATTAGGCAAGCCCATCTTCTGAGCTGCAGTACCATAAAATTGACAAACACTACTAGAATTGCAGCTCCATTTTAACTATAAGAAACAGTTGAGTGCACAGATCATGCTATCAATACACCAAGTCCTTCTGCATCAGAAACTTTGCAGGTGTGCACATATAGTTTCACACAAAAATATCCAGCAAAAGAAAAGCACGAGATATATATGATCTAGAAATTGGTAACAGAAAATCACATTATGTATCCATTGAAAACAAGATCCTCCCTGAAACCAAGAATTCTACATCTAACCAATTTATCACCTTCCACTTCAACTGTTTTCCCATGATTCTTGAAAAGCTATAGAAAACAATCGAAACCAGAATGAATTTGTTTCTTTCTTTCTTTCTCTACGGGTTTAAACACCAAGTATCACTTATGAGCCAACCAATTAAAGGCCAGCTTTCAACAAGAACAAATTAAGAACACTCAGTTTCACATATAGTTCCAAGAAAAAGAATCAAGAAAAACAAATGCATGTACAGTTACTTTCAAGAAAGAGAAAGAAAATTACCTAGAAGATGAGGAAGAAGGGTGGAGTCCGACCCATTACAAGGAAGCAAAGAAAGATTTCTGCGAAGGAGAGGGTAAAAGAGACTGTTCTTTCCACAGTCAACAGAAGAATCACCCATTAAGTACAATGCAGATACATGTGATCCATTTTCCATTACAGAGGGTGTATTTGGCAAGAATTGTCCATGCACTAGACCGATCGAGCTCATTAAGATAGCAAGAAGAAGATATAGAAACACCATTGCTGCTCTTCTTCTTGATGATGTTGTTCTGGTCTGCAGCCTTTTAGCCATGAAACTCTGCCTTTCTTTGGTTTCTTATTTGTTTCTTGATGCTGTTTTGGGTGTGTTTCTTGGATGGAATAGCGTTTCTTTTGTAGATAACGCGGGAAGTATTGGATTCTTTACAGGGTTGAACTAGAAATGTGGTTAAGGGTTGATTTTGGTGCTTGCTCTGAATTAGAAAAGTGGTAGATTTATTGTAAGGCAAATTTACGCCCACCAACTGAACTTTGTAGGTCTGTAGCAGATTCAAATGTTTATACCCCATTTGTATTCGTTTCAAGTGTTTTCCAATATAGTTGCCAACCCCTCCAGGCCTGACTCGGAAAAGCTTCCGGATTACTGAGTTGTCGGTCAACTCATGAGTTACAAGTTCAAACCTGATTAATCATTTCTTATCAAAATAATATCATTTTATTTCTTAAAAAAAATTCTTTTAAGGCCTGACCAAATTTGACCGAATTATAGTTCATGCTGTGCAAGTCCATTGAGTTTGACTGAGTAAATATCTTTCTTAAATCAAATTGAAGTTCGACTCTGTATCATGAGCTTTTCAAACCAGGGTAAAAAATGAGAGAAATTTCTTCATTTTATTTTATTTTATTTTTACGATGAGAATTTGTAGGAAATTCCAAACATGCACATAACCAGTTCAGTGTGTGTGTGTGTGTGTAGTTTGAACTCGAAACCGCATTAAATAATAAAAAATTAAGTTAAGCTGCAGCTCATCAACAAGACAAATAGTTAAAACAGGCTCTGACGAACTTGGCTGGTCTCCGTGATGGTAAGGAAGGAGGTTATCTTGTAAACTGTAGAAGATAAAAGGTGAGATTTGAACCATGATTTTACGAGATTTTAATCTCATCCCTCAACAGCCAATGAAGCAAAATTCTCCAAATGGTATGATTTTTGTTTCTTTAGCAGAAGAAATCCACCTGTTTGCATGCTAACCCATAAAACCATTGTCTCCGAGATGCCAAAACCTCTTGGCTATACCTAGATTAATAAATTGTTGAAAAAAATGCCATCAAGATCTCTGAGACTAGTTAACCGTATAAAGAAAATAACATGGCAGGAGAGTTTCTCAGACAACTGTTGTACTAAATGTCTTCCACAAACAAAATTCAGCATCTGGAAGAAGAAAGAATCGCTTTCAGCCTTCAGGAGTGGTAAGAAGTTGGAAAGAACTTTTGGGACCAAAAGACTTTACTATCCCCTGTTCTGACAACAGTCATTGTTGGAATGACTTGCAGAAAATCAGGGGAAAATTGTAACTCTACTATCAATTAATCCCACTCCCTTCCATAACCCTATTACTCAAAAAGTGAGTCACGGGATCAAACTCGGATATGGCAAAAAGCATGCGAATAGTAACTCATCAGCCATCAGGCATGCACATAATTCAACTCACCAAAATTCTAGGATGACTGCGGAAACAAGAAAATGAACATGTGTATTTCTGTTGCCAAACGTTTATTTCTTTATGAAATCATACATCTTCAGGCTTATGCGTAAACTTACAGGATCTCAAGAAATGTTTGAGATAGGCATTGGGGAAGAGAATAACAAATGCAAATACAAGAGATTAAAACTGGCACGAGGAAACACATAAAAACTACTGTAAAATGAAGTTGCCTTTAAAATGCAAGTACCATAGCCAATGCAAGTCTAACTACAGTTAGTAGCAATACACTCAGAACATAATTGTGTAATTGTGTTCGTAAATACCCAAAGAATAATCAGGTCATACTGCCTGGACTGGAAAACACAGTAATTATATGTTGCTATGCTTTCAGCTTGCCACTCATCCCATGTTTATTGCGCCAGACACCACTCTTGTCTACATGCATTGGGTTCTTCTTGGCTGCAACAGAGCATTGATCAGTCCTACCACCCTTACTGCTCATCTCTATTTGAAGTCTACGACGCCTCATCCTGTTCTCCAACCGTATTCCTCTCATGGCACGAGCCGTCCGCTCCCTTTCCAGCGCCTTTGAGAAGTTCCAGATCCTAACAACACCTTCCTCTCCTCCACATACGATACGGTCAGCACCAACATCTACTGAAAACAAATTGGGCCCAAACCCATGTAACATCCTCTGAGGTGGTTCAACATTGTTACGGTCCTTATCGGTAACCCTTGAAACATTCTTTCGTAGAGAACGTCTGTTGGTCCTTAGTAGTTTTCTCACATCAACTAGTGACAGCCTCCCATCACTAGAAGCTGAAACAAGCCATGGAAACTCAAATGCAAGGGAATAAACAGGCCCTGAGTGAGGCATCCAAGTTGCAACCTTAAAAACATTAGCCTCAGGTTTAGGACCAGTGATCTCAAACATGTGCATAGCCCCATCTTCTCCTCCTGTAAAAATGAAATCCTCTGTATGGCTTCGAGCCAAAGAATAAGTGTTACCTACATGAGCACTATGAATAACAGTTAGCAGAGTCCCACTATTAGTGTCCCAAACATACACGTCTGAACCTGATGTGCTAGCAACTGTAGTATCATGCGGAACAAGGCTCCACACCCAGTCACCATGCCTCAAGATCTTTATGCATTCAAGTGAGGAACGATCCCATATACGAACAGTCATGTCCCATGACCCACTATAAATCCTTGTGGGGTCCAAGGCAAGAGAGGTTATAGGTCCCTCATGCTCCCAAATTCTAAATTCAGTGTTTGGCACCTCAGAACCTTTAAGGTCAAACAAGTGCTTGAGACCCTCAACTGCCCTCCAGCCTTGAATAAAACCATCAGTACCACCAGCAACCAACAGCTTCGTGTCCGCTGCAACTGCTCGTATAGTGCAACCAAGAGGCCGTGATGATGCAATATACAACCCGTCTTCCATGTCCCACATTCGCACAATCATATCATACCCAGAGGTAAAAATGAGCTTGGCAGAAGCCAATAGAGAAACTGTTCTAACTGCTTCAGTATGCCCATGCAAAGTATCAATGCTATAACGACTCAAAAAAATCTTACTCCTGTACTCCCTCTCCACAAACAGTTCCTTCCATGACTTCTCATTTGAAACCCCTGCACCCAATGGTGCAGGAACTATAGGGAGTCCCCATCTCTCACCATATACTTCCTTCCAAACACTATTCTCGGTTGCAAGACTATTAAGTACTCTCGATACACATGAAACTATACCAAGCTCTTGAGGATCAAGGCAACTAAGAATCTCAGAAATCAATGCCGGAGGAAGGTCGGTAATTGACCGGCGACAATTGAGCAAAACATCATTACAAGAAAGCTGTTTTGAACTCAAACTGCTTAAAATCCCCTTCTTAGGGTAACAGTCTAAAGGAGACTTCGAAATTTCAAGATGTTCCGTATTGGAATTACTTTTTTCAACACAAATGGCAAGACTTTTCGACACCTCAGTGCTCTTTTGGCATTCAAATGCCATAAAATGGATAGCTAACCTAACCAAAAACACAAGAGAGCTAAAACACCTAAAGCCCTTAATTCCAAGACCTTAAGTAACCAAAACCCAGATGGAATTTCAACCCAAAACTTACACTTTGACAAGAATTCAAGGACAACCCAACAAAAAACCTGAAACGAAACCCTAAAAGTCAAATCCCAAATTCAGTAACAAATAGACGAACTTAAAGCAGAAGAATGACAGCCCAAATTTAAAAATGATCAGAGTTTGATGAATGTAAAGCAAATAATCGAAGGAGGTCAGATTATGTGATCCTCAAAGAACTCAAAAACTAAAACTTGATAAATAAAGATGAAGTTTTTAATGGTACCTATTGAAGGAGAGATTAAATACAAGATCTTTGAAGCAGATACTGTAAATAGTTTTGTTGGGTTAGAGAATTTCTTGTCAAATATGATCAGATCATAATCTACAAGAGGAGAAGAATGAGCTGTGTTGAGGTTTTTTCATGGTGAGATTGGAGCCTTTTTTTTTTTTTTTCTATTTATAATCGTTCCGTGGCTTAAGGATCTTGACGGTGCAGATTAAAGGATTAAGTGTCATAGGGTTGTAAGAACCGCATGATGTAAAGTGCTGTCGGCAAAAAGATATGGCATGTTAAGTTGTCAATAAGCCCAATACTCCCATGCAAGTTTTGGGCCAAGTTTGTCCATTTTGTTTCGTTTTTTAAGAGAGGATCTCATTCAATCCTTGTTGGATTTGATCACCGGGTCAATTTTCTGTTCATAGAATTAACCTCTATCAATTATTTTTGTTTTGATTTCATTTAAACAGTTATTTATTTTTTATTTATTTATTTTTATATTGACTCCTTCAAGTTTGTAAACACTTTAATGGAGCAAACTAAATCATTAAAAACTTAGTTAAATCTACTAATTAATATAGTTTTTTTATATTAATTTAAAATATGATTTTAATTTTAATTTATAAATTTTTTATATCAATCCACACTAGATCTATCAAGTCTGATGTTAACCTTTAAAAGTTTAATTTTTTTTTAATGAAAACCTTAACCCTACGAGGATATTGGTGTAAAGAGAATGTTACAGCAAGTTAATCTCTTGCCTGGACAAAATGTTCTATCATTTTTTGTTTGGCTCCAACAACAAATTATGTGGGATTGATGCCTAGATAGCATTAGATTATATGACAAACATTAGCATTGTTTATTGTTACATGAGTGTATTCTAATTACAATTCAAGCAAAACAAGCATTTTGGGGACGGATTAGTATGGAATATGGAAGCTTGAAAGTCGTTTTGTGCTGAGGGAATGGCTTATTATTTAGATCCTATTTTCCCTCCTTAATTTTCTCATCTTTTTCTCACCATTCTTTTCCATCTGTATCTTTGCATAATCTTTCCTCCTCTTATTCACACCTCTCTCTCACGGATTCTTGACCTTTCCCTCCCTGAAAATTAACAAGTCTAAAACAATGGCAGAAGATTGCTCCTCCTCTGAAGAAACAAACACCCCTACCACCTCCATATCACAAGACACCTTCACCACAGAAACCACCACGATCACCACCTCAGCCTTCAACATCCCCCCTGAAACCCCATCATCAAGTTCCTCCTTCAGCACCCATTTAGCCATTCAATCCCTTTCTTCCATTCTAACCACAGTTTCTCCCTCTCTCCTCTCTCAAGATCAAGACCCTGCCTTCTACCTCCTTCACAACCCTGATATCTCCTCTCAAGTCTCATCACTCCTCCGTCTCCCCGACTCTGGTGCGGGCGACAACAACCTCTGTCGTTGGTTCTATGACACGTTCCAATCCTCAGAACCCCAACTACAGCTCGTAGTCTTACGTTTCCTTCCCATTATTGCTGGCCTTTATCTCTCTCGTGTTGCCCTAAAAAAACCCTTGGCTGGTTTTGAGGCAGTTTTGTTAGCCATTTATGCACACGAAACTACCTCACGTGCAGGCCAAGCTATGACTGTTAACGTGCCTGATTTGTCACATCCAAGTATATACCATGAATCAAAAAATCCTGCAAAGGATAATAATGCTGCAGATTTAAACCTAGCTGTGATATCTCCAAGTTTGGAGCCTCATGGGACTGTGAGATCAACAAGAAGGGCAAGAATTGTTGGGGTTGCATTAGAGTTATATTATAGTAAGATGTCTCTTATGCCTGTTGGTTCTAAGATTGATTTTTGTGAGTTTTGTAAGGTTTGGTCTGGTCAAGACGGTGATGAGTACAAAGATGGTGAGCTTCAAGACGATCAAGAAAATGTTGAGTTTCAAGATGATCAAGGAAATGTTGGGAAGGAAAGTGTCATTAAGGAAGGGAGGATTGCTTTGCCATGGGAACTTCTGCAACCTATTTTGAGGATATTAGGGCATTGCCTTTTGGGTCCTAACAAGGATAAAGAATTGATAGGTTCGGCTTCCGCAGCATGCAGAAGTTTGTATTCAAGGTCTTTGCACGATATCAATACACAGGCAATTTTGGCTACAAGGAGTCTTCTTAGGCTCAGTAAGATGGCCTTGGATCCAAAGAACAATGTTGATCATACTGAGATACCAATGACTGATGTTATCTCACTCTAAGATTGAGTGATTGATCTCTTCGATCTTGCTGTTTTTTTCTTTATTCTTCAATTTTCCATGTTCTTCGTGTGGATTATGCCTGCACCTTTTATGCTGAGTTTTGTAGAGTTTGCATTTTTTATTTCTTAAACATTATCTGAATTTGATTTTTCATTGTGTTGGACGGAAGTTGCATCTCCATCTCATTATGCTAGCTTTCTTTTATTATTTTTTCTGTGCACTCTTGATTGTTCTTCTTTCTTAGGCCACTAAGGCAGTGGCCTCAAGAAATTAAGACCTTAATTTTTGAACAAAGTGTTCAAACCAACAAGAAAGAAACTGGATTTCAGCTCTAAAAATCATTCCTTGTATTTGCACTACAGTTTTTCATAGATTGGCTTCAGAACTTCGAGTGGACCGAGAGGAATATGAACATCTTTGAGCCCATCTTAACAGTAAAACAATCTCTCATCAGTTTAGTTCTCAGCGTTGGTGTTTTTGTTCTGCTGCAATTCTGTTTTTTCTCATGCTGATCAAGATATTATGACATGGTTTTGATGGATTTCATGCTCCCCTGTTGATCAATCAATGTAATGGTGTGATCTCATGGCACTCAATCTGCATCGAATTACCTCTGAATTTCCAAAGGAGTAGTTTAATCCAGAGTCATATGCAGGTTCTGTTTTGCTCTTCTGCTAGCCCTTGTTGAACAATAAGTGTTTGAACCAATGAAAATATGTGGGCTAATTATAGTGGTTGTGAATTAGGCTCATCATCTGATAAAAACACAGAAGAATCAAGAAATGAAAATGAAGCATATTTAAATGAAGCATATTCAAGTGATGGAAAAGGGTTTCTATAACCAACGATCATTACTTTTGACTAGCTTAATTGTATCAAGTTAATCTGTTTTTATATGACTCGGACCGGCTGGGAAAGAATCTTTACCATTGAGTTACTAGTATTTAAACGGCGTAGTTTCATTTCTTTATATAAATAAATTCATTTGAGTTAATTAGATTTTATTAAATTAATATCTTATTTAATTTAAGTTATGAAAAAAGAGTTTTTATAACTAATGATGATTACTTTTGACTAAGCTTAATTGCATTGACTTAATTCATTTTTTATTTATTTTATTTTTATGTTGATTTACATGATTCAAGACTCGGACCGGCTTGGAGAGAAGAATCTTTTACATCAAGTTACTAGGTCCGTTTATGTATTTAAACAGCACAATTTGATTTCTTCTTTATATAAATAAATCTATTTTGATAAACTCAAGTCAATAAAAATTTTATTCAATTTAATTAAAAACTCTATCGAGTAGAGTTTCAAGTTCATGGAATCATTTTAACTTATGGGATGAAAAACTTATTAAACTACACATGGGTTTGCCCCAATTCAGAACAGGGATGCTTAAGGCCAATTAATCCACTAAAAAATTCTATCAATAGAAAAACAAACAAGGAAGAAAGAAAGGGAACAATGCTCTAATTTTTTTTTAAAATGAAATAATACAACAAATCGCACACTTTATTTTGCTGCTAGGCATACCAGATCTCATGGTCACAGCATTTAATAAATGAGGAGACTAAATTAAGCTGTTACACCTGAGAAGAAAACTGAAACTCAGAACAATGTTAGGAGAAATGAAGATGCTAAGCCGCCGAAGATTGCATAAGCTGAGCCAGCAATGCTTGAAGCAACGCTCTCTTTATTATCTCCAGTTGATGGAGATGGACCTGCAGCCAGTCAACTTAAAATCAATGCATTTTAATCGAGTTACGTGTTGAACTATCTAATAAACTTTGAGCTAATTATTTGTTAGACCCGGCCTGGACTAGGGGCCGGTTAGCCAGGTCCCGGCTAGACCCGCCACGCCAGAAGGGTTAAAAGATCATACAAAATCAAAGAACTGGAAAAAAAGACATAAATATGAAAGCAAGTACCTTGAGGTGTTGAGCCTGTTGATGGACCGCTTGCTGGAGCTTGTACTGGGTATCCCACAGCTGCAAAACACAGCCCATTGAAAAAAAAAAACACAAAAAAATAATCTAAAGCTAGAAATCTCCAAGTCTTGGACTTGGAATTGTGAATCATTGAGATCTGACCTTGAACATAAAAGGCATTATGCTGATGTTCAAAACATTGACATTCTCTAAACTCACTTGATTTAATAAGGAATCAAGAACAAACCATGTTAGAGGGCCCAAATAATACTCTACCAATCATTTAGATTATGTTCTAAGCATTTTAAATTAGATGAGTTCATGCATTGCATGTACTATAATTATAATGAATCAATCTTCTTCATTGTTTTTTTATTCTACTTCTTTTATTTGTTTTTCTCTTCTTTTTCTTTTAATTATAAATATAATTATTAAAGTCAACTCAATGTAACGGGTTGATCTATAAAATTTACATCTCAAAATATAATCTCAATCGACCCCAGAAAAGATATTTGTTATGATATTTGATAGATTAACACTAAAAATTAGTTAATATAATAAGGTTTTTGGTAACCTACTCAGATCTTGATAGATTAACACTAAGTAATTTTCTCAAAATTTTAATAAAAAATAATTAACGCGTAAGTAATTCAATAATCCAGTTTCCTTTTCAAAACAATTTTGAATGCAGGAAACAATTAGGGGGTTCTCACCTATCATCTACAGGCACGTGATGGAACGGGAAATGATACATAAAAGAAGCACAATAACAGATCTAGCACGTGATTAGGTGAGGGAAAATCCACTTGAAGTAAACTATACATAGATTTTGTTTAAAACATGATTCAACCGCAATCCCAACAACTCTAGATACCACTAGAAGTAAACTATACATAGATTTTACAGAACACAATTACCATGAATATAAGAATGAAGGATTTGCATTAAGGATAATTTTAAGGAAAATCCAATTAATTAAAGAGAAGACAAATTCCAGGCAAACGACAAATATCTATACCTTAAAAGTCATGTAAATCAATGATTTCTTACAAGCGATTTATTTATTTATTCATTTATTTATTTTCAAAAACACATGAATCTGATAAATAAAATTTGGTTTAATTTATTTCACCAACCTTGCAAGATTAATTTTCTTTTCTAGCTAGCCCTTTTTTTCTATTTTAAGAACTAAAAAAATGGTTTGTAGGGTCTCAAATTCTAATCAGAAAAGAGAGGGAGAGGGAGAGGGAGAGGGAGGGAGGGAGGGAGATGGCAGGTTCAAGATGGTTCCCATAATAAATGTCAAAGGCAATTAATGGTGAGCATCGTGCATTAACGGTAAGTGATGGGTTTGGGCAGAGCAAAGACAAGGCACTAGTAAAGTTCGTTGATTGCATTAAAGAATTGATGTGAAATTAATACAATTTTAAAAAGAAAAAAACAGGCATGTCTCAAGGATAATGGTTAAAATAAATTTGTTAAGGTAATTAAAATTTAATATACAATTCGATTTTTCAATTTCGATAATTAATGGACCTTGAGAAGGTAAATAAAACAAGAAATTAAGGATCATTCATGTATTAATTAAACAAATAAATAGATTTAATTACCCGAGCACAAGGTGGCTGAAGGAGCATCAATCTTGCAAGTTGCAGGAAGCTTGAGAGCTCTTCCCTTATCAAGTGAGATCCCAAATTGCTCAGCAATATCACCACCAAGCAACTGACACAAACATATAATGTTGCTATCTATCAGCCCGGCAAGCTCAGGACAGCAATTCTTGTCAGGGACTGTCAAGTTACTTCCTTGTGTTACATACCCCAAGCAATCAGACATGTTCAACAATGGAGTTAAACATTCATTGACTGCTGTTGGTCCGGGAGCTGCCGGAGCAAGATCACCTGAAACGGGTGCAGGTGCTGCCACCGGAGCCGTGGCTCCTGACGTTTTTGCTGGCACTGTTGAAAAGATGGTTAGGGTGAGAAATATGGTGGTGATCGCTAGTTTCGACATTTCTCTCTCTTTATTTTCTATGCAGACACGAGCAAGTGTCGCTATGTTTCTGTCTTGTGGGGGTGGTTTTGATTTTGTGAAGGAAAGCTCGGTGTATAAGTTATGTATGGAGATAGCAACACTAGCCAGCCGAAATCAATAAATATACAACCACCACCGAAGTTATTGTCCATGGATTCCTTCCACTTCCCACCGTCTTAGGTGCGAAAATTAACGCGTGGTTATAAAACCTCATTTATAAAATACTATTAAAAATAATAGGATTTTAAATAATATACTCAAGTTGATTTAAATAATTTTAAATAATATTGTTTTAAGATTTTTAAAAAAATTAAAAATACATCATTTAAAAATTCAAGTTAGGTCTCACTCAGGTTTTGACTGGATTGCAGATTAACTCTCTAAATCAACCAGGACCAACTTCCACTTAGTTCAATGTGAAACTCGGTTCAAGATAGGTTCTAGGTCAGTGGGTCATTAGGTTTATCTAACATGTTGAGCTAAGTTTAATAACAGTGTTTAAAACTTCAAACAATATATTAAGGAAATGTTTATTTTTACAGTTCAATTTATCTTTAAAGTTTTTTTTATTTAAAAACATCGATCTACGGTTTGATATCAAAGTTTCGAGGCTCCTTACTAATGTGATATATCTTATCTAATTAGTCTTGAGAAAATATTAAATTTTAACTTCAAATATATTTGATATTAAGATCTTTTTAAAAAATAAATGAACATAAAACATGTAATACAATGGATATACGATCAAATTACGTGTGTGAACGTCAAAAAAACACATGGATATATGATTGAATAAATATATACAATTGTTACACCCATTTTTAAGCAAAAGAAAGACAAAGCTGAATATAGAAGTGTGAAAGTAAAATAAATTGACAGCTGATCTGCTGCTAAGCTGTCGAGCAGGCTTCCATATACAATAAATGTCGTGAAAAGAAAAATAACAGAATAAAGGGAAAGAGTGATGCTGCCTTTAAGGCTTGATTTTAATGCATTTCTCACTAAATACTCAACTGCACTGGGCCGGTGGTCCTCTATTATTGATAATCAGTTATATTTTAAAATGTATTTTTTTAATATATTAAAATAATATTTTTATATTTTTTAAATTTTATTTTTAATATCAACACATCAAAATGATTTGATAATATAAATAATTAATTTAAAATAAAAAAATAAAAAAATTAATTTTTTTTAAAAATATATTTAAAACGTAATAACAGACGAGTTAGAAAATTATATGATGAATGAGCTTCACATCACTCGTTGATTCAATGCATTGAATTCATAATATTTCAGCCTGTTTGTTTTTGTGTTTTAAAAGAGTGTTTTTTTTTAAATTATACTTCAAATTAATATTTTTTTGTGTTTTCAAATCATTTTGATATGCTAATATCAAAAATAATTTTTTTTTTAAAAAAATATTTTTTTATATATTTTTAATTGAAAAATAATTTTGAAAAACAACAGCTAGGTACCACACTCTCCGTCATCCCCTTTATGTAATTATTAAGAGAAAAATAGAACTACTGATCTCCTTCCTTTTCTTTTCAATTTTGGTAGTCAAGAAAACTAACGATCCACCCTTTCTTGACTGGTTTAAGAAGAGACGTTCCATGTAATCTGCTCCAGATTTTTGAACTTGGGAGTATCTTGTAATATTCCGATAAGATTCTGTCAATTAATCCTCTTAATTCGTAGATATCGATGTAAATCTTAAAAAAAAAAAACACAATAAAAAATAAAAAAAATCTCTCTATATACAATTATATTAAAATGACCTTTATTTATATATCAAAATATACAAGAGTAATAAATTTATACGTAAATCAATTTATGAGAGATTAATATTTATCTGATAATATATCTATAACAGATATTTTATAATCTCATTCATTCAACACTGCCATCACGGAATTTAGACGAATATAACATTTAAAATCAATTGTGAGAAGAACGATGAAAGATTTATCTTGGTACGCTCTTCAAAGCGAATAAAGTTTTTAATTTTAAGAGTATATAGTATAATGGAAAATCATTTGACTAGGGTTTATTTCTTATTTTTCTTTTTTCTTTTTCTTTTTTATGGTGTCAGGAATTAATGTGGTTGTTAGTGGCCAGCAAGAGGTAGATTGGAACTGATTACTGGACAGTATCCGACGTAGGACATCAAGCAATAGGGAAGGACTACGTGCAGAGAATCAAGCCACGGAGTCAGGTAATCAGTAGAGCAGGATGGATTGAATTCTAGGGAGACCAAATTAGAAATACGATGATGATGATGATGTTTTAGGAATATTAGGAAATGTTTTCAAAAAATCCTAGAGCCATTAACAATTATTAAGAATCCAATGCCAAAACAAACTTAAACCTCGAAGACTAGTAAAGCACAGTTTGGTAGACTGCACTTTTCTAAAATTTTATTTTAAAAAAAATTAATTAATTTTTTATTACTTTATATCAAAAATATAAAAAATATTATTTTAATATATGTTCAAGTAATAAATACTTTAAAAAACACTTTGTATCGCTGTAACACCCCACCCCACTAGTAAGATATTGTTCATTTTGGCCTATGAACCTCACGGATTTGTTATTCGCAACTACGAATGACTCTGAAACACGTCTTACTAGTCAAGGTGAGCATGCTCGTATAAGGCTTTCCCCCAAGTCCTCATCCTATGATGTAGAATATTACAATTCACCCTTCTTAAGGAGCCCGACGACACCGTCTGCACCACCCGATAGCCAGTGAGCCGGGCTCTGATACCAAATGTAACACCTCACCTCACTAGCAAGATATTGTCCGTTTTGATCTATGGACTTCACAGATTTGTAATGACGGGCCACGAATAACTCAAAAACACGTCTTACTAGTTAAGTTAGTTATAAAATCCTGTTTGTATCTGAAACTGTTTTTATAGCTGACGTTGAGCCCCTGAGAAGCTGGAATCCAGTATATATTAAGAAGCAAGTGACATGGATGACATCAAGCCATAAGAGCTCATCGGCATGAAACTTTAATTAGCTGTGTGTGAGAAATTAACTTTGATTTCTTGCAAGCAAGTTTTCCGCGTGGAGGTATGGTATAAGCAGGAGGCGTGAAGCACAAATCCTGATGTAACATGTTATGGTCATCACACATGGACTCCCGAAATTATATCGTATAGTATATGTTTTTCTCCTTACTATATTAAATTTTACACGGAATTAACTACATGCCACAGCACTTCGCATCAAGTTGTACCTTAATTTGATTTGTATATTTTTTTGGACAATATTAAAGTATAATTCTTGAGAAAAAGCAACCCTATTTCAAAAGAAATTCCAAACAATTTCATGGATTACTATAAATTAGAGTAGGTAGAGGTTGGATAGGAGACTTGGAAGACAAGTGTAAAAGAAATTTCAATGGTAGAGTATTGGAAGAGAGTTGAAATAGCCTTTTCGTAAACATATGATCAAAGAGTAGGAAAGCACTTTATTTGATCAACACAGCGGTAAACCGCGAGCCATGCCACTTGCCAAGTTACTTGTTTGGGTCACACATGAATTCTCAA
>Ga0307517_10005609_pt1 | contig 18839 bp, 9 predicted proteins | sample 23_EM_MG_FD_194515 | JGI IMG/M metagenome (GOLD analysis project Ga0307517, IMG submission 194515) | Populus trichocarpa ectomycorrhiza microbial communities from riparian zone in the Pacific Northwest, United States - 23_EM | ecosystem: Host-associated > Plants > Roots > Unclassified | place... | reverse complement strand
GGCGGCTGCGGCTGGTGGCTGGCGGCTGGTCGGTCACAGCTGGTGGCTGGCTGGCCGGTGGTTGCCTTCCTTGACCTTCTAGATGGATTGAGTTTAATACAACAATTACAAGAGTATAGAGAGAGATGGATTCATTGCTGTATAAGGAATTGTCTATATCTATATATAGAGAGAGAGATATCGAGAGTTATCAAGCAAGAAACTAATTGCGGAAAAAAATTGTTTTAACCCAACTATCATTGCTACTTGCTTACAATTTCACAACTTGATACAAAGAGAGGATTGACGAGTTAAACATTTCATGGAAAAGAAAAAAAATACGAAAACAAACAGTTATCTTTACTCCTTCAATTCAAGCAAGCACTGTGATCACGAGGTGCCACAGAGGTATTGTATCAAGCAAGCGATTCAGAATCAATTGTTTGGCCACTGGGTCACATACAAACATAACAGTTATCTTCAATGTTTTAGCAAGAACAAGAACATGTGAATTATGTATTTTTGGTAGGCAAATAAAATTGAAAGAGAACAAGTAATCTGTACGTGCCTCTTTCAAATTCCACAAATCTGAGGTCACTCCCGAGTCGCAAATTGTGAAATGAATTCCACATTGCTCGTTAAATACGAAAACAAAATCATGCAATTGAATTACAATCCTTTGGAGAAGAAAAGGATAAAGAAATAAAAACATATATATAATATAAAATTGTACCTGGTAACAGCAAGGTCAGGATGGCCGAGTGGTCTAAGGCGCCAGACTCAAGTTCTGGTCCTCGTGAGAGGGCGTGGGTTCAAATCCCACTTCTGACAATCTTTTCGAACATTTTGATATTTCTACACTTTTGTTGGGCTGCGCTTTCATTGCTGGGACAATGATTTTCTCCATAGCCCAAGTTTCGACATTAACAAGGTTTCTAGCATTATTTCTAATTTACCGGGGTCAGAATGGAAATGAGGGCACCTTAACGCATACTTACACCACCAGAAACTAAGAGTATTTTGGAGAGGGTTTGGAAATTATATTTTTAAATTGTTTTTATGTGTTGATGTTAAAAATAATTTTTAAAAAATAAAAAAAATATTATTTTAATATATTTCTAAATAAAAAACATTTTAAAAAACAACTATTATCACTTTTTCAAATATATCTTCAATCCTAGCATTCCTGACAGCTTTTGAAAATGATTAGACACTTCAATGATAAACCTCTTAATACAAACACAAAGATATCAATAAAAATTTTATCAACACCATTTTAATTTTAACTAGGTATACTATTTATCTATGTCCACGAACTAGGGAAAAAAAACTCAAAAACTCTAGGAAAATTGAAACTGAACTCTAAAATGAGTGAACAAAACAAAGCAGAAAAAACTGGAAAGAAGTTAGAGTAGGAACTGTTTAGTGTGTATAACATCTCCTCTTTAACCTCTTTTTATATTGACTTTTAGAACAAAAAATAATGCAAAATTAATTTTTATCTTATTATCTTAACTACTCTCCATAGAAAAAATAAAAAAACTGGTGATTTCTTATCTTAAAAACTAGAGATTTGTTTTTAAAAAATAAATTGTCCAAGAAATAAAAGGTTAGTATTCATATTGTTCATTTATAGTAGCGGGTAAAAAATAATTTTTTATGGATCAAGAATTAATTTTTAAGAAACTCAAATTCAAGTTCAAAATAAACAGAAAAGAAAAAAAAAACTCGAACCTAAGGCTTGGACCCATGCCTCAACTAAGTCAATCGCATGTGGATTAATTTATGACTTTTTAACTTTTCATTTCATTGTATAACTATTAGAAAATCATATATTTTTTCAATATAAGATAAATAATTTTAAATTTTATAAAAACATGTTAATCAAGAATTTTTTAAAATTAATTTTTTATTGACCCACAATTTATTTCAATTACAGTAATAATTTATTTTAAAGAATTTTTGTTAGAAAAATAATTTCCTAAATCATGATTTTTAAAATAAATTTCTAACAATCTATGCCAGCAGTTCTGCGAAGATTGGTCAGTTTGGCAGAGTCAGCGTTGTGTGTGTGTGTGTGTGTGTGTGTGTGTGTGTGTGTGTGTGTGTGTGTGTGAGAGAGAGAGAGAGAGAGAGAGAGAGAGAGAGAGAGAGTTAATCTCAACTAGTTGTGTTTCGACAATTTTTGTCCCATAGACTATTGTTGAAGAAGTTATCTTCGGACTCCGGCATCATTTGAGGTCTTCCTCTTAACATGTTCTACTCTTTTTGTTTCGGAAAGTTTATAGGTGACGTTGTACTTGGAGAATTTCAACTTTCAATGAACATATCAATTATAAATGATGATTGTGGAATGAGTTTGTGAAGAGATCTGATACGAACAGGAGCACAGAACCACTCATGATGAACAAGATGTGATATGTTGTTCACTACAGTTTAAAAATTCATTTCAGAAGAGATTAACAATGTAAGACAAATTAGAGGCAGTGGGCTAAAGGTTAACACACATGCCAACTTTTGGAATGGATGATTTCTATTTAACTTCAAAAATTTAGTCTGCGTGATATTAAGAGGTAAGGAATTGGGAAGAAGTAACTGTTAAGGCAAGGCATCATTAGAATACAACCTGTTGTTGTTAGAGTAATCACATCCCTATACTATAAAAGCCATGCTCCTCAAACACAATGCAGTGCAGTTAGTTTATCCCTCATTAGTACTTGAAAGTGACTAGTGAATCTAGCTTATGATGGCATTACATTCAGCAATCAAGTTTTCAGTTTTTGCCTTGGTATTGCTAATACTGGCAACAGATTCTGATGCTGGAGGAATAGCAATTTACTGGGGTCAGAATGGAAATGAGGGCACCCTGGCAGAGACTTGCGCAACCGGAAATTATGAATATGTAAATCTAGCTTTCCTGTCAACTTTCGGAAATGGTCAGACTCCCATGATTAATCTTGCTGGCCATTGTGATCCATACAGCAATGGTTGTACCAGCTTAAGTTCTGAAATAAAATCATGTCAAGCAAAAGGTGTCAAGGTCATGCTTTCTATTGGAGGAGCTGCTGGTAGCTACTACCTTGCCTCCTCAGAGGATGCGAGGCAAGTCGCAGTTTATCTGTGGAACAATTTCTTGGGGGGCAACACTTCATCCCGGCCCCTGGGGCCTGCTGTTTTAGATGGAGTTGACTTTGACATTGAAGGAGGAACAAACCTCTACTGGGATGATCTTGCAAGGTACCTGTCGGCATATAGCAAGAAAGGTAAAAGGGTGCACCTAACAGCAGCTCCGCAGTGCCCATTCCCTGATGCTTGGGTGGGAAATGCCCTCAAAACCGGTCTTTTCGATTATGTTTGGGTCCAATTCTACAACAACCCTCCCTGTCAATATGCTTCTGGTGAGGTCACCAATCTTGAGGACGCATGGAAACAATGGACTTCAGCCATTCCAGCCAGCAAGATTTTCTTGGGCTTGCCTGCATCTCCCGAGGCAGCAGGCAGTGGCTTCATTCCTGTCCCTGATCTCACATCAAACGTGCTTCCATCCATAAAGGACTCTTCCAGGTATGGAGGCGTGATGCTGTGGTCCAAGTACTACGATGATCAAAGTGGATACAGTTCTTCGATTAAAAATGATGTCTGATCTCAAATTTCCTGCGTGGCCGTTTTGTGTGATGGGTATAAGTTGTATTTCCATATATGCTGATCTATCTTCTACATATGTATCTAGTTTCTTTGAAGCGTCTCTCTTCATGGTTTCATAATTCTTAACAATTCCTTTGATAACGTTCAAACTGAAGCAGAATATAGGTCCAAGGCCAATCTAATCAAAATCAACATTTCATCTGATATACAAGAAGGCATAATGCTCTGGATCCAAATATTGATACCATTGCAGAAAAAACTGAAATTGTAAACGAAGATCAAGATCACAAAAAAGGACGACCCTTGTCGCTCAAATTAGATATCTGACAATACTATTTCTCTATGTTACTGATTTTTCTTTTAACTTCTCGAGTTTTCCTTATTTGTTCACTTAACCTTCCGGTTATTAACTGATTTATCACAAAATGCTCAAATTAAATATTGATACCGATGTGGGAGGAACAAGCTTCAATCCCAATTCCTTAAGGAGCTGACAAACATCTTTTGAAAAATAAGAACCCACTAGTTATTTTTACTTGTCGGCAGATGTGAAAATAAGTCTCTGAAGTTTGCTGGTTTATCCATCACATATTCTGTCAAAGACCATAGTATTGGACTATTGGTAGCCAATGAAATTCATTAAAGTTGATTCAGCTACCAAACTCATTCGTACAAATGGGGCCTGGCTAGTCATTATTTTATGGCCACAATGTGCAAAAAGAGAAGAAGACAAATATATACGACCACAAAACAGCAGACAACGCTTAAGGATAGTTCATCGGCCATTACGATTGATATTTGAACATGAGAAAACCTGTTGTCTTCAAATAAGCTACATGCCTCCATCCAGCTCCGTTCAACAGCGTACTGGAAGCAACAAAGTGACTGCTAAGCCACGCACTCTTCCACAATAGAACAAGTTTGTGGCCATCGTGTTGGATTCGGTTACCACTATAAACGATAAGCTTTTGAGAACAGTTTAAGCACCAACACGCAAATCTTGAAAAAGTACTGTAGTGAATAGTGATCAGTGACTCATCAAACACTTGCATATCTTGAGTAGATGGCATCAAGGTCAGCAATCTCATTAACATTCCTCTTATCGTTTAATTCTGACAATACTGGTTGGCTCAGAAGCTGGTGGATAGCAATCTAATGGGGTCAGAAAGGAAACGAGGGCACCTTGGCGGAGATTGTGCCACAGGAAACTACGACTAGGTGAACCTATCTTTCCTGTTGACTTTTAAAAATGGTCAGACTCCCATGATTAACCTTGCTGGCCATTGCGGTCCATACAACAATGAATGCACAAAATTAAGCTCCAACATAAAATCATGTCAAGCAAAAGGCATCAAGGTAGTGATTTTCGTAGGAGGATGTTAAATAGTAATATAAAATTATTATTGGGTATCATCTAAAAATTTAAATATTTAAATTAAAATAATTTTTTAATATGATATCAAATCATTGTTGATAAGTGGCCACGAGTAATATAAAATTATGAGGTGTATGCAAGTTTCAAATTAAAACTATCTTACCTCAAAAGAGAGGAAGCAAAGCAAGTAGCAGCTTACCTTTAGAACAACTTCTTAGGGGGACGCTCTTCAAAGATGTTTGGTGTTGCGGCTGCTCGTGAGGTTATGTTAAAACATGATTTTATAGTATTTGGTTAGATATAAACCATACTTTTTATATATATGGGTTCCACCAGAAACTGAGGTTGAACCTCAGTTTCTGAAAAGCAATTTTCATTTGCTTTTGAAAGCATTCTCTCTCACCTTCACCAATAAAAATCAAGAAGAAAAAAACTATTGGAAAAAAAATATCAAAACAACCCGCAAATCTAAAAATCCTGCCTACCATTGCTAACCATTTATGAGATCTATCATTATCATCTCATTCCTAAATTTTTCCAGCCTTGTTATTCCTTTCCGTTCTTTTCTATCATCTTGATATTCTTCTAACTTGCCTCCTTCTATTTCTTTGAGTTTAGGTTATCATATTCATTTAACAAAAGGTAATTTTCAGTGATTATATAAGCTCATTCATCAAAGAATAAGCTCTGTATTGTTTTTTTTTCTATAAATTGAAATCTTATATCCTTGCACCGTCTTCTTCATTCGTTTTTAAGTTAGATCAAATTCAACGTAGATTTCCATATGATGTTTCTAACAATGCTTTAATTTTTTGGTTCGCAGAAATAAACAGAAGATTCGTGTTTGGAAAACTCAAACGAGAGAAGAGTAAAGATGTCGGGAAACCTATTCTTGTAAAAAACACCAACTGTGAGTTTCTTTCTTATCTCCATATGAAAATTTATTTTAATTAACTATAAATTTTAATTTGTGTGATGCTTCATTTATTTATTTTGATTGTGATTAATTGTCAGTGTTGTTAATTAACTACAAACTATTGCACTCGTATGCATCATGTTCTTGAAAGTAGGTGATTTTTCTTAATAAATATTTTTATATGTTGCAATTATTCATCTTTTATGGAGTTTTGTATGTTTGATTAATTTATTAACATGGGTTTTTTCTGCTTTAAAATGGGTTTCCTTTTATTTCGGCTAATAGTTGGATTTAACTGCTGCTTTTTTATTTTCTTTTTGTATATAGCTGCAAGGAAGTGTAATATTTTGTTTTGTAAGGATTGAATTAGGATGTTGTATGATTGATGAAGTTTTGAGGTTTTTTTTCACATAAAGAAGTAAATAATCATTTTTTTATAACAAACAAAGTCTTGAATTGCAGATTGAGTTTGATTTGTAGAAAACAATATTTGCTATAACTGGGTAAAGTAGTTACAGTTGAAACAAAGGAGGGAAAGTTGCATTAATCATTTTAAGCATTTCTATTCAATAAAGAAAGCCTAATACCCCCATTCTCTTTGAACAAAATCATTTGATCTGTACTGTATGACTTTGATGCTAGCTCTGTTATATGTCCCTCATGTTTTTAGTTTGATATTAAAGGAAACAAGGCACTGTGAAAGGCATCTAATGCTTAAATAGAACTAAAATTCACTTTTAAAAAATTAACAGGAACAATTAATTCTCCAATAATAAACCCAACAAATAGATAAGGTAGTTAGTTTCAAAACTTGAAATTCAATTACTAGAAAGCCAGGGAAAGAACAGAGAAAGGACACTATTGATTTGAGTGTCCTTGCATTTCGAGAATGAGTAATTGTGGTGAAGTGTCTTGTTATGCAAAAGCCAATTGTCCTAATATATATTTTTACAGTAAGCAAGCATGTGTCATGCCTATAGTCATCTTTATAATTACTCCTCATAGCCTATTGTTTTTTTGTTTTGTTTTGTCTTATAAATTATTAAAACTATATTGTATCAACACCTCATGCTTTCAGTTTTCCTCAAAGAAGGGTTATTAAAGTGTGCTTTGTCAAATACTCAATAAACTAAAGTGTTCTATAACATGCATTTTATACTTTTCATTTTTTCTTATTATTTATAATAAGTATTTTGTGTTTTGTGTTAATGTTGATTTTTGCATATATAAACATGATATCATTACTTGTTTTCTTTGTTAAATGTTTTAAAAGATACAATAAAAGGTCTTGAATCTATGGATAAGATTGCTTGGACAAATAAAATGTTACATATATTTTATGACTTGTGCATTAAGGTCATTGACATGGGAATAAGACTTAATACTTATTTCAATAAAACGAGATGAAAATTTCTTATAACATCATTCAAAGAATAAACTGGTCATGCATTCACTAAAACACAACTAAAAATTAAATGGGATGGATGCAAAAAGGATTAGAGGATAAGAAAAAAGTTGATTTCTAAAATTGGTATGAGCTAGAGTAGTAAATTAGAAACAATTTCAGCTAGCGATGAGTGGTGAAAAGCAAAAATTCAGGTTAGTTCCTCGTGATCCTAACAATTTCATTTGTTGTTGTCATATTTCATAATTCTTTTTAATACATGATGTTGCATTAATTATTTTTATTTCTTTTATGTAGGAAATTAGAGGAGCCAAAAAAATTTAGACATGTTGGTATTAACGTCTGGAATTGGCGTTCAATTGTTGTCAAGGTAGGATCAACTAGTTGAGAGTGTGTCGACTAGGAGTGATTCCACTTCTTTGCATGTGGATCGATAAGGTTGTAGTATTCCCGAGGTGATGACTGAGCTCCACTTAATTCCTGGAGTTTTAATTGATGATGATTCTTATGACTTCATTACAAAGTATATGAGTTTAAGAAGGAAAAGAGAAATGTGGTTTAGCATGGGTGGTCTTGAAAAGAAGTTGAAATGTTTGAAGTGCACGAAGTAAACATGCTTAGTTGACATGGTATGATTTTCTTTTCTAAAGCGTTAATTTATTAACTATGTTAAAGTGCTAGCTAAATTTAATGTGTTATGTTATTTGACATGCTTGATAATTTATTTATACACGTTTATATTTTCAGAATAATTAGCTGACAGTTGTGAAAATAATATTTTCTATTTGCAGAAGTTGGTTTCATTCATTGTATAATTCAACATTTAAAGTCATGAGATGTGGGCATATCCATTTTGGTTGTTTTTAATTGTTTTGTATCTTTATTTAAATGTTATTGTAGTTATGGACTTTTTAAGTGAGTTATTGGACTGTTGGGTTGCCTGTATTTGTTTTTATTTGGATTGTAATTTAAGAGATTAGTTATTGTTCCAAAACAAATTTTTCTTTTACGGATGTTGTGTTATTGCATTGTTTACCTGGATTTTGTTTAATTTTACGTAAACATGTAATATTTTAGTGAGTATAACTATTTACCGTAAATATGTAATACTTTTATTTTTATGAATGTTTGTTTCAATAACTCAATATGTATTTCTGTTGTGAATATTAGTGGAAATAAATATTTTAAAGTGCAACGTTTTATATGGGAAATTTTTAAAGTATTCATGTTATGGTATGTGACGTTAATATAATATCATACTTTAAAAAATAGAGAAGGTAGCCTTGTATAATAGTAGCTTTATTACCCAAATAAATTGTATGAAAGAAAAAAATGTACAAAAGTGAAACATGACCAAAGGCTGCAAATGAATGTCTATTTAACAAAAGTTGCCATTGAAAATGATGTATGTGATAGTTTTAGAGTTCAAATTTTGGCAAGTAACTAGCCATACAAGCAAAAATTCCAAAAATATAGGGATAAAGAATCTTGAATAATAGAGACAAGATAATAATTTGCTAGAAACCATGTGAAAGTAACAAGATGTTTGATACAAAAGTACATCCACATTTAAATTTTCCAGCTCATACATGTTAGAATTTGTGCAAACAATTATATTAAAAACAAAATATGTACAAATGGTATATAGATAAGCTTATTTTAGCAATGTCGACAAACAAATTCAAATTCTTTATACAAGGCATCATTTACTTTTTTATATATAATGGGGGATGCTTCTATCATGTATTCCAATAAAATATCTATCTTCAGAACAAACATCTCAACTGTATATGTTATAAGCAAGTGAAATACCTTTGTGGTCTTGACAGGTTTGTGATAAAGTTATTATTCCCAAGTTTTTTATTGTTTTTTTTTTACTGAATGATATTTAATTGGATTTATGGTATTTTATTAACAACCTGTCAATTTTTTTATTTACATGTAATTAAAGATATGGATGATCCATGGTTTAATGTCATATTTAACAAAGATTTTGATGATGATTATGATAATGTAATGAACTGCATTGTAGACCACATTAATTATCCTAATTGTGAAGGTAATGGTGCCTCAGTTGCTATTATTGGAGATGACGATGATGTAAACGACAACGACGACGATGATGTTGACAGTAATGATGATGGTAATAATGGTGACGATGAAAGTGATGATGATGGTGAATTTTTTTTTAAGGGGACAATTTGATATGAATAAATTAATTATATGCATGACTAGAGCTGTAAACATGTATTATATTAATTATATGCATAAAGAACCATGTATGGTTTCATACAATACAGGGATGCGTTGATTGAATGAAGTTTTAAGAGGTCATTGAAAACAATGTGTTAACATGTTTAGGATGGACACAACCACTCTGTTCAGTCTGTGTAATGATTTAGAAACACATTATAACTTAAAACTTTCAAAAAGAATGAGCGTCATTGAAAAGATGATAATGTTTCTATATATAATAGTAGTAGGGGCGTCAAATAGGGAAATGCAGGAGAGATTTCAACATTTAGATGAAACTGTTAGTAGATGTATAAAAAAAGTCATTAAATCATTATTTTGTTTGTTGTAGAAGTCATAAAACAAGTAGATCGATAATTTACCAACACCCCAAGAGAAATTGCAATGAATCCAAGATATATGTCATATTTCAAGGTAAGACCTAATTTTTTTTATGTTGTTTAAATGAATATCAATTATTTTATTAATTTTTCTAATTACTTTAATTCTTTTTTCCTATAAAATTATGTTGGTGCAATTGATGATACACATATTCATGCATGTATATCATCTGATAATCAAATTTCATTTATTGGAAGAAAAGATGTACCGACACAAAACGTCATGAATGCTTGTAGTTTTGACATGCAGTTATGTTTGTGTGGCCAGGATGGGAAGGCAGCGCACACGATACACGTATTTTTCTTAAGGCTATTGACAGTAGTAGTATAAATTTTCAAAACCATTGGAAGGTTGTGATTTGATATAAATTAAAGAGCTGGTAATTGAAGTTAGATAATATTCTTTTATAGTTATTGAAAAAAATTAGCATGTTGTTCTTTTTTGCAGGCAAATACTATTTGGTTGATGATGGATATCCCAATGAGTATGAGTATTTAGATCCCTATAAAGACGAGAGGTATCACTTACAAGATTTTAGGCTTCATGGACAACCAAATGGTCAGGAAGAAGTGTTTAATCGTGCACACTCATCACTACGTGATGTGATAGAGTGATTTTTTGGAGTATGGAAGCAGAGGTGGAGAATTTTGCAAAATATGTTTGTTTATCTATATAAAACGCAAGTTGAGATTGTAGTTGCATCAATGGCACTACATAACTATATTAGAAGGAGATCGCAAGATGATGTGGTTTTTTTTTAATATGATTGCAATCCCAATTTTATTCTGAAGGAATTTTTTACCAGATATTGTAGTTCGCTCAGATAGTCAAAGATCGCAGAGGCATTCACGTATGGATTTTGTACGCGATAAAATTGCAAATAGTTTGATGGGATAATAAAAAAACATAATGTACAAAAATTATTCATTTCGTTATGTAATCATAATTATAAATCTACAATATTTTGCAATCATATATATATATATATGAATAAATGTCCTTCTAAGTAATTTCACAATCAAACCTTAATATAAAAGGTATATTAACCAAACATATAAAATTATTTTTTATTCAACCTCAATTTCAACTACAATTTTAATCAAACGTTTAAATTTATTAAACCAACTTCAACTAAAAATAATTTTTATTAAATAATTTTTTTAAAATTATAACTATAAAAATAACAACAATACTAAATACACTCGAAAGATCTCGCCCACTTGGCCCTACCGTTCTTGATGGGATTGACTCTGACATCGAAGGAGGAACAAACCTACCATGGGATGATCTTGTAAGGTTCCTTTCAGCATACAGCATGCAAGGTAAGAAGGTGTACTCAACTGCAGCTCCTCGATGTCCATACCCTGCTTCGTCCTATGTTCCGCACTCCGCTTTTGCTTTCTTTTCACTGTGACACGGTGATAATGTGATAAGCCTCAACCAAACATCGGAACATCGTAAATGCCAAAGAAGGAACGCTATGGTGTTTGTGTAACGTGATGATTTGACAAAGATTTGGATGTGAATTTGGTGGGGAAAAAAAATTCTTTGTGCGGAAACTTCTTGGAGCCAACCTCATCTTCTGTGTGGTCATTAGTAATCTAGCATTGAAATGAAGTCATCTCAAGTTTGAAACCATTGTCAAAGTTCACCAATCATTCTGTACTGTAAAGCCAGATTCAAAACAGTATAATTTATTGAGACAAGACACTGTCATATGCCTGTTGAGTTTTCTTCAGGCGGAATATGTAAAAACAAAGAAATCAAATCAAATTAAATATACAGGAGCTGAGAATTTGTGACCACCATATTTTGGTTTTGACAGAATCTGGAGAAGCATTGCACAAGATGCAAGTAAATAATATCAGATTGAAAGGAAATTATGTCTCTTCTATATCCCTCTCTTGTTCTGCTATGTTAAATTATGAACCTAGCCGATCTGCCTCTCAAAATTAATCTGGATGAATGATTTGCACGTTCCTCTGGAAAAAATTTGGAATAGTTACTTGTAAATTCTTTTGAAGCAGAAGCTCTCATTTTCATTTCAGAGAAATTCTATGAGTAATTTAACAGTCATTTTTTTTCGGAGACAAGATTGCAGTAGTATAAATAGACCTAGGGGCACGTTTAATTTAATTTAATTTTTGCATTAAGCAGTTGAATTTTTTTAAAAAATATTGAATCTCAACAATATATATATCGTTTGCATCAGTTTGAACGAGTTAAGCTTGTAAAATATTCATCAAATTGAGACTTTCTATTTTGTTATATTCTTTCACTTCATCATAGAATCATGGCAAAGAAAGAAGAGAAGAGAAAGCATTTCCTTCCAATTAAAGAATATGTAAAATTTATACAGCAGCTAAACAAGAAAAATAATTCCCATTGCAATGACTTTTATAATAAGCGTGATCAAATACGCCGATACCAAATACAACCTCTGTTAATGGAGGTCAAAATTCAGGAGAAAAAAAGAAAAGAAAATTCCAAATTAAACGACGAAGCAAAACAAGTAAGACCAGAGAAATCAAAATTAAATAAGAAAATAAAATGATTACTGATGATAAGCCTTCAAGAAAGGTAGACTTTCATCATTATTGAATCTTGACAAGCCTTCAAGAAAGGTAGACTTTCATCCATGAGTATTAACAGCTTCCCACAACAAATTTTTAGGGACGGGGTTGGACAGATCCCTAGCCTGCTGGGCAACGTTCCTGAGTCTCCTGATTGTCCACACATTGGCTTCCCAGAAGGACAAACTCCTGTAAGACAAATTGTGCTTCTTGCATAGATCCTGTACCAACGGTGAAACCCTTCTCAATTGGCATCTTGGCATCCTTGGAAACAAGTGATGCTCAAGCTGAAACTGCAAACCACCGTAAAACCAATCCATCCAAGATGAGCACGAAATATCCAAAGTCCCTCCTGTCTGTTTCTCAAACCAATCATTCCCTTTTGGAGGTCCAGTGTAAACATCGGCCGCAAAATGATTCAAACAAAATTGAACGTGTTGAATTGCGGTAACAGCAAAGCTTGCAAGCACAAACATCACCCTCTCAGGCCAATTAGGGAGACAAGACACAAGTAGAGGGAACCAAGTCCAAAAGATGAGGATTCCCAAGATGTTCAAAGCTCTATCTGGGAATTTTCTCTTTGAAAACAATAGCAAGAATGTTTGTAAATACAAATTGACCCTGGCAACACACATTACTGGATAAAAAGTCCAATGTTGGTAACTCACAAAAAACCTTGCCACAGGATCAAAATCCAAGTACCTTCCATAAAAGCAAGACTTTATCGAATTAAAAAAAGTCGAATTTACCGCAAAGACTGGTATGTGTTGAAGATCAGGATCGTAATCAAGACTGTTGCAGGCAAGATGGTGTGCATTGTGGGTCCATTTCCACCAAGCAATGCTAATGCCTGTGAGGGAATTCCCAGCAACAAATTGAGCAAATTTGTTATAACCACGACTCTTCATTACTTGGTAATGCCCCGAATCATGACCAATATAGGCACTTTGAATCCAAAGAAAACCCAACACCAAAGCAGATCCTAAATGAGCCCAAACACTCTGGCAACACAAAACACCATAAAGAACAACGCAAAACATCAATGCAATAGATGCGAGGGCATACATGGTAATATGTCCTTTCTTTTCAAACAAACCCAGTTTCGCAAACTCTGAAGCAAGCCTCCTGTAATCCTTGGACGTCTCTGACACCTTGAAATCTTTGAGATAATACCCCGTAAAGAACTTGTCAAGATATTGCCATGCTGTTCCAGGATGGTAAGCAATAAATGCATCAGTAACATCTTGGCCTGCCAGATTCAGGAGAGCAACATCTCCGCCTGGATGCTCATAAGCCCAATCAGAGACATTATAAACCTTTCCCTGGATAGAGATCCACAAGTCTCCTTCCTTGTTGTGTTGCTTAAGCTCTTCGCCTGTAATGTACTTTTTGTCGCCCTCCATTGAACTCAGGAAACAAGAAGCTTAAAGGGAGTTTGATATGGATGCCTAAAAAGATACCAAAACAAATCGAAGAATGCCTGTTTCCGTTTAGGGAAACAATCCCATTAACAGGGATTTCGATCTGTATTTGATCTCTCTCTCACTCTCTCTCAGTTTTAGCTCTTTTTTGGGCTGCCTCTCTCTTCTTTACTTCTTAGCTTTCTGGCCTCCAGGGGTGGTTTTATTTTTAGTTTCTGCGCAAAAAAAGGAGAGGTTTAGATTTTTTTTCTTTTCTTTTCTTACAACGAAACTAGCGGTGAAACGGTAACTTTAATTAGCTCAGCAGGTAAAAATCTGTTAAACACAAATAATCAATTATCTAGCAACCGTTAGTTTTGAAGAATTCGGGTTTGGTAATCGCAATCGACGGCTGAGAGAATGTTACGTGGACGCCCTTACAGGGTAGATTTAATTGTTTTCTTTTTAATTATTATCTCAACGATATTTTGGGGAGCGGTGACTACGTCAATCGTGGGTTATGGGAGGGGCAGAGACAGTGAGTGATACAAGCGCCGTTAGGTGAAGGCCAGTCACAAGGATGTTCTTTTTCTTGTAGCCAAAAAATAATAATATTAAATGCGCTATAATAATCTAATATAATCAAATTGGTAAACCGAGCCTGGACAATTAAATAATATTATTCATTTTCAAATCTGTTTTTATAATTTCCGAGATTTTGAAGGGTCTAATGACAAAGAATCTTTTAAATTTGCTAGTTGTCATGTATATATAAATAATTGGATTTTGAGATAGTATTTAGTTATGACTAGTCTTTCTTATCTGTTTGTTTTTGTGTTTTAAAAATATTTTTAAAAAAAATTAAAAATTTTTATTTTTTATTTACTTCAAATTAATATATTTTTAGTGCTTTCAAATCATTTTGATATGCTAATGTTAAAAATAATTTTTAAAAAATAAAAAAATATTATTGGCATGTATTTTGACACGAAAAGTTATTTGAAAAGCAACCGCAACCACACTGCAAACTAGGCTTTAAGAAATCCCAGAATAGTTCTTTGTGAAAAAATAATAATAATTCTATCCCATGATTTTAACCCTTTGTTTGTTGAAGGGGGGTGTTTGGTTTAAAAATTATATAAAAAAATTACTTTAAATTATTTTTATGTATTTTTAAACTATTTTGATATAATTATGTCAAAAATAAATTTTAAAAAATAAAAAATATATATTATTTTAAAATATTTCTATATAAAAAATATTTTAAAAAACAACTAGAATCATAAATTTTGAGGTTTTGTAAATTAGAGGTAGTTTCACTTGTACAGTGAATAATGATTTTCCATCTCATCATAATATAATTTTCTTATTAAGAAAAAACACTCATCATAATTAAGAAATCCTAGAGTAGTTCTTTGTGAAAAAATAATAATAATTCTATCCCATGATTTTAACCCTTTGTTTGTTGAAGGGGGTGTTGGGTTTAAAAATTATATACAAAAAATTACTTTAAATTATTTTTATGTATTTTTAAACTATTTTGATATAATTATATCAAAAATAAATTTTAAAAAATAAAAAATATATATTATTTTAAAATATTTCTATATAAAAAAAATTCAAAAAACAACATCTATAGTTATCATGGGAGCATAAATTTTGAGGTTTTGTAAAATTAGAGGGAGTTTCACTTGTATAGTGAATAGTGGTTTTTCATCTCATTGTAATATAATTTTAAATATTTTTTTAATTTTATCCATATTATTGATAAATATTCACTAAATCTTTAAAGATTTAATATCCGATAATCCAATTTGCTATATAAATCAAATAAAAGAAGATAATCATTGATGACATTCGTGTCATCATGATGTTTATAAGGTTGATCGTGATTAAATGGCTAATGTAAGAGAATTTAAAATATAAATCGAGAAGGCTCAAAAATGTTTTATCATATTGTAATATCCTTTTATATGTTTCTTCCAAAAAAATCCAAGGTGGGATGTCCTATGAAAAGCGATGTGAGCTAGTCTCGCCAGCTACAAACCACCAGTATTATGTTCCCATTGAAGCCGAGCCAAATACTAAATTAAGATATTTATTTGACTATTTCACCTAGTTGAGTCCTCAAACTAAGATCTTTTTATATGTTTCTTCCAAAAATATCCAAGGAGGGTTGCCCTTTGAAATCGATATAGGCCGGATATGAAGCACCCTTGTGTTCCAGTTGAAGCCTGTTTAGGGCTGTGTAGTTTCGGTTTAAATTTGAATAATTTTGATATATTATTATTAAAATAAAAAAAATATTATTTTAATATATTAAAAAAAAAACAACTTGAAATATAATTACAAACAGGCCCACGTCAATTTCACCTAGCTGTCTAGTTGAGTCCTCGAATATAGGGGTGAGGTGATAGTAGGCTTCGGAAATGTCGGGGGAGGGCTCCCTCCTTACTGATTACCACCGAACCTACTGCGCAGGGGGGGAAACCATGATGGTTTGGAATCATCACAAGGGCTGGCCTTGATTTCTAGTAATTCGTAAGTTGTTAACATCCGAACATCACAGGTAAATCTTAACACCACAATTATTTTATTATTATTATTATTATTATTATTTTAGAAAACACTGATTCGTGTGGTCTTTTCCCCGTTGCACCTTCACTATAAAACACACTCCCTGCTTTATGAACTTACTATGTTTTTTTTATTTTCGTCCCTTTTCTTCTACTTTTTTAATTTCACCATTTAAAGACAAGATTTAAGACCAATTTAAGTTAAATTATTCAGAAGTAAAAAAATTAAAAGATAAAGAAGTGAAGTGAAAAATGCAAGTAAAATGGGTATTGGTTTCAAGGTTTGCGTAAAAATGTTCATTTTCATCCTTCTACTTTCCCAATTTATCTTTTCAGTCTTTCAAATTTTTAAAATTTAATTTTGGTTTTTTTTCACATGACTTTTAAAATAATGTAAATGTGGTTTTTTTTTCTTTTTATATGCACTAACAACTCATTTGTATTTTAATATATTTAATATTAATAATTTTGGTTTTTTTTAGAAAAGTTTAATTGATAGATATGTATGTACGAATGATTTTTCTATGACAAAAAATTTATTTTGGCTCTTTATTTGGCTCTCTCATTTAAGTTGCAACATCAAAAAAGAAAAGCAAAAAAAATAAGTGTTTTTTTACCTTAGCTCTTCTTTTGGCACTCCCATTTAAGATGTCTTCGGAGGTTTATGTGGATTTTTATATAATTTTTGTAGGTGTTTTTTAGTAAAAAAAAAAACAGTTAAGAAATAAATTTTTAAGGTTGAAAACCCCTAACCTTGATTTTTCGACAAATCTTAGGTTATCGAAAATAAAAATATAGATGATGTATCATATATGTCTTTTTATATTAAAAAAACAATTAATAGACAGCCCTATCCTAGCAGGTCAAAGCATGTGTTGCCATTGCTTTATGCCCAAACTCCAAGCTCTTTTTTTAAAGTTTTTTATTTTTTATTTAACTTTATTTAAATAAAATTAAAATTAAAAAAATATTTTTTAAAAAAATACATCAATAAAAAAATTTAGATTATGACGGGATAAATATTTTTTTCTTTAACCTTTTTTTATACGAAGTTATTTCAGTTTCATGATCCATGTTACGAATTTGACAAATTAACTCGAATTAACTTGAGTTTTTCTTCATTGATTTTTTAAAATTGAATTTTTTAATTTCATACCATGAAATGAGTTCGTTAGGAACTAACCTTTGAATTTCTCTTATTTGTTTTATATGGATCTAATTTTAATGATTTAAGTTGCGAGTTTGACTTTTATTCTAGGTTTATTTAAAATTTTTTTTTTATTTTTTTTTTCAAATTGAATATTTGATATTTTTGTCATTTAATATTTGATTGATTGAAATCAAGTTTTTTATTTTTTTTTAGTTATATTTTATGGGGCTACTAATGTTTCTTAACTCGAGTAACAAGTTGATACAGATCGATTCAATATATCACAATCTCAATTTATTTTTAAATATGTTATATGTTATGTTATAATTTTAATATTTTAAAAGTATGATAGATGTTGTTTTTTAGAGTTTTTTTTGTTTAAAATATATCAAAATAATATATTTTTTTATTTTTTTAAATTTATTTTTTATACTGTAACATCAAAATAATAATAAAAAAATTCATTTAGATCTTAAAAAAAAAAAAAAGTTTTTAAAATTAGACCGGAAAATCAGACGGTGCCTTTAAAAAGGTAAAAACAGCTCAGCTAGCCGGCAATGTCAGCGAATATAATCATAACAAAAATGCTTTGACTGTACGTAAAGTTTTTCCTTATAGGCACTGTTTTCCATTTCCTTTTTTTTCTGCCTTTTTAATCAACTTCCAATTAAATAAACGGGTAACTCATGTCAATAAATTTTGCTTCACATGCTTTTTCTATATTTATTCTACCATCCTATTTACCCCTCAACTATAGGAAAAGGGGCACAGCCGCACAGCATCATAGCATCGAATACGAACCCTTGACAGGATGACCGTTAAAGCCAAACATACACTCACACAACATGTTAAATATTTATTATTGTTATTACTGTATAGCGGCTCTTGACTGACTTAAAACTTTTGTAATATAAAAAAATATTAAGGTAATTCAAGTACTTTTTAAAAAAAATAAGATTTTGGTTATTTAATTGACTAAATTTAATAAAACTAACTAATTTAAATAATATAAATAAAAAATACAATGATAATAAATATACTAACAAGAAAAATTGCCAATGTAAAAATAATTATGAAGTTCTTCAAAAGCAAAGTGAATAAAACCATAAAGCTAAATTATTAAATAACTCAATGTTGAAGGATGAAACTAATATATATATATATATATATATATATATATATATAT
>Ga0307517_10005608_pt1 | contig 18845 bp, 7 predicted proteins | sample 23_EM_MG_FD_194515 | JGI IMG/M metagenome (GOLD analysis project Ga0307517, IMG submission 194515) | Populus trichocarpa ectomycorrhiza microbial communities from riparian zone in the Pacific Northwest, United States - 23_EM | ecosystem: Host-associated > Plants > Roots > Unclassified | place... | reverse complement strand
GAAGTGCATCTCTTGGAATCAATACGGCTAAAGCTCGGATTAAGTTAAATAATTAAGTAATATACGTAGAAAATAATTTTCTTTTAACTTAGAGTTCAATGCAGAGCCCGAGAGGATGACCTTATCTCTTAAAAAGAAAGGAAATATGTTCAATCCTACCGTACGTAGAAGCACTCACTATGATATATTTTATATGATTTAGAAGAAAGGAAATAACATGTAAGAATGGACATACATCCATTTTAATACATGATTGTCAATATTTTATGCAACTCAATTTAAATGGATGGAGTATAAAGAGATAGATAGGTATTCTTGAGATAATAGAAATATTTTCCTCAAGCGGTTGGGTGTAAACTTTTTTCAGCCATCATGGTTCAAGTCTCAAGCTAATTAATTGTGAAATTAAAAACCTCAGAGAATAATTTATCCTTAATCAAATAATGTACTAAATCTCCATATGTAAAAGTTGATTTGAAAACATTACAACTTAACCATCATAAAAATAAATAATAATAATAATAATAATAATAACTCTAAAGGGTAGCTTAACTGGTTAGGTCTTGAGTTTGCTTTTTAATTATCATGAATTTAAGTTTTTTTAGAACAACTGAATACCCATAAAAATAAATGGTGAGAGATTTAAATGTATCTATCGAGTGAATTAATTGTGAAGGGATCAACAGTTATGATGTGTCATAGCAACTCATTTTTGCTTAGCATGCAGTGATCTCCATTAAAGCTAAGGTCTCCTCCATTAACAAAAGCATTTTATTGGTCATTGAAAACCTACTCCAAGAAAGAACTAAGGAAAGAAAAATAATTTAGGTTATGCATGCCTCCAATATTGATGGGACTATACTCAAAGGAATAAAATTCCCTCTCTCTCAAGAGAGATTGCGGTAGTTTTTGTTTTTTAAAAATATATTTATCTAATAAAGAAATCAAATTAATATATTTTTAGTGATTTTGATATGTTAATATAAAATTTTTAAAAAATATAAAATTTTTTTAATTAATATATTTTTAAGTAAAAAATATTTTTGAAAAACACTCCTCAACACAATACTAAACTCCCTCCCTCCCTCCCTCCCATTACATAAATAGGTAGTTTTTGGTCCACCACTATAAAACCCTAACTTGGCTTCTAAGAAAATGCAAAGAAGTGAATGGACATTAAAGAAACATTGAATTTTATTGCAGGGACGTCCCCTGTGGACTTTTGCATGCCTATTTATTGGTTATGGTAGAGTTTTGATATTTCAAAAGAAAAGGCCGTTCTTTTAGGTGTTAGATCTCACTCCCACAAAAACTTTTTTCTTTGTTCTTAGAATTATAATTTCTTTGATCAAAATAATTTACAATTATTAGGGTTTTTTTTATAACATGAATCTACAAATATTTGTTAAGTGGTCACAAGGCTTTTGCCAATCATTATGAATCATACTTTTGGTCGTAATATATATATATATATAGTATTTTTACTATAGGAAGATAACATGTGGAGTTATGAAAAATAAATTAAGTTTGTGATCAATTGAATTTATTTTTCATATTTCTCCAAACAATTTTTTTTTTACTATTTCATACAATCTGATTTTTGCTGAGTAGAGTAGAATTATTAGTTTATTACACTCCATTACCTCCGAAACCTGCTTTTGTCAGAACAGGTTTTAATCCTCTTCGTATCATCACAAATTAATATTCTTGAATTGATGATTATTTTCCAAAAACACACGAAGCTATATTTTGTATCACAATTAAAAAAAATTCTATCGGCACATTATTTCTTATAATCTCCTTTTGATTAAAGCAAACTAACTCAACTTCTATCTTGAATCAAATCAGAGAATTTCTAAACTAATAAGGAATCGAGCATATTTATGAGCTGCTTGTTGTCGGAAACCATGCCAAAAAGCTGTGTAGATTTTTCATTTTAAAAATGCGTTTGTTAACGAGGTGCTAAGCTATCTTGATAATTTCTATTTTTAAATTGTTTTTTATTTTTATTTAAATGTTTTTTAGATGTTATTCAATAATGTCATGCATATGTTTGACATTATAATAATTTTTATTTTTAAAATTATTTTTCATCTGGAAAAAATACTTCATTGATGTTTAATAATTTTAATATGTTGATATTAAATATAAAAAAATATTTTTTTTACTATATTTTTAATTAAAAAACATTTTTTTTAAAATAAAAATAAGAAAAGGCCGAGTAGACAGTGGTTATAAGTTGAGGCAGACAAGAAATCTAGGCCGTCAATTCAATGTTGTAACGGGAAAACGTGGCTAGAAGGTTTCTTTCTGTAGTAGATATCTTGGATGATATAATAGCAGAGAGATAGACAGGTGGATCAGGGAGAGGGGTTTATGGTGGGGTTCAAAGCAAGGGTTAGCGACAAGGAATCTGCAGCTTTAGAGAGGCTTATCACATGGCCTGGAGCTCAGGTGTAAAACATATGGGACCTAAGCCTTTCCTTCCAGCACTTCGATTACTTCTCGCTCTCTCAAGTTTGATCATTTCTGTGTAGATTTTGCATACAGTTCTTCAAGAACTTGGAAGCTAGCAGCCAAACTCATAAAAGACCTAAACTCCAACTACTTCCAGTCATGTGACGGATTTTAAATGGACGTTTCTCTGAACTTCGATCCCAATTATAGTCTCCCATAAAGTTAAAAAAAAAATCTTGAAATATGTGGTAGTATTTACAAAAATCTAGAAATTATCTTTGAAGGGGGGCCCTTTGAATTCTCTTCATTAAGTTCATGTTTGCAAAATATCTGCAGTTCAGCATGAACCAGAACTTGGCCTTCTCGATTTCCAGTCTTTAGTTTGGAAGTAAGATCTCCGAGGTCTTGAGGAATGGATGGCAAGACTATACGGAAGTTGGCAGTTTCTCTGAGGAGGAGGGTTATATCCTCCAGAATGCTGCTGCATGCCAGTAGGAAAATTGGATACGGGGACCTTGGTGATGGAGCAAGAGATGCAGGTAGTGGAATGCGAGGAGTTCCACAAGGCAAACCTGAAGAAAAAAAGAAACCAATTAAAAGACAATTTATGGTATTTTATACCAATGGAAATTGAAAATGCAAGAAAAAGATCCCTGTTGCTGAAACTGCTAGTTGAGATTGAGGCTTCTGTTGAATAACAAATACCAATAGACAATATAGGATGCAAGGGCCACAAACTATAAATCATCACTAGATAACTATCATAAATCTCAAAGTTTAAGACTTGCAGTATTTCAAGGGGTAAACTGAGTTGAACTTTCTGGTCACACTGTTCATGCTTGGTCATACATGGTAAAGAACATAAAATAGCATCCAAATATCCGCAAACAGCTAATAAGAGATTGAAAGTGGCACGGTTGGGTTGCAATTCACTAGGTAGTCCAGCTTCTTCAATTGTCCAAGCTATAAAGATTCTCCTGAACAGATCTATATGCACATGCACGTGCGAAATAACATGTTATAATAGCTACCATATGAAGAAGGGGAAGGACTGGGAAAATATGTATTGGAGCCTGCAGGCTGGTGGGGAGACCTCCAACATTATCGCATGTAAAGGAAGATGTCCTTGCAGCTCCCCCTGTGAAGGGTTCTGCCATATTGCTCCAGTAGGGTTTGGGAGTAGCAGCAGCACCAACAACACTATTCTCACCAACAGTGTTTGCTCTGCAATATGGACCAACAAATCCATAGTTTTGGCAAGAGTCAGCTCTACCACCAGAAATGGAACCAGAGCTCCAAGAGCAACCACAGTTATTTCTTGGTACAGAACTTGCACAAGCTCTATGAGGAATGATACCATGACACTACCTTGCAGAAATTTGAAAATGGTCTCAATTTGTGTGTGCATGCATTTTTGAAAACACTGGTTTGATTGATAAATGATTGAAAGGAGTCTGCGATCGAATTGTTCACATAGCCGTGCTTACAAAATAGCCCAGGAACCTATTAAAAAAAAATAGTATCATTCACTATGCTAAAGAAAATAAGTGCAGAGAGAGGAAAATCTTTTCTGCAAGAAGGACAAAGAATGTAAAAGGGAAAAATTGGAACCTTCATTTCATCCAGAATAAGGTTTCTTCCAAGTAACACAAAACGCTTCTCAGGGTACTCTTCTGCCCATTTCTCTGCCCATGTAGTTTTACCAGAAGCAGGCAACCCCACCATCATCATTACTTCACAATCACTAATGTCAGAAGAATTAGGTCCCATTATTGCATTCCCATCATCAAGAGCTGAAGCCCAGGGCTTACAGCCTTGTTCAGGAACAAGTCCGTCTTCAACGCAACTGAACCACGACATTCCTCAATAGAACATTAGGAAATAGAGCTGACTCCCATTATAGCTCTTTTACTGGAGAATACACCACTTCAAGACCCCTTGGGCCAGCATCAATCCCTTTGCAAATCCCAACCATTTTCCATTCTCAGATAATCCTATAAAAGCCAATGGTTTACTTTCAAACTCAACACAGCACTAGAGACATTTCCTGTGCCTTCAAACCCAAAGCTAAGCAGCGTCTCCCCTAGGTTTCACACAGCATCATCTCCCCTAGAAATGCCTAAATGACAAACATACTGCTGGTCAGGAGGCGAGTATTCCATATTAACCCATTGAACCAAAACAATCTTTCAACCGAAACAATACTTCCATCTTGTTATTCCAACATTGGCACGAGCAACAGACCAACAATAAGCAAATGCCTCCTCATTGAAGACCACCTAGTTCAATATCAAAACATAAAAAATGGCAAACTAAAAGGTTCAGCATAGCTTTCAGGTTTACGCACACAGAATGGAATGGAGAGGCCATCTTCCTATCTACCACAATGTCCTTTTCTTTCACTGATAAAATAATCAATCAATATTGTTCCAATATTGCAGGTGGAATAGAATAAAATTCTGTGGTAAAAGAGATTTTTTTTTGTTAATTCTTCCTCCAAAATCACATTATCTTTGAGGGTTTAGAAACATTTTAATTTTTAGGGTTTAAGATTCTTTAACTCAAAGTTTCAGTTGTTAAAGAAATAAAATTCTCTCTTTAGCCTTCACCCTTTTAAGTTTTTATGGGGTCTAGCAGTTATGTTGTGAAAAACCTGCTGCATTAATTAATAATGAATATTATAATAGAAGAGAAATTAATAAAAACACAAGATTTAATATGGTTCGATAATGTCCGCATCTGCAGTAATGAGAAGCTTTTATTTTCACTATATCGAAATAGAATTACATTATGTGTATTTATACTAAACCTAAACCACCTAATAAACCGCTACCTCCCTAGCATCTATCTATTAGCCACAAACTACATCAAGTTCTTTCATATAACAGTTATTGAGTGGCACCCACACTTCAATTAAACAATATAATCCAAATTAAAGAAATTTTCTTTTATTATTTAATTCACAAATTACTCAATCAAAACCTCCAATTCTCAAATATTGCAAAAAAACTTTAATTGTGAATTGAACCCAATTTATATTAATCTAGGGTTTTAAACATCAAATTAAAAAACAGAGAAGAGTGTTAAAAAAGGGTCCTGTTACCTAAATCACAACCAGCGGGATTGAGCATCACGCGCAGCTGGTTCGACGTGGATCTTAGAGAATCCGGTCCAGAGACATCAAGCTCTGCCCTTTTGGATTCTGGTCGGGGTGAGAGCTCGCGTTTCGTGAAAGCCATTGAGAGAGTGAATGAGGGAGTGAGAGGGGAAGAAGAGAAGTGTCAAAGGCGCGAAATAGAAAGGCATAACGGTGCCGGTTCTGTTTATATATGGGGAATCCTGAGAGATGTGTGGGCTGTTTATTAAAGCTCAAGTAAGGCCATTATTGGGCTTGTGTGAGAGTTTGGTGGGCTGTTTCAGGGCTCGGCTTTATTAATGCCATTTGAATATTATGAAATCCTTTTAGAAGCTTTGGATCAAGCAGGAAGTGATTTTGTTCTCTGCCTTGTCATTTTGAGCTTGAATCCAAATAGAAGTAAGAAACAATTTTTTTTTTTAAATACATCAATTTATATTTATATATATATGGATTGGGATATAATAAATGACCACCGCTTATAATATTATTTTATTTATTTATTTATTGCTATAAAAATATTTTTTTTAGTGAATGTGTCGGTTAATTTCTCCCTCTTTTTTTTTTAACAAAAATAAAGATGAAAACAAATTCTATTTTCTTTTCTATTTACTATAACGGTAAGGAATTAAATTATCATTAAATTTATTTCTTTTTTCACTTTTTTTTTCAAGTGAAGAATAATCCCAAAGAGTTACTGTTTTTATTTATTAAGAAAATACAGCTTGGGAATATACTAACAATTAAAAAAAAAAAGATAAAAAGGGATTTTTTTTGTCTTTCAACTTTTTAGTAATTAAATGCATGTAACCAAGGATTTATCACTCAAGTGGACTTTATTATGGTTGTAGATTTTTTTTTTTTGTGAGATGTTAATTCTTGCAGAGTTATAGTTAGATGGATGTTGCTTTTAATGTGTCCACTAGCCTAAATTGTGTGAAACCATTATAAAATTATTATGGACTCAACGTTTTATGAATACGACTAAGCTTATGAAATAATTTCTCATAACTTCCACGAGATAGGATGTTGGGAACAAGATATTATATGCTCAATGAAAATTATAAAATAAAATTATTTGAGAGTTTTTAGGATCTTGTTAGATAAATTTAGAGTTATTTAAAAATTTATTATTTGAAGGTCTTGTCTTTTTCGGCTTTGAATAATTCTTTAAAAACTGAGTTGTCGCAAACCACATGTCGTCCAATTGTTCGGCCTTAATTCTTTAAAGACTAAGTTGTCGCAAACCATAAACTGTTCAATTGTCCGGCCTCCAATGGTAATTCACACGAACTACTCATGAGAAATCTCATGAATTTCTATTTAGGAGAGAGAGATTCCTATGCCTAGAGTATTAGCTCTAATTCTGTGTTTTTATAGTTTTTCTATCTAACAGACAATAACTAAAAAATAAAAAGCATAACTTACTATTTATAGAGAAATATGAAATATCTTATAAATTGAAAAAAATATCATTTTTCCCCCTGAGTAATAACCATATATTAATTCAAGATAATTTTAGAAATTAACTCAATCAAGTCTTTGATTTTTCTAGTTCTGGAAATATAATTTTTGTATTAATTATATTCTAATTCTTAATTTCTAAAATATATTTTAATCAAGTCATACTTAATTAAAGCATCCCAGTTTAATTTCTGACTAGTGATTTTTAATGTATGTGACCCATTAGGTTCCTAATATGTTGGCCCAAATATAAATTATAATTATAATTAAATAATTGATTAATTTATATTTGATGATCAGGTGTATCGTCTAACAATGTGTCATGATTCCCTAAATATTAGAAAAGTCATTAGTGGTTTGACAATCATTTCAGTAATCGATTTCTCAGTGTAATTAATATCTTTTCATCAATAATGTTTTGATTTAACATTAAGACATGAAATATGTTTGCTATATTAAACCATGTTTGTTATCTGCATAATAGTCATTCATCATTTGAATAAGATTTGAAACTCTTTTCAAATCTCATTTACCTTGACTAAGAATTTCTCAATCAATACTATTTGAGAACACATTAAATATTTTTTCTAATTCACTTATGGTGATAACTCATCTCTTGATCACTTAAGTATCTTCATATAGTTCATGTTATACCTAAAATTTTCCCTTTCATTACCGCAATTGAGATAACATGTAATATGATCAAAACATAACATTCTCTATATAAGATGACTTAGTGATATTAAGTCCAAGGATCATTTACACAACTGTCACATGAGTCTTTCCATAGACATAGATGATCTCTCCATATGGAATTCTCGTGCGAGTTTGTTTAGTGTACATGTCTTATGACAAGCACCTACATATTAGTTCTAGATATCCCTTATACCTCAGCTTATGAGAACACTTGCTTCATTTCAAAAAGAAAAAAACATAATATATATTAGTCTTTATGGTTCTAATGAATGTCTAGTATTTAAGAGAGCATCGATTAGGAATATTTTAGGAACAATGTTTTGAGGCAATAGAAATCCCATAATTTCAACAACTTTATAATTTTCTTTGCAAAGCATTTTTGTTCCATGAACTTAATATTTACTCTATATTAATTAATCTAATATTATATGAATATTAAAGATAAATTATTTATTTATTAATAATAAATATATATTTAGATTAATATAATAATATCATAATCAATCGATTAACGACAAGACATATTAAAGTAATATAGAATAACTTGAAGTAAGTTTAAAGAAAAAAGTTCTAACTTAGAATATGATACTTGGACCAAGCAAGTCGACCTTGATAGGAAACAATGGTGCAAGAATCGTAAAGAATGGAATGAGGACACTAATTCTCAATGGCGTTAGACTTAAAGTGCTGAAAATTAAATAATTCTCATTATATAGAACCATAAGAACCCTATCCTCTCTTTCCTCTGTTACGACCCAGTCAACACTGAGAGAGAGAGAGAGAGATTCTACGAAAAGGGCATATGACAATCAAGAGTGAAGACCAAACCTTGACAAGTGTCATCACAGTAGGAGGATAAGTGTTTTCTGATAAGTTAATTTTTAATCCTGACCTTCTGGATTACTGAAAATAATTGCCTACCTAGGAGGACGTTGATCATAACATGGAAATAGCTTAATCATAGAGCTCCACAGGATCCAGGTAGATTCAGTTTACTATCCTCTTTTATAGCTAAAATCTATTGCTCCCTTGATTCAAGTTGAGCACAGCTTGGTATTGCCTTTTCCATGGCATCCATCAAAACATTAACCTTGTTCGCAAGTTAAGAACCTCCCCCACTCCAACAGCTGTCCCTGTCTAGATTTCCCCCACGACAGAAAAGAAACTGTCCCCAAACTTCTGCCCAAATTTGCTGTCTCCTAAATGCCAGGGGCTTCTTCTGGAATATCAATCTCTCCCCACTTGTCAGGGCTGAAATTATGCTAGATTTGCTTTTACTTTACATAACTGTCTTCGGCACATTCGCCAGTTATAATTCATGGGTCTTATGACCTCAGTACACGTTTCTAAGCTATAAACAGAAACTATATTTCTTTCCTCTTAATCAAATGCAATACACAGACAGAACCAGATCGTAAAAAGTTAAAAAGTCTCAGTTTGCCACATCCCATAAGAATTAAGCAGTGCATAGATAGCAAATAAAATTAAAAGGTATGCAAAGAAGGCAATTACCAGCCAAAAAGAAACGGATTTGAGGACTGGTTTTGGTATCTTGAAGAACACAAACAAAGAATTAATGAGGAAACATTCCATCTTTATTTTATTCAAACAAAACGAGTACGTAAATGTACACAACAATTCTCATTCTTTATCCCAAATGAAAGGTCCAAGACCTCCTCTCAAATAAATATCCCATATTCCCTCCCCTAACTTGCGCATGCTAATAACTTGAAGAGATACAAAACAGGCCAAAAATCCTATCTTCAATGAAAGCTGTTGAAGAATCTACAATGGTCTGTGTCAAAGTGTAACTTGTGAAGAATATTGCCATGTACAGAACCCGAATTGAGATCTGATCAAATCCAAATACCCAAAACCCTCCTTTCACCCTTTATCTACAACAACAATTTAATCTCCTCCTTTTAACTTGTATTTACAAAACCCCTGCCTCTCACATTTCTGTTTCCATGAATAGCCCCTTCTTTGGCGAAGCGAACAATGCCACTGATACATCAGCAATGCTCTTCCGATTTAACCGTGACTTGTAACACCTTCGCTGCTTTGGCGCATTTGGAGCTTCAATTTCATCCAATTCACCTGGATTCTCAAGATCGAATGGAGATCGAAAACCTTGAGACTTCCTTGGGGTGCTATAGGCAAAATGACTTTCTTTTGCAATCAAAGTCTATGAACACAAAAGAACAAAAAATCTTAATCAATAACTAATTAAAAAAAAGCTAATTGCTAAACTAGTTCAGCAAAATAAAAATAGATTTAATCACTTACAGCTTCTCTAATCACTTTAGACACATGAAAAAGCTGCTTCAAATCATCATGATCCACACGACACAAAACCCTGATCTGCAAAACCCAAAGATAGAAACTTTCAATAACTAAAACCCTTCAATCAAAAACCCAAAAGCAAAAATCACTAAGTCAAGAAATTTCAAACTAGGTATACATGTAAAACTTACCAAGATATCTTGAGGCAGGCTTTCAAGATTAGACTTTTCAGGCTCTAAACTGCAGAGCCTCTTCAATGGAGACTTAAAAGTGGAATCAAGATTCAACAGATCTTCACTGTTAACATTATTCTTAGTACTTAAAATCCTTTTCCTTCCAAATGAATATGACCTAACAAACTTGAACCCTAACCCCTCTTCTTCTCCGCTCACTATAGGACCACCACAAACCCTATTTGCCCTCATTGAACTACACCTCTTCCCCAATGCCATCTTTACAAAATCTCACTTCTTTAAATCACCAAATCTTTGTCACTAAATCTGCACCCCCAAGAAAAAAATGGTTAGATTAGGCTTAATTATAAAACCCTTTAACTACAAGGCAAACAATATCAAGAAAATATCGGGAAAATCTTCAAAAAGATAGAGAAACGAACCCTTTTGTTTGCTAAGGTTGCAAATGAGATACAATACCCTAAATTCTTTGAGTATGATAGATATAGAACGTCCGTAAGTCTTTGAAGTGGAAATTAGTTTGGTCTGCTTTCAAAAATGGTAAAGTTTTGCTTATATAGCGTGAAAAAGATTTGCTTTTTATTTTATTTTATTTTTTTAAATTCGAGGTGTCACAGTAAAAACAATTCTTAAAATAAACGTGGTTAACGCTAGAAAAAACTGGAGGTTTCCAGTGCATAGAAGATTTTGGACAAATCATAAGATATTGCCCTCCATTTATAACTAATACTTCATTTTGGTCCCTCTTTGTTTTACCATTCATTTATCTCAACGGCTTTTATTCCCCATTTGAGAAGTATGATATTTACATGTTTATTACCCTCATGTGTTTGCATTCCTTAACATTTTGGAAAGGATGATCTTTTTTTATATATATAAAAGATTTATCATGATTGGATTAGAAAAAAAAATCCAATAATGTGGATGAGATTCCTTGATGAATACGATAGGTATATAGGGTTTTCAAAGAAAAAATCAATACTTTTTTATATTAATTTTTTTATATAATTTTTATTTAAATTTAAAATATTTATGATCATATATGATGGGCTACATTTTATTAGTGATGCTAACTGATTTAGAAATAGAAAAGTCAAAATATATATGCTTTAACATATATATTATATAGTTATATAAGATTGCATATGAATAATATTTTATAATAAAAGGGATAAATATAAAAGAGATAAAAACTTGTTTGGTTGAAAAGATAAATATATTATCATAAAATATATGTTTATGTGATAATTTTATTACTTTAAAAATATAAAATATAAGGAAACATGTACTAATAGTCCCACTATTTCTATCTCTTCTGTTTCTAGATAGTACATTGCAACAATTAGGATAGGGGGGTTACTATTGGTGCAATTAGGAGAAAAGGATTAAATTGAAATTTTAGATATACTCAGAGGGTACGTTTATAGTTTCCCGAAGATAAACATCTTCTCGCCGTGTGCGTGTTTCTTTAAAAAATTACTGTACTTATCCTTTTGGCGGTTAAAATGAAACTAGCCGTTGTAGAGGGACACGTGGCGAGATATGAGTCGATTTAGGAAGCAAGTTGGGAGTTGCTAACCGATGACGAGGCTATTTGGTCGGTCTAAGTCGGCTGCTTCGTCGGTCCCTTCTTCAACACGTTTTGTCCAGTTTTTTAATTTTTGGTGGGCTGGGTGTTTGTCTAAAACGACAGCTGGCCCGTCTGTAATATATAATATTTCGGGTTTCTATGTTACGTGGAGGAGTGTTATTGGTTAGTTGATGTGGTGATTTATGGGTGATGGATGAGTGGTGGAGATTTGGTGAGGAAGTACACACGAGAAGGGTGTTGAGTAGTTGAGCGGTGGCCAATGGTTTGTTTGACTGGAGTATCTTAAGAGGGCGGCTGACTGATGATGGTCAGTTGCAGGTTTTGCACGATAGCAATCTATTGTGAGTCAACGACACGTCAATCCTACGGCTCTTTGTTAACTAACAAGGACAAAATTCAGTAGAAAGTTGTTCAAAGGACACAGAATAAAGATGATTAGCATGAGGTACACCCGAGCACACGGGTGGAAATAATATAATATAATAAAATGGGCCTGTTTGATTTTGTGTTATATGATATTTTTTAAAAGTAATTTTTATTTTAAAATATTTTTATATTTTTAATAATAATATTAATACATTAAAATTATCATAAAATATTAATTTAATTTATTTATAAATCAAACACAATTCTAGACATAATACACAACACAACAAGTGCAAGATGTATTTGGATAATTAAGTTCCGTTCATAAATGAAGGTTATGTTTGAGAATGCAATATCTTTTATTTTTAGTTGTTTTTAAAAAATATATTTGTTTTGAAAAATATTAAATTAATATATTTTTAATATTTTATTATAATTTTAATGCATTGATGTTAAAAATAAAAAAAATTATTTTAATATATTTTTAAATAAAATCTACTTTTAAAAAACATGATACAGGAGATCCTGAACACGCATGGAAAGTTAAATAAATACACGGGGTGGAAGCAAGTTTGTTTAGCTAAGATCCAAAAGCTTAACCTAACCTCACCAACTACAAAGAACACTAACCACAAGTACACTTGAAAGCTGATTTTATCTAAAAGATATTGTTTATATATATATATATATATATATATATATATATATATATTTAAAGTTATTTATAAATGCAAACTAGACTGATCTTAGGATTTTGTTATATAGTTAGGATCGATCCTAATAGTGATAGTAAATGAGTGTTTGAAAGTATGGTGATTTTTGGTTTTGAACGTGTTTTAAAAATATTTTTTACTTGAAAAAAATATTAAATTAATGTTTTTTTAATATTATTTTTTAAAATTTTAATGTGCTAATATTAAAAATAAAAAAAATCTAAATAAAATTATTTTAATATATTTCAAACGAGCGAGGATAAAGAAGAGTAAAGGGATAAAAAAAAATCTCTCTTATTATTGTGTTTGGATGTGTGAAAATGGAGAGAAGCAATTTTTGTTTTCATTTAAAAATAATAAGAAATGAGAAGGAAAAATCATGAAAAGTTATTGGTATCCCCGTAGTGACTATTTTTGGGCTAGCATTGGTGTGACTGGTCTGGGATAAAACAAAAATTGAAATTAACTGAAATACATCGGTTTGAATTGATTTTTAATTTAGTTATGTTCTAAATTTCTTAAAGCCAAAGCCAAAGCCAAAGCCAAAGCCAGAGCCAAAGCCAAAGCCGTCCAAACAAAAGAGTTCTTTACTACAAATTTGTAAAATAAAGCTAAAGCCGTCCAAACAAAGTCAATTGACCTTGAGTCACTAGATTCCCAACAATGATCACTTAATTGACATGGTCTATGACCGAAACTAAAAGTTGAATTTAATTTTTATTTGTGATACAAGTTGAGTTTTTTTTTTTCACCACGATTATAATTTTTTTAAAATTCAATTTTTTTTTGGGATCGTTTTGATGTGTTAATATCAAAAATAAATTTTAAAAATAAAAAAATATTATTTTGATGCATTTTCAAGCAATAAAATACTTTGAAAAGTAACCTCTACCAAAAACACACACTTAGATAGTGTTTGTTTTCGCGATGTGAAAAAATTTGAAATTTTGTTTTGTTTCAAATAATTATTTGATGTTTTTATATCGTTTTGGTATGCTGATTTAAAAAATAAGTTTTAAAAAATAAAAAAAACTTTACTTTGATGTATTTCCAAGTAAAAAACATTTTCAAAAGCAACCATTACCACAATGCTAAATATTACCTTAGTCTCAGTATGGAACTAGAGTAGTGTCTTGCGTTATGCCGCGGGCCAAAAAACATGAAGCTCAGTCGATTGATAGTAAAGAAACAAGAAATTCGGACTTGACTAAATCCAATAAACTCGGATAATTTCTCAAACTTGCAACTTGAGAAATTCTAAACTTATGTTCAATCAAGAAAGCTTAATTCCCAACCAATTTAATATTGAAGGATGAAATAAAAAAAATTATCAATTTAAAAAAATTACTAAAGTAAAGAAAAATAGCAATCAAAATAATGAAGATCAAATCTAATATAAAAAAAAACTGAAGGAGAATAAAGTCATAAAAAAATTCAATGTTAAAATTATCTCAAATAAAAAAATACCAATTAAAAGAACGAGGACAAAATCTAATAGAATAAAAAATTGAAAAAAAAAACTAACTTTATAAGTTTAAAATAAAACAAATAATAATAAAAAGAATATGGATAAAATATGAAGGAAAAAAAATTAAAGGGTTGATTTGAAAATTTAAAGAGTTAGGTATGAAAATCATGAAGGAGAGAAAAAAGAAAGTAGCTAGCATCAAATTAGAGATCAATAAGTTAGACGCGTTGCCTAGAGAGGGAGGGTTGGACATATAATAACAAAAAATAAATATAATAATTTTTCTTGGCTACAGAATAAAACACAGCTAAAGCCATGCAGACAAAGTCAATAGACCCGACTCACCAGATTCACAATAATTATCATTTAATACCTACACACACATAAGTGTTGATCATATAATTGTTGGCAATAGTCTTAGACTAAATCTAAATCTAAAACTTGAATTTAATTTTATTTGGGATATCTAGTCTAAAGACACTAGCTAACCATTAACAATTAAAAAAAAAAAATTACCAATGATTAAATCGATTTTACTTTAAAAAAAACAACACCTAAGAAAAATAGGAAAAACCCTAAAGAGAATAGACCAAAATAGAAAAACATAAAAAAAAGGAAGAAAACCTGTAAAAAAAATTAAAGAAGAAGAAGAAGAAGAAGCCAGTGCCGCTGGTCACTGTACCCCTCCACCGACTTGACCCAGTGCCGCTGGTCACGGTACCCCAACCCCACACCAACCACCAAACAGCCTAGCTCCCTCTCCAGCAACACAATACACCACCAACAACCAAACGAAACCAAATCCCAACCATTTTATCCATTGAATAAACCAGAAATCGCACCCTTTTTCACCTACAAATAACATACATCACCACGTCATAAAAAGCTAATCTTTTCCGCTTGTTTTTGCAAGTATATATTGTGTCGGTGCTTGGAGTGCACACGTTGTTGTTTCCCAAATCATCCCACGCACTAGCACTTGACAACCACGCTCCACCTCTGCTCGGTTAAGTTCCGGCAGCGTTAGGCCAAAGTCGTATTTAACATCATGAACAATCGAAGATCTATTGATTTAATGTATAGACAAAGCCTCTGTGTATGCTTTTTAATCCTACATATATAGTGAGATATATACAATGGGACAGCTACCTCCATGAGAAAAGGAATGGAATACGAATGCTGGGCATGGGTATTAGATGATTTCTTAATTATATAATTTATATTATTTTTTTAAATAATAGTTTTTGAATATGTTATTAATTTTATGTTTAATTTTTAAATATTATAAAAGTAATGAGGTTTGAATTCCTGACTATCCAATTAATATAATTTTAATTTTATATTAAAAAATCATCTATTATATAAAATTTTAAAATATTATTTATATTATTTTGAAAGATAAATGTGTATGCACGTTCAACAAAAATCCATGTCATGAAGCTGCTAGATTTCTTACTTTACGGCAATCATATGATTGATCTTTTTTGTTGAAAAATTTTAAGTTTGGTCATATTTCACGGGTACTTTTCTTGAAAAGTAGCTTTCATTGATTCCCTTTTTTCACCACCAGATATATAAGAAATTAAGATTACCAAGTCTTTTCGTAAAATAATAATTTGATTAACTAATAGAGTAGCTAGCTAGCGGCCATATATATCTTCACTGAATTTCTCCCTCGTGAATTCTTTTCATTCCTCTAGATAGATTATGTGACATAATTTCCAGCATCATTTTTTATTTTTGTATTGATACAATTTACGTATATCTTAACTAATCTTATGAATTCTGAAATTAATGACCACATAAATCTCCAATAATACTAAAAAAACTCATAATTATTAAAAATTAAATTCAAAATCTAACTAATTAAACTATCTTTTATATTCCAATATCATAATTTTTAATTGTTCATAATGTATTGTTAATTTTTATATATATTAGGGTCCGCGTCGCTATGTGGTAACTATGGGGTTTGAAGTTGTTGGAGATTATAGGGTTGGGTGGATCAAGTTTGATTTTAGTTTTATCAGGAGGTAAAAATTGACTGTAAATTCGAATGGCACATTATTTTGACAAGACACACGAAAATGGTACATTATTTAGGTACAAGACTGCAATCTGAAGGCCATCTTCAACTTGATAATCTCTCAAGGCCAACCGTTCTTGCCCTAGTACCATGTCTTTGAATGCATAGGAGAAACAGAACTCCTGTCATTCGAATGCTCAAACACAGCTATCTCGGCTCTTGAAGATGCCTTCCAAGATTGGATATCTTGATAGAAGCCTTGTAAATTTAGGGTAACAACTTTGACACGTCTGGACTTATTGGGAGTGATAAGCACTAGTTTCTACAGGCCAGGTGCGCTCCCCAGGAGAAACTTCACCAACAGAAGTTCGTCTTTCTGAAACTTAAATCCATAGAGTTTAATGAACTTAAGGTTGTGAAAAGATACATGGGATTGCTCAAAAGCTTGTCGATTACGCAATTCCCAGTACGGTCCACATACGAAGTTAAAATCTTTGAGCTGCAAAAGATTTATCAGCAGCCATGAAATTAAACTGATCAGTTAATACTAATTACTATGTCTTAATTTGTGAAAGTTGTGATTAATGTTGATAGAACCGAACCAATTAATACTCACATCAATGAAAATCTTCTCTAGATACTGGCAATTCTTGAGGAAAGAAACAATATCATAAGGATTGCAATACAATGCACCTTCCATGATCAAATGAAATTCTATCAAATTCCAAAAAGAGAATTGCATTTCTGTCAATGTTCCACCCATAAACTTTGGAGTTAAACCCTGAATAAACCATAACGTTATGTTAAGAACAATAAACCAGTAGATTCCAATAAAAAACAAAGGGGCAATAACAGGACAGAAGATAAATAATCAGACAATAACAAGTACATGGATGGAGACATACCTCAAGAAATGTACTGGTAGTGGTGAGAACACGAATATTATAGAGATCGTACACAAGATTTCTCACTTGAAATGTCCCTGTAAAGCCTTTTGAAGGTCCAAAATTGAGCATCACATCTTTCACTTCAGGGATATTGGTGAATTTGATAAAACAAACATGCCCACAATAATGGATTGCATGTAGAGTTGGTGCATCAATGTCAATCATCAGAATCTCCGGGCAATCTCCAACCTTTAACTCCTTAAACTTCTTTAAATTCTGGGTGGAGATTTTCAAATGAAAAATTCTATAACATTGTGCTATATCTAAAGTCTCAAGTAACAAGCAATTGAGAAATAGATTATCTATCAATGTTGGGGTTACAATGATCTTTCTAAGAACAAGTGTGCTAAAAAAATGCAGACCTTTAAACTTTGGTGGAAGATCAAGTTGACAAAAACTAAGCTTTAAGATTTTGATGGACTCAACGTCATAAACATCAGAAATGAGTTTAACAGGCCCTCCCCCTTCAAAATTAATTCCAATTACATAAAAAAGCAATTCGAGCTCTTCAACACCCTTTTCAATAGCTTTTTTTATCCACTTTTCAACCAAGAACCCCTCACCATTTGCATCAAAAGATAATCGAAAACTTAAAATACTTGAACCTGCATGCTGGTCAAAGACTTTATTAACCATGGATTTAAAATTTTCTGGACTGCGACCTCTGGCAAAATCATTATCAAAGTGTAATCTACGACTGAAGATCCAAGAATGATTGAATCTTGAAGATAAGATTCCAATCTGCATAGCCTTTTTGATAGGCAAGAATGCAAGAATCTTATCAAGCACATCATCAGGAAGAATAACACTATGATTAGTGTCACTTGTGTTACCAAGATAGAGCCTCTTTACTCTCTTACGTGAAATCTCTATGATGAGAGTTTGCCTCACAATTTCTGCTGATGCCATTGAGAGTAAATCTTTCTAGAATGAACTTTCTAGTGATGTCTATCAATCTTAAATAAGAAGAAAAGATACACGAGAAAGTTTGGGATTTAATTCTTCTCATGCTTTGTTACTGTTTTTTGAATTTTGTTTTCCTTTTTTGGCTGTTGAGATAATTTGGCTTCTTCCTTGGCTTGCCTTTTATGGTTTCTTGAAACATGCTCGAGTAGGCAACTCGTAAACACACACACTGAGGTGGCAATGATGATGTATTAGGTTACCGGGTCAGCATGCAAGAAAATCTTGGAGTAGTTTTTTGCTATTTGGAAGTGGGGTAAAGTTCCTCAATCTGTACATATATTTTACGTTTTCTTTGTTTTCCTAATTTATTTTTGAATAAAGGGTCATTTATCCAACCTATCTTCTTCTAAATATCTTTATATATATAAAAAAAACTCAAATCCAAACTGATTTACTAATATAATATCTATTTTTAATGCAGAAATTCAAAGAAAAAACCTTATTCGAATTTATTTTTCATTGAATTAATAACCTCTGTCATGATCTAATTTCGAAGAAGGAAAAGTCAAGCAAAACCCGAAAGGAGTTTTATATATAT
>Ga0307517_10005607_pt1 | contig 18845 bp, 14 predicted proteins | sample 23_EM_MG_FD_194515 | JGI IMG/M metagenome (GOLD analysis project Ga0307517, IMG submission 194515) | Populus trichocarpa ectomycorrhiza microbial communities from riparian zone in the Pacific Northwest, United States - 23_EM | ecosystem: Host-associated > Plants > Roots > Unclassified | place... | reverse complement strand
TCGAGTATTGATGTCCGGCTGGACCGGTTCTTCAGGGTGTTCGAGAACCACCGGTATCCGCATATCGATCCGGCGGTCGAGCAGCCTGATCTGACGCGGCTGGTGGAGCCGGAGGGGGATGAGCCGTTCATCCTGCATCCGGGTGAGTTCGTGCTGGCGTCGACGTATGAGGTCATCTCGCTGCCGGACGACATCGCTTCGCGGCTGGAGGGCAAGAGCTCGTTGGGGCGGCTGGGGCTGCTCACGCACTCGACGGCCGGCTTCATCGACCCGGGGTTCTCGGGGCATGTGACGCTGGAGCTGTCGAATGTGGCGACGCTGCCGATCAAGCTGTGGCCGGGGATGAAGATCGGGCAGCTGTGCCTGTTCCGGCTGACGTCGCCGGCGGAGTTCCCGTACGGGTCGGACAAGTACGGGTCGCGGTATCAGGGGCAGCGGGGGCCGACGGCTTCCCGGTCGTTCATGAACTTTCACCGGACGCAGGTGTGACGGCGGATGGGTGACGGGGCGCGGGAGAACCTGACGTACGAGGGGTTCGGTACGGCCGTACGCGAGCTGGCGCAGACGATCGCGGACGACGGGTATGAACCGGACATCGTGCTGTCGATCGCGCGGGGCGGGGTGTTCGTGGCGGGCGGGCTGGCGTATGCGCTGGACTGCAAGAACATCCACCTGGTGAATGTGGAGTTCTATACGGGGGTCGGGACGACCCTGGAGATGCCGGTCATGCTGGCGCCGGTGCCGAACGTGATCGACTTCTCGCGGAAGCGGGTGCTGATCGCGGATGACGTGGCCGATACGGGCAAGACGCTGAAGCTCGTGCACGACTTCTGCGTGGGCAATGTGGCCGAGGTGCGCAGCGCGGTGATCTACGAGAAGACGCAGTCGCTGGTGAAGTGCGAGTACGTGTGGAAGCGGACCGACGAGTGGATCAACTTCCCCTGGAGCGTCGATCCGCCTGTCGTGCGGCGGGCCGGACAGGTGCTGGATTCGTAACCAGCCATATGTGTCCAAATGTGTAAGGGGCGTCCTCCATGGGAGGGCGCCCCTTACGCGTACGCACGCCGGGTTCTAGATCACCGGGAGCTTGAAGAGCACCAGCAGGGCGATGAGCTGGATGGAGGCGGCGCCCAGGGCCTTGGGCCAGGGGAGGTCGTGGGACTTGGTGACCATCGAGGTGAGGAGGGCGGCGCAGGCGAGCCAGGTGAGCCAGCCGAGGACCTGGACGAAGCTGTTGGCGCCGCCGAGGAAGACGGCGAAGAGGAGGCGGGGGGCGTCGGTGAGGGAGGTGATGAGCATGGCGAGGCCGATGGTGGGGGCCCAGGCGCCGTCGCCGCCGAACTGGCGGGCGAGGGAGTTGGTCACGGCGCCGAGCATGAGGCCCGAGAGGATGACGGCGACGGCGGTGCTGATCATCCAGGGGATGCTGCTGGAGATGGTGGAGTTCAGGACGTCTTCGCGGGCGGTGTCGAAGCCGAAGACGGCCAGCAGGCCGTAGAGGAAGGTCACCAGCAGGGCCGGGGCCCAGACCTGGTAGTCGCGCATCTGCAGGAAGGTGGCTGCGGGGCGGAGCACGATGCCGCTGATCAGCTGCTTCCAGGGCAGGCGGGGGCCGGAGGGCGGGGCCGTGGTCTGGCCGGCGCGGTAGGTGGCGACGTGGTCCTGGTCGCCGTCGGCCTGCGCGTCGGGGGTGTCGCCGACGGAGAAGGCGACGGTGTGGCCGGGGTTGTCGTCGTACGACGAGGCCGGCGCGGGGCCGTGGCCCGGCGCGCCGAAGTACTCCGGCTCGCCCTCCACGGAGGGGGCGTAGCCGTAGCCGTACGGCGTGTTCTGCGGTCCGTCTGAGTTCCTGATTCCAGCCACGTCAACGAAATTACCCGGTCCGGGCGGGCGGGGCGCGGGGACCCCCGCCACCGTTACTCATTGCTGCGAAGCTGTGACAGACCTGAGGGATTTTCTCCGGTTACCCAAAGAGCCCTGCCAGCCCCTAGCGTTCGGGGTGACGGGCAATCGGAAGGGACCTCTGTTCATGGCCGTACGAATCACCGCCGCCGCCACCGCAGCGACTGCCGCCGCCGCTGTGCTGGTCATGCTGTCCCTGACGGCCTGCGACCCGCTCAGCTCTGTGACGACCGACTCCGACGCCAAGGCCACGCCGTCCTCGACGGCCTCGGCGACGGGCGGGCCGGCGCTGTCGGACCCCGCTGTGCTTGCCTCGATCCCGGCGAAGATGGGCTCGGACGGGACGACGATCATCGTCGGCCAGGAGTCGGCGAAGAACACCGTCCAGGTGTACGAGGACCTGCGGTGCCCGATCTGCAAGAGCTTCGAGAGCGCGTCGGGGGCGACGCTGGCCGCGCTCGCGAAGTCGGGGAAGGTGAAGATCGAGTACACCCTCGCCTCCTTCCTGGACGGCAACCTCGGCGGCGGCGGCTCCAAGCGGGCGGCCAACGCGCTGCGCGCGTCGGTGGAGCAGGGGAAGTTCGTGCCGTACCACGAGGCGCTGTACGCGAATCAGCCCGAGGAGTCGAATGACGGCTTCACGGCGGACTTCCTGCTGAGCATCGCGGGCAAGGTGGACGGCCTGCGCACGACGGCTTTCGAGACGGCGGTCAAGAAGGGCACGTACGACAGCTTTGTGCAGGCGTCGGAGAAGGCCTTCCTGAACAGCGGCGCCTCGGGCACGCCGTACGTGAAGATCAACGGCAAGGCGGTGTCGGGGGACGACGCGGCGAAGCTGCATGACGCGACGCAGTTCGCGTCGCTGCTGAAGGAGTACGGGGTCAGCTGAGTCCTAGGGCCTGTCCGGCTACCCGCCGAAGCCGGAGGCGAAGGAGCCGACCTGCGACTCGCTCAGGCCCAGGTCGGCCGGGCCGAAGGTGGCCAGGGGCGAGGTTGTGGTGATGCCCCCGTTGGCGCCGGGGGTGCCGCGCAGGACGGTGGCCGTATCGTGCCTCTCGTCGCCGATGGCCAGATCGGCGCGGCCGTCCCGGTTGGTGTCCCTCAGCATGGCCGCGCCGCCCAGGCCGGTGAAGATCTTGCTGTTCTTCGCGGTCAGCCCCTTGGCGCTGCCTTGCAGGACGATGACGCTGCCCCGCTCGTCGGCCAGTTGCGCGGTGAACGCGATGTCGGCGTAGCCGTCGCCGTTGGTATCGCCGGCGACCGGTGTGGAGCCGAAGGTGTCCCACCCGAAGGTCGGTGATCCGGGCAGCGCGGCAGCCTTGGCGTTGATCCGGACCGGCTTGAGCTTGGTGCTCTGGCCCTTGGGGCCGCCGTACGACACGACGATCTGGCTGCCGCCCGCCGGGGTCATGGGCTCGCCGATGAGCTCGGTGGGGAGTCCGAGGACGATGTCGGCGTAGCCGTCCTTGTTCACGTCGGCGGTGGTGACCTGGCCGAACCATGCGCTGGAGGCGTAGATGTCCTTGCCCTTGGCGTCCTTGAGGCGGGGGCCCTTGACCAGGGTGCCCGTCTTCGTGCCGCGGTACAGGACGGTGGCGCGCGGGGTGAAGTCCCCGTCGGCGTAGATCCGCGACCAGGTGACGACCAGGTCGGTGCGGCCGTCGCCGGTGACGTCCCCGGCGGCGGCGACGGTGGCGAGGAGATCCGGGTCCGACGGAGTGAGGTTCAGCGGGACGCTGCGCTTCGGCGCGCCCTTGCGGCTGAAGGGGCCGAGGCGGAGCGTGGCGGCGCTGTCCTTGGTGGTCTGGGTGACCAGGTCGGCGCGGCCGTCGCCGTTGAAGTCGCCGATCAGCGGGATCCTGCCGGTGATCCGGGCGGCGCCGCTCGTGCTCAGTCCGTTCTTGCCGCCCCAGACGATGAAGATGGTGTTGCTGCCGGCCATGGTGGCGAGGTCGCTGTAGCCGTCGTGGTCGAGGTCGCCTGTGACGGTGTGGTTGCCGAAGTCGCCGCCCTGGCCGGCCTTGCCGAGGTTGAGGCTGTTCTGCGTGATGATCTTGCGGTGCCCGGTGTCCGGGCCCTTGGCGGAGCCGTAGACGACGGCCACGTATCCGGCGGAGTAGGCGCCGTCGACGGTGGCCGTGGTGTCGGTCAGGACCAGGTCGCCGTAACCGTCGCCGTTGAAGTCCGAGTGGGCTCCGGCTCCGGCGACGGCCTGGTCGGCCATCCATGACGGAGACCCCGACGCAGTCCCCTGGGCGGTGCCGGACTGCCAGCATGCGGCGGTGCTGGCGAGTGCGAGCGCGAGAACGGCAAGTGTGGGCTTACGCATACCGGTTCGACGCGCGGTGAAGGCCAATGGTTGTGCCGGTGAACAGCAGCGAACAGCAGTGGCCGGCGCCCGATCCGGGCACCGGCCACGCTTGTGTCCGTACGGGCTACTTCACCGGCTCCGGCTCAGGAGCGGAGTCCGCGTCGGCGTCGTCCGCCACGGCAGGCGTCCTGACGGACTCCAGCAGCAGCTGGGAGACGTCGACGACGGTCAGCGACTCCTTCGCCTTGCCCTCGTTCTTCCGGCCGTTGACGGAGTCCGACAGCATCACCAGGCAGAACGGGCAGGCGGTGGAGACGATGTCCGGGTTGAGGGACAGCGCCTCGTCCACGCGCTCGTTGTTGATGCGCTTGCCGATCCGCTCCTCCATCCACATGCGCGCGCCGCCCGCGCCGCAGCAGAAGCCGCGCTCCTTGTGGCGGTGCATCTCCTCGTTCCGCAGGCCCGGCACCTTGGCGATGATCTCGCGCGGCGGTGTGTAGACCTTGTTGTGACGGCCCAGGTAGCAGGGGTCGTGGTAGGTGATGAGGCCCTCGACCGGGGTCACCGGGACCAGCTTGCCCTCGTCGACGAGGTGCTGGAGGAGCTGGGTGTGGTGGATGACCTCGTACTCGCCGCCGAGCTGCGGGTACTCGTTGGCGATGGTGTTGAAGCAGTGCGGGCAGGTGGCGACGATCTTCTTCTTGGACTTGGGGAGCTTGGTGCTCTCGTCCTCGTCGTCCTCGCCGAAGGCCATGTTCAGCATCGCGACGTTCTCGGCGCCGAGCTGCTGGAAGAGGAACTCGTTGCCCAGGCGGCGGGCGGAGTCACCGGTGCAGTTCTCCTCGCCGCCCATGATCGCGAACTTCACGCCCGCGATGTTGAGCAGCTCGGCGAAGGCCTTGGTGGTCTTCTTCGCCCGGTCCTCCAGGGAGCCGGCGCAGCCGACCCAGTACAGGTACTCGACCTCGGTCAGGTCCTCGATGTCCTCGCCGACGACCGGGACCTCGAAGTCGACCTCCTTGACCCATGCCAGGCGCTGCTTCTTGGGCAGGCCCCAGGGGTTGCCCTTCTTCTCCAGGTTCTTGAGCATCGTGCCCGCCTCGGAGGGGAACGACGACTCGATCATCACCTGGTAGCGGCGCATGTCGACGATGTGGTCGATGTGCTCGATGTCCACCGGGCACTGCTCGACGCACGCGCCGCAGGTCGTGCACGACCACAGCACGTCCGGGTCGATGACGCCGTTCTCCTCCGCCGTCCCGATCAGCGGGCGCTCGGCCTCGGCCAGAGCCGCCGCCGGCACGCCCGCGAGCTGCTCGGCCGTGGCCTTCTCCTCGCCCTCCGCGTCCTTGCCGCCGCCCGCGAGCAGGTACGGGGCCTTGGCGTGGGCGTGGTCGCGCAGCGACATGATCAGCAGCTTGGGGGAGAGCGGCTTGCCGGTGTTCCAGGCCGGGCACTGCGACTGGCAGCGGCCGCACTCCGTACACGTGGAGAAGTCGAGGATGCCCTTCCAGGCGAAGTGCTCGACCTGGGAGACGCCGAACTGGTCGTCCTCGCCCGGGTCCTCGAAGTCGATCGGCACACCGGCCGAGGTCATCGGCTGCAGGGCGCCCAGCGCGGTGGCGCCGTCGGCGTTGCGCTTGAACCAGATGTTGGGGAAGCCGAGGAAGCGGTGCCAGGCGACGCCCATGTTGGTGTTGAGCGAGACCACGATCATCCAGATCAGCGAGACGCCGATCTTGATCATGGCGGTGAGGTAGATCAGGTTCTGGAGCGTCTCGGTGCTCAGGCCCCGGAAGGCCACCACGAGCGGGTACGAGAGGAAGTACGCCGCCTCGTAGTGCTCCACGTGGTGGATCGCGCCCTCAAGCCCGCGCAGGGTCAGGATCGCCGCGCCGATGGTGAGGATGACGTACTCGACGAAGTACGCCTGCCAGGCCTTGGAACCCGCGAAACGGGACTTGCGGCCCGCGCGGGAGGGCAGGCTCAGCAGCCGGATCGTGATCAGGACGAGGATGCCGAGGATCGTCATCACGCCGATGAACTCGATGTACAACTCGAACGGCAGGAAGTCGCCGATCCACGGCAGCGTCCAGTCGGCCTGGAACAGCTGTCCGTACGCCTGCGCCAGCGTCGGCGGCAGCGTCAGGAAGCCGATCGCGACGAACCAGTGCGCGAAGCCGACGATGCCCCAGCGGTTCATGCGCGTGTGGCCCAGGAATTCCCTGGCCAGCGTGATCGAGCGCTGCTTGGGGTTGTCGGTGCGGCTGCCGGCCGGGACGGGCTGGCCGATCTTCACGAATCGGTAGATCTGCGCGACGGCGCGGCTGATGAGCGCAACGCCGACCGCGGTGAGGACCAGCGACACGATGATCGCGGCGAGTTGCATTCCGGGCTCCTCGGACCTGCGAGAGCGGTTCTTACTTATCGGTAACTTGTGTGGTCTTCCTGAGATTATCGCCTTCGGTGGGTGGTCAGAAGCAGCCTGGCCGGTGATCTGCGTCGCCCTGCGGGGTCGCGCCGTCGCGGTCAGGGCCCCTGGCCGGGTGCGGGCCGGTTGTGCCCACCCGTTCCGTCATGCGGAACGCCTGCCCACAACCTACCCCTGACCTGCCGCTAAGGCCCTTATGCGCGCCTTACGCGACAGAAGGTTGAGCCGAGTCCGCTCATGCCTTTTGACATCGGCCGGGCCGGTGATGCACCCTTGAGTCAGTTCCACTCAAGTCGCTGGAGGATTCCAAAATGGCACGTGCGGTCGGCATCGACCTGGGCACGACTAACTCCGTCGTCAGCGTTCTCGAAGGCGGCGAGCCCACCGTCATCACCAACGCAGAGGGCGCCAGGACCACGCCGTCCGTCGTCGCCTTCGCCAAGAACGGCGAGGTGCTCGTCGGCGAGGTCGCGAAGCGCCAGGCGGTCACGAACGTCGACAGGACCGTCCGGTCGGTCAAGCGCCACATGGGCACCGACTGGAAGATCAACGTCGATGGCAAGGACTTCAACCCGCAGCAGATGAGCGCCTTCATCCTGCAGAAGCTGAAGCGCGACGCCGAGGCGTACCTGGGCGAGAAGGTCCAGGACGCGGTCATCACGGTCCCGGCGTACTTCAACGACTCGGAGCGCCAGGCCACCAAGGAGGCCGGCGAGATCGCGGGCCTCAACGTCCTTCGTATTGTCAATGAGCCGACGGCTGCCGCCCTCGCCTACGGCCTCGACAAGGACGACCAGACCATTCTCGTCTTCGACCTCGGCGGTGGCACCTTCGACGTGTCGCTGCTGGAGATCGGCGACGGCGTCGTCGAGGTGAAGGCCACCAACGGTGACAACCACCTCGGTGGTGACGACTGGGACCAGCGGGTCGTCGACTACCTGGTGAAGCAGTTCCACTCCGGCCACGGCGTGGACCTGTCCAAGGACAAGATGGCCCTCCAGCGCCTCCGCGAGGCCGCCGAGAAGGCGAAGATCGAGCTGTCCTCGTCCACCGAGACCTCGATCAACCTGCCCTACATCACGGCGTCCGCCGAGGGCCCGCTGCACCTGGACGAGAAGCTCACCCGCGCCCAGTTCCAGCAGCTCACGGCCGACCTGCTCGACCGCTGCAAGAACCCGTTCAACAACGTCATCAAGGACGCCGGCATCCAGCTGTCCGAGATCGACCACGTGGTCCTGGTCGGCGGCTCGACCCGGATGCCCGCCGTCGCCGAGCTCGTCAAGGAGCTGACCGGCGGCCGTGACGCCAACAAGGGCGTCAACCCCGACGAGGTCGTGGCCATCGGCGCCGCGCTCCAGGCGGGCGTGCTCAAGGGCGAGGTCAAGGACGTACTGCTCCTCGACGTCACCCCGCTGTCCCTGGGTATCGAGACCAAGGGCGGCATCATGACCAAGCTGATCGAGCGCAACACCACGATCCCGACCAAGCGCTCCGAGATCTTCACGACGGCCGAGGACAACCAGCCGTCCGTGCAGATCCAGGTCTACCAGGGCGAGCGCGAGATCGCGGCGTACAACAAGAAGCTCGGGATGTTCGAGCTGACCGGTCTGCCGCCGGCCCCGCGTGGCGTGCCGCAGATCGAGGTCACCTTCGACATCGACGCGAACGGCATCATGCACGTCGGCGCCAAGGACCTCGGCACCGGCAAGGAGCAGCGGATGACCGTCACCGGCGGCTCGGCGCTGCCCAAGGACGACATCGACCGCATGATGCGCGAGGCCGAGCAGTACGCGGACGAGGACCACAAGCGCCGCGAGGCCGCCGAGACCCGCAACCAGGCCGAGCAGCTCGTCTACCAGACCGAGAAGTTCATCGCCGACAACGCGGACAAGGTCCCCGGCGACGTCAAGACCGAGGTCGAGGCCTCCATCGCGGACCTCAAGGAAGCCCTCAAGGGCGAGGACACCGCGGCGATCCGCGAGGCCACCGAGAAGGTCGCGGCCACCAGCCAGAAGCTCGGGCAGGCGCTCTACGCCAACGCCCAGGCCGAGGGCGCGACCGCCGGCGCCCCCGGTGCCGACGCGGGCGCGCACGCCGCCGCCGATGACGACGTCGTGGACGCCGAGATCGTCGACGAGGACAAGAAGGACGGTGCCGCGTGACAGAGGAGACCCCGGGCTTCGACAACAACGAGAAGCCTGACGTCCCCTCTGCCGACGCCGCAGATTCCGTTCAGAACGACGCGGCGCAGGCCGCCGGACCCGCCGACCAGGCGGGCCCGGCGGCCCCGGCCGGGGACGCAAACGCCACAGCCGGCCTGATGGCCGCCCTGGACCAGGCCCGCAGCGCGCTCGGCGAGCGCACCGCGGACCTCCAGCGGCTCCAGGCCGAGTACCAGAACTACCGCCGCCGGGTGGAGCGGGACCGCATCGCGGTCCGGGAGATCGCCATCGCGAACCTCCTGACCGAGCTGCTCCCGGTGCTCGACGACATCGGCCGCGCCCGCGACCACAACGAACTGGTCGGCGGCTTCAAGTCCGTCGGCGAGTCGGTGGAGACCGTGGCGGCCAAGATGGGCCTGCAGCAGTTCGGCAAGGAGGGCGAGCCCTTCGACCCGCTGGTGCACGAGGCCCTGATGCACAGTTACTCGCCGGATGTCACCCAGACCACCTGCGTGCAGATCCTTCAGCCGGGGTATCGCATCGGAGAACGTACGATCCGCCCCGCGCGGGTCGCGGTCGCCGAGCCCCAGCCGGGCGCGCAGAAGGCCGACGAGATCTCCGAAGAGGAGAACGGTGGCCCTGAACAGGGCTGAAGCACGACATGAACGGAAGGAGGGACGCCGAGGATGAGCATCAGCAGGGACTTGCTTGAGAAGGACCTCTACAAGGTCCTCGGCGTTCCGAAGGACGCCACTGACGCCGAGATCAAGAAGGCGTACCGGAAGCTCGCCCGCGAGTTCCACCCGGACGCCAACAAGGGCGACGTCAAGGCCGAGGAGCGCTTCAAGGAGATCTCCGAGGCGAACGACGTCCTGTCGGACGCCAAGCGCCGCAAGGAGTACGACGAGGGCCGCGCCCTCTTCGGCAACGGCGGCTTCCGGCCCGGTCCGGGCGGCTTCGGCGGCGGTGGCTTCGACCTTGGCGACCTCTTCGGAGGCGGCCAGGGCGGCGGCAACCCGGCCGGCGGCGGCTTCGGCGGCGGCCTCGGCGATGTCTTCGGCGGCCTGTTCAACCGCGGCGCCGGGCGGGCCGCGCCCCGCCGTGGCCAGGACATCGAGACCGAGGTGACGCTCAGCTTCACCGAGGCCGTGGACGGCGCCACCGTCCCGCTGCGGATGTCCAGCCAGGCCCCCTGCAAGGCCTGCGCCGGCACCGGCGACACCAACGGCACCCCCCGCGTCTGCCCCACCTGCGTCGGCACCGGCCAGGTCTCGCGCGGCGGCGGCGGAGGCTTCTCGCTCACCGACCCCTGCGTCGACTGCAAGGGCCGCGGCCTCATCGCCCAGAACCCCTGCGAGGTCTGCAAGGGCAGCGGCCGGGCCCGCTCCTCCCGCACCATGCAGGTCCGTATCCCGGCCGGCGTGACGGACAACCAGAAGATCCGCCTGCGCGGCAAGGGCGCCCCCGGCGAGACCGGCGGGCCGTCCGGCGACCTCTACGTCCTCATCCACGTCGACGCCCACCCCGTCTTCGGCCGCAAGGGCGACAACCTCACGGTGACCGTCCCCGTCTCCTTCACCGAGGCAGCCCTCGGCGGCGAGATCCAGGTCCCCACCCTCGGCGGCCCCCCGGTCCGCCTGAAGCTTCCTCCCGGCACCCCCAACGGGCGTACGCTGCGTGCCCGCGGCAAGGGCGCCGTGCGCAAGGACGGCACCCGGGGCGATCTCCTGGTCACCGTCGAGGTCGCCGTACCCCCGGTGAGCGACGGCAAGGCCTTCGAAGCCCTGGAGGCGTACCGCGAGGCCACGGCGGAATTCGACCCGCGCGCAGAGCTGTTCAAGGCCGCGAAGGGAGCGTGACCAGGTCATGAGCATGGACGGCATCGGAGGCGGCGGCCGCAGCCGCAACCCGTACGAGCTGACGGAAGAGTCCGCGGTCTACGTCATCTCCGTGGCCGCCCAGCTCTCCGGCCTGCACCCGCAGACGCTGCGGCAGTACGACCGCCTCGGCCTGGTCTCCCCCGACCGCACCGCCGGCCGCGGCCGCCGCTACTCCGCCCGCGACATCCAGCTGCTCCGGGAAGTCCAGCGGCTTTCGCAGGACGAGGGCATCAACCTCGCCGGCATCAAGCGCATCATCGAGCTGGAAAACCAAGTGGCCGCCCTCCAGGCCCGCGTCGCCGAGCTGGCCGCCGCCGTCGAAGGCGCCGCGGCCGCCCTGCAGCAGCGCGAGGCCCAGGTGCACGCCTCGTACCGGCGGGACCTCGTCCCGTACCAGGACGTGCAGCAGACCAGCGCACTGGTGGTGTGGCGGCCGAAGCGGCAGCAGTCCTCGGACTGAGGCGGCCGCGCATTTCGGTGTGCGATGCACGCAACGTCAGTACGGGACGCGGTTCGGCGCTCTCGCGGGCCTGGACGCGTCCCAAAGTGACACCTAGCGTGAGGCGCCGGGCACTGTCAGTGGCATCGGGCACAGTGGGGGCGTGGTGGGGGCTTTGAACGAGCGGGCGGAGCTGCGGGGGACGCACCGGGCGCGGCGGTGGGCGGGCATGACGTGCGTCGTGGCGGGCTCGCCGGCGGAGACGGTCGCGAGGCTGCGGATGAACGACGCCGGGCTGTACCCCGAGGCGCAGGTGCGGCTGGTGGCCCCGACGGGGAGGGTGGCGTACCCGGACTTTCTCTTCCGGGCGAGTGGGCTGGTGGTGGAGATCGAGGGGTACCGCTGGCACGGGAGCCGGGCCCAGCACCAGCGGGACACCACTCGGTTCAACGATCTGTCGGCCTGTCCGGAGGTGCGGCGCATTCTGCGGTTCACCGCGGCTGAATGTCTTTCACCGTCCGGAGGAGGTGGTGCGGGCCGTCAGGAACGCGCTGGCTGTGGAGGCCGCCGCGTGAGCGGCCTCCGTCAGTCCGGTCAGTTGGTGGCGGGGGCCACGATCGCGTAGTCGGCGCCGGGGGCGGACTCCGTGCCGTCGGCGTAGACGGCGGTCACCCAGTAGTAGTGGGTGGTGCCGGAGGCGGCCGTGGTGTCGGTCCAGGCGGTGGCGGTCAGGGGGTCGGGGTCGGTGGTGAGGCGTTCGTATGCGGAGGTGGCGGGGTTCCAGCGGTAGACGCGGTAGCTGACGGCGTCGGTGACGGAGGACCAGTCCAGGTCCACGCCGGTGCCGGAGGAGGCGGCGGTGGCGTCGAGGTCGACCGGGGAGCCGGAGGGGGTCTCCACCGTCGGGGTGAGGTTCAGCTCGGTGACGGTGACGTAGGGGATGGGCTTGCGCTGGCCGACCAGGGAGTTGCCCCAGACGTCGACGGCGTCGACGAGGAAGGTCCAGGTCTCGCCGTCCTGCTCCAGGGGGTAGACGAACTCGGAGGTGGCGCCGCTGACGTACTGGTAGCCCTCGGTGATGAAGTGGGCCCCGTCCTCGTCGTCCTCGACGATGGTGCCGCGGTAGACCACGTAGCGCTGGAGGTCGGAATCGGGGCTGTCGTCCCAGTCGAGCGCGATGCCGTAGTTGGTGGCCTCGGCGGTCAGGCCGGTGACGGCGGCGGGGGCGATCTCGTCGCCGGGGGTGATGAAGGAGATCTCGGCCGGGAGGGAGACGTCGCCGTCGTCGTCCACCTGGACGACGGCTATGTAGTAAGTGGCGCCGCGGGTCGACGAGTTCGGCGTGCAGCTGAACTTCGCGACGGCCGCGCCGAGGTTGCTCTCCCGGTACGGCGTGCACCACTCGTTGCCGTCGAGCGGCACCGGGGAGGTCTTGGAGGCGTAGACCTTCATGTCGCCGGTCCAGTCGGCGGCGGGGATGCTCCAGTTGAGGGTGAACCAGGTCGCGCTGCTGTTGAGCGTGGCGGTGACGTTCTGGATGGTGGCGGGGAGGACGGTGAGCGTGGTTCCCGCGCCGACGGGGACCGACTTGGCGGAGAGGTTGGCCGCCGCGTCCGTGGCCGCCACGGCGTAGTAGTACGTGATCTTCTCGGCGGCCTTGGTGTCGGTGTACGACGCGGTGTACGTGGTGCCGATCGAGCTGTACGTCCCGGTGGCCGAGGTCGCCCGGTAGACGGTGTACCTCGTGGCGTCCGCGACCGACGTCCAGGCCAGGTCGTAGCCCTTGCCGTCGGCGCTGACGGCGACCGTGAGGCCGGCGGGAACGGCGGGGGCCGTCTTGTCGACGGAGGACAGGGTCACGGCGGCCGACTTGGCGGAGGCGTTGCCCGCCTTGTCGACGGCGGTGACGGTGTAGGCGTACTTCGCGCCCGTGGGGGGCGGGGTGTCGGTGTAGGCGGGCTTGGTGAGCAGCGAACTGCCGCTGATCAGGCCGCCGTTGCGGTAGACGCGGTACCCGGCGAGGTCCAGCTCGGCGTTCTTGGCCCAGCTGAGCTGCGAGGTGTAGCCGGAGACGGTGCCCTTGAGCGCGGTGGGCGCCAGCGGCTTGACCTTGTCGACGGACGCCGAGGTGCGGGGCGCGTAGGCGAAGGCGACGTTCGCCTTGCCCTTGAAGGCGGCGAAGTCGACGCGGATGGTGTGCTTGCCCTTGGGGACGGTGACGTTGACGGTCTTCTTCTGGGTGGACGTGTAGTCCTTCCAGAGGTTGATCTTGCGCGTGCCGTCGAGGTAGACGCGTATGCCGTCCTGCGCGGAGGCGGCGAAGGAGAACGGCCCGCCCGAGCCGAAGTCGCGGGTGACGGTCCAGCGGACACCGAAGTTGTCTTTCGGGAGCGTCACCCCGGCGGGGTCGCCGGTGCCGTAGTTCTCGCTGATCGCGGTGTCGCAGGCGGTCTTCTTCGCGGTGCCGGCGAAGGTGGTGTTGGCGTAGTACGTCGCCTTCCAGACCCCGGTGCCGCAGGTGACGGACGCGGTGGCGGCCTGTGCGGCGGTGGCGGGCAGCGCGAGGCCGGCGGCGGCGACGGACAGTGCGAGCGCGGCCGCACGGGCGGCGGGTATGCGCTTCTGAGTGTGCATGGTCAAAGATCCCCTCCCTGGTCTGGGGATTTTTACATACCTTTGCTGAACCTGTGCGCGCAGGGTGCGTCAGGCGATGGAGGGGTCGAGGGATTCGATGATCTTCCAGTCCAGGTCGTCGGACAGCTGCTCCACCTTCGTGGTGACGTTCAGCCCGGACGCCGCGATGGCGGCAGCGGCGGCGGCGCACAGCAGCCAGGACAGGACGGGGACGCTGCCGAGGAGGCCGAGGAGAGTGGGCAGTAGCAGTACGTATGCGGCCAGGAGAAGGGCCAGTTGGGGGAGGTGGAGGCGGGGGCGGAACTTGGCGGGGCGGGGGAGGGCGCGGGTGGCGCGGTCGGGAGTGGTGGATTGGGGGCCGGTCCGCAGGTGGCGCGTGCTCGCGTCGCGGTCCACCTCGCCCCAGGTGATGTGGCCGCTGTCGCAGACCAGCGCGACGGGGAGCGAGCCCTCGATCAGCTTCCAGCGGCTCGGCCAGCACAACCAGGCCTCCTGGCCGGTGAGTTGCGTGCCCGCCTGCAGCAGGGCGAGCTGGGTCTCGTTCTGGGCGAAGCCGCCGCCGGCGGGGTGCATGGCGTGGATGCGCAGACTGCGGGAGCTGTCGGTGCGGACTTCCAGCCGCCGGTTGTTCATCACCGCGATCGCTCCGGGCTTGTCGCCCCGGGTGCTGTGACGCTGCCAGACGGCGGCACCGATCCTGACGCGTACGGCGTGGACCTTGCCCGAGGCGGCGTCGGCGAGCAGCACCCGGTGCTTGGCGCCGAGGCGGCGGCGGGCCGGCAGGCCGAAGACGACGTAGGCCAGGAGCCCGAGGGTCGGCACCAACAGCAGCAGCATGGCGATGCCGCCGAGCGGGCCGATGCCCGAGCTCCCGTCGTTCGTGGCGACGCACCGGAGCGCCGTTACCGGGCCGAGCACGGTGAGCAGGGCGCCGAAAGCCAGGCCGTAGTCCTTGGCCGGAGGGCGGAACTTCGCGGGTATGGGCGGGGGCGTGTGGCCCGGGGCGGCGTCCTTGGCGGCCGATGCGGGCCGAAGGGGTGGGGCGAGGCGACAGGCGGCGGCCCAGGCCGCTGCCAGCAGCAGGGCGGCGGTGCCGGCGCCGATCTGCTCCCAGCGGGGCCAGGGGGCACGGAAGTCGGCGTACGTGAGACAGATCGCGGCGGCGGCGCAGGCGAGGGCGCCGCCGCCGAGGAGGCGGGTGAGCAGGGTGGATTCGCGCACAGGCTCCTGGGGGGCTAGCCCCGCCCCATGGCCCGGGTCAGGGCGATTTCGATGACGACGCGGTCGGGGTTCTCGCCCGGCGTGCGCCCGTACCGCTCCGCGTAGCGGCGTACGGCGTCCGCGACCCGCTCCGGGTCGGCGCTGACGGTGGCGAGGCCCTCCAGGGTGGCCCAACGGCCCTTGTCCACCTGGCAGACGGCGACGGCGGCGCCCGAGGGGCCGGCCGCCTGGATGTGGGCGACCTTGTGGCTCGCCTTGTTGGTGATGATGCGGGCGAGCCCGGCCCCGGGGTCGTACGTCACGCCCACCGGCACGACGTGCGGGGAGCCGTCGGGCCGGTGGGTGGTGAGGGTGCACAGGTGGTACTCGCGCCAGAAGGCGAGGTAGTCGGGGCCGGGGTCGCGTGGGTCGATCGTCATACGGCCAAGGGTGTCACTCCGCCGGCGGGAGAATGACGTACTCCTGGGCGGGAAGAGACTCCGTGCCGTCGTCGAAGACGGCGGCCACCCGGTAGAAGTGGGTGGTGCCGTCCGCGGCGGTGGTGTCGGTGTAGCTCGACGGGGCGGTCGCCAGGATCTCGTCGTTGAGTTTGACGTAGGCGCTGGTGGCACGGTCGTAGCGGTAGACGTTGTAGCCGGTGATCCGGTCGCACACGCTCTGGTTGGAGCAGTACCAGTCGAGGAAGACCCCGCCGCTGTCGGCTGCCGACAGGCTCAGTGCGACCGCGCCGGTACCCGAACGCGGCACGGAGTAGGGGCCGGAGCCGAGGTCGAGTTCGGTGACGGCGACCATGGAGGCCGACGTGTCCGCGATGGTGTAGTTGTCGGTGTCTACGCCGACGACCTGGAAGGTCAGGTTCGCGCCATAAGGCAGCTTGAGCAGGCGGTAGTGCGAGCCGCTCAGCAGGGCTGACGACCACTGCTGGAAGAAGTAGGTGGTGCCGGTGTGGTCCGTGTCCCAGCGTCCGTAGGAGACCCTGTAGCCGGCGAGGTCCGCATCCGTGCTGTCGTCCCAGTCGAGTTCGACGCCGTACTCGGTGGCTTCGGCGGTGAGGCCGGTGACGGCGCGGGGCCCGCCCGACGTCTCGGTCAGGGTGACCGACGCCTCCCCGGACTTGGCGGACTCGTTGCCGGACTTGTCCAGGGCGGTCACTGCATAGGTGTACGTCGCGGCCACCCCGACGGGCAGTTGGTCGTACTCCAGCGCCCAGGTGAGCAGGGGGCTGTCGGGGGTGACCTGGACCCAGTCGCCGTCGGTGCCGGTGCGGCGGTAGACCCGGTAGGTCTGGAAGCCGGGGTCGGTGACGGCGCTCCATTTGACGAGCGCTCGGCCGGTGGAGTCCGAGTATGTGACGGTCACATCGGCCGGAACGCCGGGAGGCGTCCTGTCGGCCGAAGCGGCGGATGATTCCGTGGACTTGGCGGACTCGTTGCCCGACGTGTCGACGGTGGTGACGGCGTATGAGTAGGTCTCGCCGGTGGCGGGCGGGGTGTCGGTGTACGTGAGCGAGGTCAGCAGAGCGGTGCCGCTGACCCTGGTCCAGGTCGTGCCGGTGCCCGCACGGCGGTAGACGCGGTACCCCGCCAGGTCGGCGTCGGTGTTCGCGGCCCAGCTCACGGCCGCTCGGCCGGTGTCCTTGGCGGAGGTGACGCTCACACCGGTCGGCACGGCCGGTGCGGTCTTGTCGGTGCTGGTGACGGTGCCCGTGCCGGACTTGGCGGAGGCGTTGCCCGCCTTGTCGACGGCGACGATGGCGTAGACGTACTTCGCACCCGTTGCGGGCGGGGTGTCGGTCCAGCCGGCCGAGGTCACCAGGGCGGTGCCGCTGACCTTGGTCCAGGCGGTCCCGGTCGTGAGACGCCGGTAGACGCGGTATCCGGCCAGGTCCATCTCGTGGTTCCCGGACCAGGTCAGGCGGGCCTTGAGGGTGCTGGCGGAGTACGTGGCGCCCAGGCCCGTCGGGGCCAGCGGCTTGACCTTGTCGACGGAGGCCGAGGTGCGGGGCGCGTACGCGAACGAGATGTTCGCCTTGCCCTTGAAGGCCACGAAGTCGACGCGGATGGTGTGCTTGCCCTTGGGGACGGTGACATTGACCGTCTTCTTCCGGGTCGCGGTCACGTCCTTCCAGAGGTCGATCTTCCGCTTGCCGTCGAGGTAGACGCGGACGCCGTCGCGTACGGCGGTGGTGAAGGTGAACGGGCCGCCGGAGCCGAAGTTCCGGGTCACGGTCCAGCGGACGCCGAAGTTGTCCACCGGGAGTGACACGCCGAGCGGGTCACCGGTGCCGTAGGACTCGTCGATCTTCTTGTCGCAGGTGGTCTTCTTCGGGTCGCCCTTGAAGCCGGTGTTCGCGTAGAACGCCTGCTTCCAGACGGTGCTGCCGCAACTGCTTGTCGAGGCGGCTCGAGCGGTGGCGGCGGGCACGAGCCCGGCGGCGGCAACGGCGAGCGAGAGCACGGCTATGGAAGCCGGGCGATTGTGTATGCGCATGTAAAGGATCCCCTCCCGGGGGGATCTTGGCAGAGGTGTGGGGGGCCTGCAAAGGCTTTCGGGCCCGTTCGCTGGCCTTCACAGCCTTGAGTGGCATAGACTCAACTTGTCTCAGGGTGTATGTGGCAGGTTTGAGAGAGAGGTACCCGCAGACGTGGACGCCGAACTGACCAACAAGAGCCGGGAAGCGATCAACGCCGCCAACGCCAGGGCCGTGGCCGGCGGCCACCCGGATCTGACCGCCGCCCACCTGCTGCTGGCGTTGTTGGAGCAGCCGGAGAACGAGAACATCCTCGACCTGCTGACGACGGTCGGTGCCGAGCCGGACGCCGTGCGCAAGGGCGCGGAGCGCCTCGTAGAGGCCCAGCCCAGCGTGCAGGGCTCGACCGTCGCGCCGCCGCAGGCCAACCGTGACCTGCTGGCGGTGATCGCGGACGCGGCGCAGCGAGCGAAAGAGCTCGGGGACGCGTATGTGTCGACGGAGCACCTGCTGATCGGGACCGCGGTGAAGGGCGGTCCGGCCGGGGAGGTGCTGACGCAGTACGGTGCGAGCGGCAGCAAGCTGCTGGACGCGTTCGAGAGCAGCAGGGGAGGGCAGCGCGTGACGAGTCAGGACCCCGAGGGTACGTACAAGGCGCTGGAGAAGTACGGCACCGATTTCACGGCGGCCGCGCGCGAGGGCAAGCTCGACCCGGTGATCGGCCGGGACAACGAGATCCGGCGGGTGGTGCAGGTACTGAGCCGCCGGACGAAGAACAACCCGGTGCTCATCGGCGAGCCGGGCGTCGGCAAGACGGCCGTCGTCGAGGGGCTCGCGCAGCGCATCGTCAAGGGCGACGTGCCCGAGTCGCTGCGCGGGAAGCGCCTCGTGGCGCTGGACCTGGGCGCGATGGTGGCCGGGGCGAAGTACCGGGGTGAGTTCGAGGAGCGGCTGAAGGCCGTCCTCGCCGAGATCAAGGCCAGCGACGGCCGGGTCATCACCTTCATCGACGAGCTGCACACCGTCGTCGGCGCGGGCGCCGGCGGCGACTCGGCCATGGACGCGGGCAACATGCTCAAGCCGATGCTGGCGCGCGGCGAGCTGCGCATGGTCGGCGCTACCACCCTGGACGAGTACCGCGAGCGCATCGAGAAGGACCCGGCGCTGGAGCGGCGCTTCCAGCAGGTGCTGGTCGCCGAGCCGACGGTCGCGGACACCATCGCGATCCTGCGCGGGCTCAAGAGCCGGTACGAGGCGCATCACGGCGTCCAGATCGCCGACTCGGCGCTGATCGCGGCAGCCCAGCTCTCCGACCGCTACATCACCTCCCGCTTCCTCCCCGACAAGGCCATCGACCTGGTCGACGAGGCCGCCTCCCGGCTGCAGATGGAGATG
>Ga0307517_10005606_pt1 | contig 18848 bp, 27 predicted proteins | sample 23_EM_MG_FD_194515 | JGI IMG/M metagenome (GOLD analysis project Ga0307517, IMG submission 194515) | Populus trichocarpa ectomycorrhiza microbial communities from riparian zone in the Pacific Northwest, United States - 23_EM | ecosystem: Host-associated > Plants > Roots > Unclassified | place... | reverse complement strand
AGGGACTCGACTTGACGGGCCTGACCCAACGGCATGATATTGATAACGTCGTGGAAGAGGACTCGCATCCCGAATGACTCTGCGAGGACGGAAAGTTGGGAACCGATGTGGCCGTAGCCTACGATACCCAACGTCTTTCCTCGGACCTCCCAGCAGTCCTTCGACTGCTTGTTCCAAATTCCATTCCGCATCTCCCACGCTCGTTGGAAGTACTGGCGTGAAAGAGCGATGACCTCCGACATTACAAGCTCGGCGACGGATCGGGAGTTGGAGAAGGGGGAATTGAAGACGGGGATACCCGTTTTCGCGGCGGTGGTGAGGTCGACCTGATTGGTGCCGATGCAGAAGCAACCGATCGCAAGTAGCTGAACCGCGGGGAGGGAAGGGGAGGAGTCATTCCAAGGCCTCAAGAGATCGGGGGAAAAGTCGACTCACTTTCGGTGCGGCCTTGAGTACGCGTTCTGTAATCCGAGTTTTGCTGCGGATTCCAATGGCGTGGTATTGGTGGATCTTCTCCACAAGCTCATCTTCAGACATGGCCCCAGCAGAGTGATCTACATGCCAGCCCTGATCTTGGAGAGCTCCAACAGCCTCCGGGCTGATGTTTTCAACGAGGAGGAGCTTAAGGTTCTCGTTGTCCACGGGATGAAGGACTTTTGGTTGGCGGATGTGCATAGCTGCGCTACCGCTCCTCCGCTTGAGCCTGTCGTGGATGGAGGGGGTTGTGGGGGAAATGGAAACAGCTGTCGTTGAGAGAGAAGAGGTAGGGGGTATGACCGCGTTCCATGGTTGCGACATCTTAAGTAGATGAGCGTTTGGGAGAAGGTCTGAGGGAGTAACCCGAGGTACGACCCATGGTAAGACATCCTCACGGTAAGTAAGCCATATGCGGTAAGGAACTGCGTACGTTTGTTACCCGAGGCTTGTTACAAACTGTAGTGACACTACAAGCGGCCGAAAACGGGATCATAGTTGCTTTGTTTTGTTACCCACTGCTCTCTCTGGAGATATGGCGACTTCTCGTTCGTTATGACTCGAGAATTCACAATCCTCTCGACATCCGACTCCGACCCTGACGGTCATGGGTCTCTTCCTCCTCGACTACGGCACTGGAAACGTGCAGAGTCTCGCGAACTCCATCAAGAAACTCGGGCACGACTTCCAGTGGGTCACCTCCCCAGATGACTTTCACAAAGCGACCGTTAGTGTCTCTCGCATATTTTTCTTCTTCTTCCATATGTATGCGGAATGGGGTACCAACCAGTCGATACACAGGTCCTAATTTTCCCCGGTGTTGGCGCGTTCCAAACCGCGATTGAACAGCTTCAGTCTCGTGGACTCCTCGAGCCGCTACGAGAGTACATCCGATCGGGAAAACCGTACTTCGGAATATGTATCGGGTTGCAGGTCCTTTTCGAGTCCTCTACCGAGTCACCGGGGACGAAGGGGTTGGGACTTATTCCATACCCAATCGAAGAGTTTGAGAACTCAGATAAATCCGTCCCCCACATCGGATGGAATTCCATCCAGATCTTGGACGATCCCGCTCGACCGAATGATGTCGCCGACGAGCGTTCATCTTATTACTTCGTCCATTCCTATCGGGCGAAGTACGATCCCGCGCTCCATACGTCCGCAGAGTGGGCCCACTCCGTTACTCAGTACGGCCAGGAATTGTTTATCGCTTCGGTGCGCAAAGATAACGTCTTCGCCGTCCAATTCCACCCCGAAAAGTCCGGGCCGGCTGGCTTGAGTCTCCTCTCAAAATGGCTGAGCAAACCAGAGTCCGAGCTTTCCCACAACCCCGATACTCCTCGCAAAATTGCTCACTTGAAGCCCCGACACGGCCTGACGAAGAGGGTTGTCGCGTGCATGGATGTACGGGCGAACGACCGGGGAGACCTGGTGGTTACGAAGGGAGACCAATACGACGTCCGCGAAAAGTCCACGCTTGCGACCAACACTGCAGGTGCGGTACGGAACCTCGGTAAACCGGTCGCACTCGCTGCGCGTTATGCAGCCGCAGGAGCGGACGAACTCTGTCTCCTTAACATCACTTCCTTCCGCCACTCCCCCCTGAACGATCAACCAATGCTCGCCGTCGTCCTCGCCGCATCTCAAGAAGTGTTCGTCCCTCTCACGATTGGCGGCGGGATCAAGGACACCGTTGACCCAGACGGTACGAAACACACCGCTCTCAAAGTTGCCGGACTCTACTTTCGAGCAGGAGCCGACAAAGTGAGCATTGGTTCGGAGGCAGTTTATGCAGTAGAGAGGCTCCAGGCGAACGGAAACCAACCAGACGGAACGAGCGCCATCGAGACCATCTCCCTAGCGTACGGAAAGCAGGCGGTCGTAGTGTCCGTAGACCCTCGCAGGGTTTACGTCGACCCCGAGTACTGTGGTCCTTTCAAACCCGAAGTGGTGTCTGGCAAACCCGACAGCTCGGACGAGGGCAAGGCGTGGTGGTATCAGTGTACGGTTTCGGGAGGGCGGGAGAATCGCCAGCTTTCCGTGGTCCAACTCGTTCAGGGCGTCCAACTTCTGGGCGCTGGGGAGATCCTACTCAACAGTATCGATCGTGATGGAACGGGCAAAGGTTTCGACCTTGACCTAATCAACCTCGTCAAAAATGCGGTTCAGATCCCGGTTATCGCATCCAGTGGAGCGGGTGCCACAGCACACTTCACAGAAGTGTTTGTGAGAACGGACGTGGAGGCGGCGCTAGCTGCGGGTATCTTCCATCGGGAGGAGGTCACAATCGAGGAGGTCAAGAACGCGCTGAGAGAATCCGGCACGAATGTCCGAATACTCTAGACGGCTGTTACAATGTCACGTAGATCTGATAAACAGAGACGGGAGGAATGGAACAAGGGTAGTCGAAGGAAATGAAAGTACAAAGTCATACAACACGGCAAGGGGGACGAAATGAAATCTGTGACATAAGTTCCAAAGAGGGGTATCGAGCATTGCACCCGGACAAAATAGAGGGGGATGTGGCTTCCGCATGTAGGGTCGACGCAAGCGCAAGGAGAGAAAAGTAGGGTGGTTCAATGAGAGAAGAAGTGAAGAAAGTGATTTAAACTCAAGGGGTCCCCATCCGCTTACCGACTGTGCGCTGGAGTCGCCTATTTCCTACCCCTGACAACACCTCCAACTCTCTGCATTAAACTTCGCTTCCTGCCTAGGCCAGTCGTGGGGGGTTGCTCGGAAACTTCGGTTTGTTGTTCGAAATAACCTTCCTCACCCGAATTTGCACTGGTGTTCGGGGGGCGGGGCAAGTCCTTGTTTTTGGCTGTTTCTGCGGGAACATACACGTCGTTCTCCGGCGGTGGAGGCAATTGTTCCCTAATGCCTCCTCCAGCCAATCGATCTGCAAAAGAATTCTGAGACTTGTGGGTGGGATGCCCAAAGCCACCGGAGTCATACGTGTTCTGCACGCCATTACTTTCTCCGTTGTTCACAGGCATGTTGGGGTTCTCTCGCATCTTGCGGATACGCTGCAGCAAGGACTTGGATCGTTTCATGCCAGCGCCACTTCCTGGTGAGAGGGGTGGTGAGGGTTCCGAAGCCAGGAACTCAGCATCAGCCCCTGGAACGAAGATGGGTTGAGGTGGTGGCAGAGCGGTCCTGCGGGGAGCTGCTTCGCGCCGACGGGGGGCCTCTTCGGACCTTCGCGAGTAACTGACTTGATGAGGGCGATATTCGTTGCTTTGTCCACCTCCTGCAGAGAAATCTTCGAAAGGCTCGGGCTCGTGGATACCCCAGGCCTGCGCAATCGCGTCCACCTTCTTTCTGGGAGGTTCATAGCGGGGTGACTCTTTCGTCGCTCTGAAGTCCTCCTCAATTGCCTGCTTGGTCTGATCTGACCACGCGGCCATCGGTGCCTTGGTTCGATGGCGATTACGTGAGGGGGCGCAGGCATCAAATGGACCATCGTGATGGAACACTGGGGGAAAAACATTAGTCATGGGGTTCTGGGCCTTTGGGGTGGCGAAAACGAGGACGCACTAGGGCCAACACCCGAAAAATCGAGGCGATCGATAACGTCTGCATGGGTGGAACCCTTCTTGCCTGAGCGCTTGGAGGATTTAGATTTTTCTGGGACAGGTGGGACTGGCGCGGAGTCTTGAGATAGGGAGCGACGGGGAGGAGGGACTTGGGAACGACCATTGCTAGAGTGGGAGAAGGCAGAAACAATGAAAACTAGCCAAGGCGAAGAATACGGGAATTGTCAACCGACCCGACGTTCTGTTGAGTCTGACTGCGAATCGGTTTGGCGCGGTGGGGTTCCTGGTTGCGGGCATTCGTGGCCTCCTTCTGGGTGTCCATAGCAGTATCTCTTTTCGAGGGGACCTTTGGGGGAAGAGGGGGGACGAGCCTTATGGCAGTCGAGTCGCTGAAGGGATCGGGAGTGTTGCCAGACTGATTTCGGCCCCGAATTTGGACTGGCATAATTTCTGAAAAGCACCTGCTGATAAGGGGTGAGGTAAGTCAACCGTCTGACCCTGGAAAGCGAGGTTTGTACCCTGGTGAAAGTCTGCAGCAAAAAACAAGGAGTTGATGGAGGTGTGAGGGAGAGGGCGACGAGAGGGACAGGCGAACCGAATCTTGGCCCTCCCACAACCCAAAGCGGCGGGGATTCGGCATTCTCCGGTCTCAGCCGATTCGGTTGCCGACGCGCCGGCCGAGGTTCATCCGAGTTGACCTCTTCCGCCACGACCACCTCGGTCTACCAAGGTTAGAACGCTTGACCTCTGCGCTCCTAAATATAACCTTATTTTCTCGCCAGCAATGGGGAAGCCTGATAAGCCCTTGTGGTCTCGCCAGCAAATCGCAGACCGCATCCTCAAGGGCGAAAATCTGGTCATATACCGCGACCAGCTCATCCGTATCTCCCCAAATTGGCTCGAAGAGCACCCCGGCGGCTCAATAGCCATTTTGCACTTCGTCGGTCGGGATGCGAGTGATGAAATTGAGGCTTTTCACTCCGACTCCGCCCTCCGGCGTCTACTGAAACACTCGATCGGCAATGTCCAAGTTGGCGAGGAGGGCTGGGATCCCCTGCTTCCTCCCGTCGCGGCGGGCTGGGTCAGGAAAGCTAGCCCTACAGGATCCAAGTGGCGTCGGGAGGCTGAACGCATGCACTCTGATCACGAGTCTCACTTCACCTCCACGTCCCAAGTGCTGCTTGTCAAGCGCGGAGACCTTGGCGGCTCGGCAGATCCCTCGATCGTGGACATAACCCCTCCACCCACAACACTGTCACTCAAAGTTCAGACCGCCCATTCCAAGGCATATAGGGCCTTACACCAGCGGATCACAGATGCCGGTCTTTACCAGACACGGTACATCACTGGCTACGGGCCAGAGATCGCCCGCTACACATCCCTCTTTATCGTTGCTGTCATCGCCTACCATTTTGGGTGGTATAAGATTGCCGCCCTCTTCCACGGATTATTGTGGCACCAACTTGTGTTCACTGCCCATGATCTGGGTCACGTTGGCGTCACCCACAACTGGGCGATCGACCGGATACTGGGCATTACTATCGCCAACTTCATGGGCGGATTAAGTATTAGTTGGTGGACCAAGGTCCGTTAGGAAACTCCACCATTTTCGCATAGTGGGCACTGACTTCAAATTCCAGAATCATAATACACACCACCGTAAGTGCCGATTCACTGATAGATCAGGCTGCTACTAAACTTCTTCCAAGTGGTCACCAATCACCCCACCCAGTAAGTGGAGTTTCCGATTTACCCCCACCCTTGATTCACGCGGCCGTCAGTGATCCTGATATCGAGCACCTGCCATTCTTTGCGAACACCCCTGAGTTCTTAAAGTCCATCTACTCCTCGTACTACGGGCGGACCCTTCCTCTCGACTTCCTCGCGCGCGCCGTTATCCCCTTCCAGCATTATCTATTTTACGTTATCCTGTCTCTGGCTAGATTCAATCTCTACCGCCTTTCCTATGTCCACCTCATTAGTACCATCATCTCTCCGAAGAAGCGAAACCCCTTCCCATGGCACTGGTGGTTGGAGATGGTAGGACTTTGCGTGTTCTACTACTGGTACACCGCAGTGCTGCAAGGGATCCCGGATTGGTCGACGCGGATTGCCTACGTTCTCATCACCAATATTGTACCAAGCCCCCTCCACGTGCAGGTGAACCAAAATCTCCACCTATTCCATTCCTGTCTATCTTACCATCCACATTTCAGCTCGTACTCTCCCATTACTCCCGATCAACTGCTGATCTCGGGCCTACGGAGTCGTTCGCTGCCCGCCAGTTGCGTACCACGGTCGATGTAGTGTGCCCTCCGTCTCTTGCCTTCCTTCACGGAGGACTTCATCTTCAAGTTACACATCATCTCTTCCCACGTCTACCTCGTCACAACCTTATGGAGGCCAGCCTGATGGTCAGAGAATTTGCCAAGGAATGGGATCTGGAGTACGCAGAATTTGGATTTGTCCGTGGGAATCGGGATGTGAGGAACGTTCTAAGGCAGGTTGCGGATCAGGCGAAGATCGTGGGCATTGTGGCGGACCATCACGTGCGGGAGGCAATGAAAAAGTCGACGTAGAGTTGGGGATCATGCATCATGGGCTAGGCCAATTTGTAAACCCAATTCGCCACCCCCTTCCCCATTCAGACCCCCTGGAGATCGATAGGTTCGGTGATTGTCGGACGCTCCTTTCGCTTGAGGCGCGAACGTTTTCAATGCCGATTCCTGATTCGTATGATCAATAAAGATGCTGGGCGACTTCAGATTCTGCGTCCATCCTAAATCGGGTTCTGCCCTCTATATTTGCGCGGCGCAGACAGACAGCGGCACATCACTGCTATCGCCCGGTCGATGGGCCAACCCAGGCGTAACGAGTTAATTGCCGGCTATATTCTCACCCCCGCGGGCGCTGCCGATCGTTGGGACCGCGGTCTAGAGGTGTCCCTGTTTGAACGGCTACCTGGATTGTGATATCATGAATTACCGGTGTGCCAAGTGCAATTCAGCACGATAACGGCACAGACTGCACCCCCTAGAACACGACTCCCCTGGCCGGTTAGGGGAGATATGCGTTTGATGTAAAACCGACCCCGTTCTGCCCATCTGGGGCTTGAGCTTGAAAACTCGGTGATCCGCATTCGATCATAGTTGGGGACGCGGTCGGTGGAGTTCACGAACGGAAGTACAGACGTTCCCTCCCGTGCGCCAGTTGGCAGTGGGTGGTGGACGCATCGGCGCCCCTTGACAACAAATGGACAATACGCCAATTAGCATCGTTTCTTCTGTATTTTCCCACAATCCAGGTTTTACCGTGAGATCGGCTTGCTTGATGTGATGGGCTAATACTTCCTCTACGATGTGTGGTATATTGTTCCACACCCATCTGGGAAAAACTTCTGCCGCCGGGCCCGAAGAACTTGTCGACTTCTTGAGTAGACTAAGAGCTGCTAATGCACCTCGTGGTTAGCAGCCCGCGCACTTTTCTTTCGTTCGTCCACCTGATTTACCATTGAATCATCAAGGCCCAGATGTTCAGCAACAGCTCGACGCCCTAATCGGAAGAAGTGATAACAACCTAGCCGCGGGGCGCGATATACTTCTGCACTTTTTTGCCTCAGAACTTCAACTAAGAGGGACAGACGTCGCCGAACAACCACATCACGATGTTGATAGTCAAAACATTCTCTGCTGGAACGGAGAGGTGGGTGGTTGTACGTATTGCGGAATTTCCCCGCTTTCGTTGACGGCCCCTGCAGATATTCGAGGGAATAGAGGTTAAACTTCACTCGAATTTTGTTCGCGTGGATCCCTGACTTTGTATCTGGATAAGTAGATTGCACCAGACGAAAATGATGGCGCAAAACTGTTTTCACTGCTCTTGAAAGCGCGCAACGTCACAGAAATAACCAGCGTCTTTGCGAACCTGGAGGGGCCGTACGTCTTTAAATGACTCTGTTTTCAGAGTGCCATAACAATTAACCAGATATGCGTTCGTGTACTACGAGGTTCGTGAATATTGGCATCTCCTTGAGGTATACGGTACTGATTTCGATCTAGAATTGGTCGAGGCGACTGTACTTCGGGAGAGACCCGTTAGGGAGACGGTCTCTTCTCATACATAAACCGACGGCAACATTTCCCATCTTCATCTTATGCTCCGTCTCTACTCGGATGCCCGAGGGGTTGAATTTCGAGGAGCTCTCCTCAGATCGCCTATTCACCCTGGATCTCGAGACGCTCTGTAACCTCGATAACGTATGTCCGACGTCCTTTCTGTTCATGGTGCTCGCTGCTGACGGTTCAAAAGCCAGTCACGGGCTTTGACAAAGTGTTTCAGCTGATAGATCGTTCTGCCGTCGGCGGAGGTGTGGAAGAGGGACATTTCGTGAGTGAGGGGAACAGGGACGATATAACGCATTGGCTCATGTGCTACTAGGCTACAGTGCCGAGGGTAAATACTGTCGTACCGGATGACCAACATCCATCACCCAATTTCGCGGGCGCCATCCCTGGACACTTGCAGGCTGCGGTGGACGGCTTGGTGTCCCAACTGAGGCGCAGCGTGATGCTCCAAGTAAAGAGCATTACTTTACTGAAGTGCGTGGAGCCATCCCCTCTTGAGGGAGCTATTCTTAGTTTTATCTAGGAAACACCATGGCGAGGCGAGCGTGGCGGTGCTCTTCTCTGGTGGGATCGACTCTGCCGTCTTGGCCTTCCTCGCAGATGGGTAGGCCGTGCGTTCTACCCTTCGTCTGGTGAGATCGTTTATGTTGCAAAGATACATACCAACAGACGAACCTATCGACCTATTAAACGTCGCATTCGAGAACCCGCGGAAACGGGCGAAAAACCAGAACCCAAACCGCAAGAAGGGGAAGCCTAATTTCAAAACTCGTGCTGAGAGGCACGAGGATGTAACCTCAGACCCTCCCACATCATACCTCGTACCGGATCGTGAGACGGGACTCGAAGGTCTCGCAGAGCTTCGACGACTCTGCCCCCGCCGGATATGGAATTTCGTATGCCCACAATTCCAGGACCCTATCGTTAACCAAGAGGTAACGATATTCTCATTCACTAGGTAGAGATCGACGTCCCGTTCGAAGAGTCTCAATCCGCTCGTCCGCTCGTCGAGGAACTGATGTTCCCTTGTCAAACCGTCATGGACCTGGTACGCCCCTCCCACTCCTCCAACCCAGAACCAGCGTTCCTCACATCCACGGGGCACGGGGAACCAGAGTCTGGCGATTGCGCTTTACTTCGCCTCCAGAGGGGTGGGCACGATCCGTAAAACCCCGGAGTCCCCCAGAGAACCCTACACTAGTCCCGCAAAGGTCCTGCTCAATGGCCTGGGACCGGACGAACTCTTGGGAGGTTACGGAAGATACAAAACTGTGTTTTCCCAGCACGGCAGATGGTCAAGAGTTGTCGAGGAGGTGAGGACTTCTCGTCAGTTGCCTCGGGGTGATCGACAGGGAATTCTGATAATCGTGCTTCTCTTACAGCTTCAAATGGACCTCAGCCGAATACCGATCCGTAACCTCGGTAGAGACGATAGGGTGATTTCCTCCCACGGCAAGGAAGTCAGACACCCCTTCCTATCCCTTCCATTCGTCAAATTCGTCGCCGAACTTCCAGTCCACCACAAACTCGACCCTAGGCTAGATCTGGGAGTGGGGGACAAGATGCTTCTCAGGTTAGTTGCGAAAAAACTCGGGCTGGTAGAAGCAAGCACGAGAAAGAAGCGAGCGATGCAGTTTGGTAGCCACTCTGCGAGGATGCAAGGCGGAGAGGCCGAGCGCAAAGGGGACCTTTGGCTCAAGTAGTGAATGCTGGTGTGTGGATGTCCAGTTCAGATAGAAATCGAATCAGACACTACTGGGTATTAAGACGGAGAGATTGTGGATAACTGTCAACAGCGATTGTGAACAAGAACTTGAGTGAATCAAAAGCGTGGTGCATCTACAAAACCTCATCTCTGCGGAGCGTTCCATCGACAGTCTGCCATTTATCTCCCTTGGGAAGAGACCACTCATCGTGACAATACCACCTCCAATCCAGCTCGGAGATGCTCTCCTTCATGCTCTTAACAAATCCGTCAATCGAGCACATGCCATGCTTCGGGTCCTCGGGGCAACCCTTGAGAGGAGACAGGGGGACGACGCCGTCGTTCACGATAATTCGAATCTGTTCGGTCGAGGTGAGGGAGGGGTCAGCGCAAGACAGCACTGTTCAGGGGAAGGGAGCGGAGATGATCGTTAAATAGTTGTTCGTTGGGGAGCCGACGGGAAACATACATTGGAACTGAATGTTGGTCGCAAACGGAGAGAGCTGTGAGGAGCGGAAAGACCTCTTCTCGGGGATATGGTCATAGGGAAGATGTCCCGCCTTGGCGAGAGTAGTCAAGTTAAGGGCCGTCAATACTGGATCGCTGATCAGTCAACTAAAAAATACAAATATCGGTCGGACGAACTTTCCAATATCACGACTTCGTGGGTAGCATCAACGTACAAACTCCTGCCGTCGAGCGGGAATGTGACTGGGTTATCGTCCAACGTGCCGTTGGTGCTGGTGTTATGCTGCAACCCACATGCATGATCAGGGATGACTAGTCAGACAAGGATGTTGGAACTGACCACCGAGATTGGAGTCTTAGTCAACCTCGCCACGAGTTCCTGGACATATCCAATCCCGAAGACCTTTCCGAAGGGAGACCCGAAGGAGGAGTCATACCAGAAATGGAGATCGAGACTGCACGAAAAGTTTCAGTGGGGTGAGACAGCATGTCCATTCGTGGCCCTCACGAGTAGTCAAATCCTTCCCACTCTTCAACAGTGAAGAGCTCACAGAACTTGGAATATCCGAGAGCAACAGTCTAGTGGTGTTGTTGGTTGGTGAACCGTTCTCATGAAACCGAACACGGAGACTGAATACCTCATATGCACACATCATCTGCATGGCATAGACATCCTCCGGATCTAGTTTGATGCCATCTAATTGGGCATTGAAACGTTCCCGGGCAGCCTTGAGGTATCTGCGTACGAATCTATCGCATCACACACGAGAGCGGGAGAAGTGATCTAAACTCGCCTCTCGACCCAACGACGAACATACCAAGTGGAACGTTCAGACTTATCGGTGTGATACCCATTTGGACAACTGAAAAAGGGGATGTGAGACATCGATGCATGGGACGATTGCACGCGACGCACGTCTTGTCTGGTGCCAACGTGTTGTTGAACTGGTGGCGATAAGTACTGGTGGCGATAATAAAGAGGGACTACGAACTCACGCCGTCATACTCAATGGTAATGCTCTGTTCGTACTGTCCCTCAAAGGGGTATCCGAAGAAACCAATAGCAAAGTGCATAGCAGAGGACCACATGCGGTCTCTGTGGGAGATTTGTCAGAACAATCCTCATGGATTTAGGAAGCAGCAAACGTACTGGGACTCCGTCCTGAACACAGGGAGGGTATTTGTTTCGGTGAAATTCTAAGCTCTAGGTGAATGCGAGTATGACAAGGCATTGCTCAAACCCACCTTTAGCAGGAAACCGTATTTCATGCGCATTGAGACGCCAAGGTCGACTAATTTCACCTTAGTTACGTGTGGCTGCTCAGTTTGTTGTCGTACTCACAGAGCTGGTGTCTACCGAAAGGCGTTAAGATCTCTTCGCCAAGTTTGTATGTCCTGCCATTGGTATGTACGTAAGAGTGCGTAAGAGTTGAAGAGCGGGAAGGGCCAACCAATCGTTGAGGAATGACAGACTACCATGTGCACCCCATTTGGTCCCGTGATTGTGAACCTTTGTGGCAAACGTAGCAGGGCCGCCGTAGCTCTCTAACAAATGAATTAGTTTCTGGTGCACACGACTCTTGACACAGGGGACTTCTCACTAGATCCAGTGGGGTATCTTGCCCCGTGTCTGTGAACGAAGTGCAAGCCAGTGACCCGGCAGGTCTCTGGAGGCTCGGGACCAGAATCCACGCCGAAGGTACCCTTGGGGTTTGAATACCATGGACTCAAGTTACCCCAGCTCCTAAGCAGATCAAAAGGTTCCCCGGATTTGGTCTTAGCACCGGCGAATTGTGGGGGAATCAAAAGGTTCGGAGCACCGGAATGTTGAGGATAGCTTGGAGCGGTGAGAAAAACGGCGGGTTCAGCTCCCGTGGGGGTCGGGCCAGGATATCCAACATTGGTGGGGAAGAGTTCGGTGTCGACGCCCGTGGGCTCGGTGGGAGGGTAGTGGTGAACCTCCGTTGATCCAACGTATGGAGGCACGAAACCTCCATCCACGTCAGTATTGGTGGAAACTTTAGAAGGAGACAAAGACGAGTTGGGAAGAGAGGGAGAACCGGAAGGCAGGCTTCCAACGAAGAACTGGACAAGGACACCGGCGAGAAAGGCGAGGAAGATGTGAATCAAGGAGAATTGCCGCTTCCGGGGCGAATAGTCAATCTCCTTCGAGGAAATCAAGGGCTCGTCCTCGTACCCATCTGTAGCGTAGTCGTCCTGGGTGTTTGGCTTCGCCTCGACGTCCTTGGGATATCTGGGGTTCATACCTCAAGATTGAGAGTGAGAGGCGTGCCGGTCGATCACGTGGGGACGCTCCCTCTTCTCCAGCCCCCCATCATGGCTTTGCCGAACCTCGCAACCCGGCTTGTTGGTGAGTGCTCAGAAACCTTGCATTTAGTGCTATATGCCCACTTTGCGTGCAGTCCCTGTCGGCATTGCCGCTGTTTTGTTCCAAGCAAGTATCTATGACGTGCCAGGAGGGTACCGTGCGGTCATGTTCGACCGGTTCTCTGGCGTAAAGGACAAGGTACATCTCGGGGGCGTGTTTCCTTGAACGAGCTCACGTAACGTTCGCGCATAGGCTACAAAGGAGGGTACACATTTCTTGGTCCCATGGCTTCAACGCGCCATCCTTTATGACTGCCGAATTAAGCCCCGTGTGCGTACACCTTCGGCATGAGTTGAAAGCCGCAAACATGTTCACAGTGACTTGTCCTGCAGAATATCTCTACAACTACGGGCTCGAAAGATCTGCAAATGGTCTCGATTACTCTTCGAGTACTTTCACGACCGGATGTAGAACACCTGCCAAGGATTTACCAGAGCCTCGGTATGGACTACGATGAAAGGGTTCTGCCCTCTATCGGCAACGAGGTGTTGAAGAGCATTGTGGCACAGTTTGACGCTGCCGAGTTGATTACGCAGCGTGAGGTGGTATGTTCGGCAAGGCATCAGGAACTCCCCACCTGTGTTGATTTCGATCGCGTCAGGTCTCATCACGTATCCGTGAAGACCTCCTGCAGCGTGCTGGAGAATTCAACCTAAAGCTCGAAGATGTCTCAATTACTCACTTGAGTTTCGGAAAGGTAGAACTCACCTTCAATTTGTGAATATGGTGTTGACGGGTTGTACAGGAATTCACTCAGGCTGTCGAAGCCAAGCAGATCGCTCAGCAAGGTGTGTATATCACAACCGGAGTATGAGCGTGATCCTGACAAACTATAGATGCTGAGCGGGCCAAATTCATCGTTGAAAAGGCTGAGCAGGAACGACAGGCGGCGGTCATCCGAGCAGAGGGTGAGGCAGAGGCTGCTTCCACCATTTCAAAAGCGCTTGATCGTGCGGGAGAGGGATTTGTTGCGTTCCGGAAGATTGAGGCGAGCAAGGCGATTGTGCAGTCGCTGGTGAACAATCCGAACGTGACCTACATTCCGAGCAGCGGCGGGAATGTTTTGCTGAACCTCCCAGCCGATGGGCGTCGTTAGTAGCGGTAGCACAGTGTCAGCCACATTTTACAAACAATGACAAACAACTCCGCTCTCACGGTGCCCCGGAGTCCGACTCTCCCTCTTGGTTTTTAAAAATCACGACAAAAGTTGAGACTGCGAGTGAGCGAGGGTGTTTCGTCTGTCCGATATCTCTCCTCTGTCTCGTCTTGTTCCTTTCTTCTCTCTTCTCTCTGTCTCTGTCTCTGTCTCTTTCTCCGTCTCTCTCTCTCCAATCCTCGGACTCTTTGTATCACACCCGCTCTCGCCTGAAATCCATTCCAGTAACCTTTATTATCTCAAAGTGCGATCGCCCTCTATCAGTCAGCGCCCAATCCTCCGCTCACCTCCAACGCCTTGCGTTCTACAGCCCTTCTCTTGTTCTCAGTCATGAATATCGGTCCAATGTCTGCCGCGGAAGCTCCAGTATGTCGCGGTGTTTCATATCTCACCCCTTCACACCGCTAATTCCGTCCACTGACAGCGACGTGCCCATCTCTATGTCGGAAACCTGTCCCCTAGGGTCACCGAATTCATGCTCACAGAGATTTTTGCTGTCGCTGGTCCGGTTCAACACGTAAAGATCATCCCCGACCGCAACTACCAACACGGTGGTCTCAACTACGGTTTCGTTGAATACATGGACATGCGTGCTGCCGAGACTGCTCTCCAGACCCTCAATGGCCGCAAGATATTTGATACCGAGATTCGTGTCAACTGGGCATACCAAGGCAGTCAGAACAAGGAGGACACCACCGCGCACTACCATGTCTTCGTTGGTGATCTCAGCCCCGAGGTCAACGACGAGGTCCTTGGTAAGGCATTCAGCGCCTTTGGCACCCTCTCTGATGCACGTGTTATGTGGGATATGAACTCCGGAAAATCTCGCGGCTACGGTTTCCTCGCCTTCCGCGACAAGACCGATGCTGAACAGGCAATCGCTACCATGAATGGCGAATGGCTGGGCTCTCGTGCCATTCGAGTCAACTGGGCGAATCAGAAGACCCAAGGCGCTCCGAGCATGGGACCCGCTCCCAACCGTCCCCCCGCCAGCGTCGGCGTTCCTTCTCCGGTCAATTTCTCCGGTGGCCCCCTTTCCTATGAGTCCATAGTCCAGCAGACCCCTGCTTACAACAGCACCGTCTACGTCGGAAACCTCACCCCGTACACCACCCAGGCCGATCTCATCCCGCTCTTCCAATCATGCGGCTATCTCTCCGAAATCAGGATGCAGGCCGACCGTGGCTTCGCTTTCGTCAAACTTGACACTCACGAACACGCTGCCATGGCTATTATCCAGCTCCAAGGACAGATGGTCCACGGGCGACCAATCAAGTGCAGTTGGGGTAAGGATCGTGCAGAAGGGTCCGGTCCTGTTGTCGTCGGCACTCCGGTTAGCCCAACCCCTACCACTGGTACCCCCTACGCGAACATGGTGAGTTATCCCAACCAATCCCTTACTGCCACTCATCTAATTGTGACCTAGCCGATGTATGGCATGCCGCAGCCAAACACCTACGGCCAGTACGGTTTCGGCGGGTATGCCGGATTCCAGGGCGCTGGTGGGGCTGGTACCACTGGCACCACCCCTGGTATGCCTCAGGCTAATACTGGTGCCGGTGGTTTGGGCAACGGAACCCAACCCGGAACGACTGATCCCACCGCCACCGGTCAGCCTACCCAGGGACAGTGGCCTGCTGACGCTAACTCCTACTACTCCAATTATTGGGGAGGTGAGCTAGGGAGTTTTCCGCTCTTTGTATTTCTAATCAATCTCCGGTAGGTTACTACGGCCAACCTGGCCAGCAAGGAGCCGCTGACGTCCAAATGAATCAAAACTAAATATGTGTATTGTAATGAATGCGTTTCCAGTATCCGTCACTTGTTACACTCTCATCTCTGGCTGTTTCCGTTCCTTCTTCCTCCATCGTTCCCAATCAATTTTTCCTTTCCCCATAAAGTGTTTCTATGGTCAATTCACTGGGTCCAAAGTCCTCTTCAACTTGTCTTTCGTTTTTTTCGCCTCAGTTTCCATCTTCTTCTCGTGCTCCGCTGTATACGAGACGCGCTCGTGTCTATTTAAGTCTCCTTGTCTCTTTTTCTCCTTTCTATCTTCTCTCAAGTGTTCACAGCATTTCTTTCATCCTCTTGTGGTCTCCATTTCTCTTTTTTCCCTCCTCTCAGTTCCTTTGTGTTCCTTTCCTCCTAATTTCCTTTCTGTCGAGCACACAACTGTATCACTGAGCGGCTTTTCTCCCAGCTAACACTTTTCCCCCTCCCCGTCCCCATTCTGATACATCCCTGGTGCCTTCCATCTCGATACATACACACATATCGATCCCGGAACTGAATTGTATTATTTGTTCATATCCACACCAGAACGAGAAGAAAACAACGTAGGTAGACATCGAGGTCGGGTTATAAGGTGAGTTCAAACCGAAGGATAAGTTAGAGTTGGGCACTTCCCATCTACGACAAAAGTTACTGAACGAGACGTGGAGGAGGATTGAAAGCTGGTCAATGGGTCAAGAATGCAGTCAATCTTCGTCTACTATTAACCATTCGGTGTCAAGCTGAGCGAGTTCTCCCCCGACGACGTCGTGCCATCCGTCGTCTTCGCTGTCGACGCCGTCCCGTTCAGCTGGTCGTTTCCCGACAGGCGTGCTGGCTCTCCGTTAGTTTGGTCAGGTGTACCACTACCGCCAGCACCAGTGGGGCTTGCGGATTCTGTGGTAACCTGATCCTGCTTTGAACGCATGTCCTGATAGAAGGCGTTGGCTTCGTTCATCTTGTTCACTTCCTCCTGTTTGGCGTCTAGCCAGCGTTGGAGAAGCTTGGCGTTATCCTTGACGAGTATTGCGTTACGTTCTTCGATCTGGCCGAGTTCGAGCTGGAGGGTGTTGATCTCATCGTGGAGGATCTGAGCCGTACGGTCCTTCTCCGCCATGAGTTCGTTGTGTTGTTCGACTTTTCGTGCGAGGATCGCGGCCTCTTCCTGAAGTCTGCGCAAATTTTCGGCTTCGATACGAGAGAACTCCTCCTTCTCGCGTAGGGTCTCGGTCATCGAGAGCAGTCGCTGGGTGTTCTGGTTCTGCGTTTTGTACACGCTCGCGAGTTCATCACGGAGAGACGAAATTTGAGATTCGAGCGAGACGATGTACGCTGCGCGAACGGGGTTGCTGTAGAAGCGATGGGTTAGATTTGCAAGATGAATTCCGTTGATGAGCCACTCACTCTTCTCCCGTTCCCGGAACATAGACGGTAGAACTACTTGGATTCGCGCGGACGCTGCCCATTGCGCGCAGGAGGGAGGCATTGCGCTCTTTAAGCAACTTTGTCTGTTGAACTAGCCGTCTGTCTTTGCAGGGCGAGAAGAATCTAAGTCAATGAGCCTGTTGCCAGAGGTGGAAATGGAATGCGCATTTTTCACCGTACATTGTTCAATGACGGAAGCATAGGAGGACTCTCTAGCGTTGCGCTCGAGTAGCCGAAGTCGCAACTGCTCCTGCCACGACGGATCGGCCATGGCAGTCGTACGAGGGCCGTCAAGATGGAGGAGTTGATATGCGGAATCTGACGCTGTGACAGACGGGGAGCGTGACCGGAGGTGACGGGACCGGCAACCGTGACTGAAGAGAGACTGTGACCCTCTCCCAGCCATCCCAGCTGACTCTTTCCCCGACTAACACTTACCCTCGCCCATTGTCCTCCCCCTCCTCTCCTACTCAGCTATGGGCCGCGTCCTTCTCAAGGTAAGACACCCCCATCACCTCCGCAGTCCATCCGACCACCTTGGCTGACCTGCCATCCGTATCGTATCAGGTTATTATTTTGGGCGACAGTGGGTCAGTTCCCTCCCCTCCGCCTCCCTGTGCTGCCAACGAGACTGATATCCCGAAACAAGTGTCGGAAAGACCTCGCTCATGAACCAGTATGTAAACAAGAGGTTCAGCAACCAGTACAAAGCGACCATCGGAGCCGACTTGTTCGTCCTTTGCGCCCTCCGCATTCCGTGCCAGGTCCACTAATTCCGAATCACTCCCCAGCTTAACAAAGGAAGTCATGGTTGATGACCGGTTGGTTACGATGCAGGTGCGGATCTTGCATTCGTTGGCTGCGCGACTGTCGCAAGACATACGGGTCTAATATGTTTCCGGTTATTGACAGCTGTGGGATACTGCTGGTCAAGAGCGATTTCAATCCCTCGGTGTCGCGTTCTACCGCGGTGCAGACTGCTGCGTCCTCGTTTACGACGTCAACAGCTCCAAGTCGTTCGAGACCTTGGATAGTTGGAGGGACGAGTTCCTCATCCAGGCTAGCCCCCGGGACCCCGAGAACTTCCCCTTCGTCGTGTTGGGCAACAAGATCGATATGGAGGAGAATAAGAGGCAGGTCACCCAGAAACGCGCAATGACCTGGTGTCAATCCAAGGGCAACATTCCCTACTTTGAGACTTCCGCAAAGGAGGCCATCAATGTCGAGCAAGCGTTCCAGACTGTTGCCAAGAACGCTTTGCATCAGGATCAGGAAGAGCAATTGTACGCTGATTCGACAGTTCCCGCGTTATTTGCCCCTCGGCTAACCATCCGTCTTTCCGCAGATATGTGGACTACCCAGACCCCATCCGGATCGACGCAGAAAGCTCCCAGAGCTACGGCTGTAACTGCTGACCTGCTTTTGGGGGTTTATGCCAGGACACGCATCCACATCTTTCATCTTTTGTTCTTACCTAGGCTATTTCTACATACACTCGTGACGCCTCGTCTTTCCCCACCGCCTCTTTTTGCATGTTACCCGAGGTCCCTCAATATTCTGTCTCATGTCCTAGTAACGTAGTCGCTTTGTCTTGCTAGAGACCCGTTTTGTACACTAATCTCCTCAGTAACCTGACTTTATTACTCGGCCGATTTCATGAAGACGTGTGGCCTCATGGGATAAATAGGTTGTGGCACACGCGCCCCGATAATGCCGGGCGATGGCGTTCGTGTTGCGATTATACCTTGGATGCGTACTTGCTCCAACCTCGTATCCTCTTACCGTACTTCCAGAACAGCCA
>Ga0307517_10005605_pt1 | contig 18849 bp, 29 predicted proteins | sample 23_EM_MG_FD_194515 | JGI IMG/M metagenome (GOLD analysis project Ga0307517, IMG submission 194515) | Populus trichocarpa ectomycorrhiza microbial communities from riparian zone in the Pacific Northwest, United States - 23_EM | ecosystem: Host-associated > Plants > Roots > Unclassified | place... | reverse complement strand
CAAGGACCTTTTCGTAGCAGACTTCGTTGGTGATCTGGTAGCGCTTAATGGCCTTTTTCTCCGTAACACCGATAAATTGCTGTTGAAGGGCACAAGGGCGGTAGGAAGCGTCGAAATAAAACAGGCCTTTCTCGTCCACCCGAAGGAATGAGGCGACGTCCTGGTAATTTGGGAGTGTGGCCGAAAGTCCTACGAGCCGCACGTACTCGTTCGTCTGCTCCATCCTCCGAATCGTCCTTGCGATAATGCTCTCCACATTTTCCGGCTCAAATATGGGCTGCACAAGCTTGGTGCGTTCCTCGATAAGATGTGTGACGTCATCAATAGATCTCATGGCGAGGCACCAGGCTTCAACGACGGTCGACGTGGCAGACAGTTTGACGATACCCAAGATGGCGGAGAGGTGGAAGGATGAATTAGAGGAACGAACATCCTTGAGATAGGTCGTAATTCTTGCACAAGCTATAAGCCAAAATAAAGAATATGTCAGGAAAACAATTTGAAAAAAAAAAAAAGACGAGGACGGCAATAACGCACCGAAATATCCAAGTAGGCAAGTTCGGCCATGAAGTTATTCAGTGCCTCCATCTGTGGGATGACACGTGGCTTGGCCACCGAAGAATCTGGTGCGAGGTCTTCCAACCTCTTGATTAATTTCCTAACAAAAAGGGTAAGAATGCCGGAACCACCTCAAACTATGTCCAAAGAAATTGACTTCGAGAGCATCTTGGCACTCTTGCATCTCGTTAAGAAAACGCCAAGTGGGTCGAACAAGACTTCATCGATGTTGTGACAGCCCATAACAATCACGACATCTAAAAAATGAAGGTCAAATTGGATCCCAAGGAAATTGGGGTTAAAAGATGACAAAACCTCTTCCTTAATAATTGCAGTGGCCCGACGGAGGTTCTCGGGGGACTGATCGACGCAGTGAACATATCAAGGTCATGATCGAAGGTTAAGTCATATTCCAATCTGCGAAATCGGTGTGGAAGTCTTTGAGGTGAGTTTCAGCAAGCCGGTCGAACTGGATCTGTGTCCTACTTAAAAGAAAGTCAAGATCAGGATGGAGGCACAGCTTGAACTTCTTTTACGCTCCCACCTCAATATCTTTAACATATTCCGCATCCCAAAATTCCCCTCTTCCCAGAAAATCAATATTCATGTCCACTCGTTTCTCTCGTGGCGCAAAATCAGCGTAAAGATGGCCAATACTGAGCAACCTCTCGACGTTGCATCTTCGGAGGATCGCGGTAATGCGTTTGCAGTGTCGGAAGCCCAGAAATCCGAGTTCGGATCTACATTTTACAAATCATATGAGCTGAAGCCTTCATTTTCATGTAATTTGTGGATACTGACCTCACCGACACCAACGGTGACTGTTACACCACCATTCAGCGCATCGGGGAGACTGGATCTAAGCGACGGCGCTGTTGATCAGGTCCGCCTTGTAAGCCATACGTTGAAAGAACAAGTAGAAATCGGTAGTGCCACTATCCGATTCCATGTACAACTCAGGTAAGTACGGCTAACGAAGAATGAGAGGTCAACCTTACGCCAGCGACAATCAGAACGAAGTGACAGACTTGAACGATACTCAAAAGCCCCTTGCACTCCTTCGCTTCGATACTCTTGACCTCGAGGTCGATTGTTCATGCTCAAATTTTCTGTACGAATGTTTGCAGCTTCAAGTTGAGGGACATAACATTCTCTGTTCGAGAAGCCACAGAAGCCGATTCAGATTGGCGGTTTGAGTTTCCGTAAGCAGTTGGTCGAGCTTACTGGAAGTTTATATATAAAAAATGAAACGATCAGCACCGGCGTTACAGCCGATGAAAAATAGAAACGAACGTTTGAAGTTGGAGGACGAGTTCTCGGAATTGTTGGATGGTACCTTCATAGTCGACGCATGTCTTTTCGAGATTGCAGAGATGTTCTCGAACCTGAGCTCTCTTCGCTTCTGTTGGAGGAAAGAAATTGAGACAGTATATCGCTGGCTAATTTTGAAATTCGACATACCCAGGTTTTCATTCAGCTGTTCCCCTGTTTCTATGTGATTTTCCTCAAGCTTATGGGATAACTCTTTCAGGGCTTCAAGGTCCTCGATGGCAATTCGTAATTCGCATTTCCTCGATTTTCTCAGAATTGAAATGATTTTTTGAATGAAAAATAACACTCTAAATAAAAAGGTGCCTTACCTTGCCCAACACGAGGTTACTTTCTGTCAACCCCAAAGCATGTCTTCGGCAGCTAAGGCGTCGTCGAGCTGAGGTTTCAGGGACAATTTGATAACAGTTTCGTCGTAGGAGGCTTGCAAGTTGTCAATTCCAGAAACATCCATCTCCATCTTAGATATGGGTCATTGTTGTTCTTGTTCAGACTCTTGCGTCATATCTCGCAGCCTTTGCAATTTTGCATAAGGTCAAATTTCAGAAGGAAGAAGAGGTAGGCATACCTGATAAGAGCCCCCTTCAATCAATCATTTTGTTTCTCAAGTTAGATGTAAGCCTGTGAATGCTTCGCAGGACTGTCACCCGCAATGTTGCCCTCTGTATGCCACCCAAAGATTAGTATTGATCCAAAAAGAGAGAGAGAGCTCGATCGAACCTTCTTTCAAAACATCATTATCGACCTCCAGCACAGCTAGGACATCCTCCAACTCAGTTTCCGCCAACTCTGCCCTCTCTTCCGCAGCCTCTTTATCCAACATGACCATCTCTAGCTGCTCCTGGGCATCAATAACGCGAGTTTTAGCTAAATGGGCAAGCTGTTGGGAGTCTGCAATTTCACGGCGCGTGGCGATAAGATCGGTTTGTAACGAGTTTGATTTTGTTTCAGTTGAGGCGAGGCGGGATTCGAGTTCGTGTACGTTTTGGGAGTCGTCTGCGCGTTTAGCTTCGAGGACGCTAATTTTGGCGCGTAGTTCTTCCCATGGGTGATTGCTGTCAGAATGAATCTTATAATATTTGCTGACACTTTTTAAAGTAGATACCGGTGGTGGGGGTGGTGTGGGGTACTGTGATTGAACTGGGGGCTGGCTCAGCGGAGATGATGTTCGCTTGGCAGTAAAGGGGTGTGATGTAGAGGTTTGCATCTTGACTGATGAGGTCGTACCATTCCATGTTACTGAACCTGGCGGCGAAAGTAGGAAATCTTGTGAGATTGGGCGAGTAATTAATTGATTTATGGGGTGCTAATAACGGAGTTGAAGCGGTTTAGTTGGAGAAAGCGGTGGTCTGATAGATCTGCTCGTCGAATGATCCCTAGGTGGTGCTATTGTTGAGGAAGTCGATGGTTTGGCAAGGCTAGCGAATCGCGTGGATGCACCAGATGCGTTGAAAGATAGGCCAATTTTGAAGGAATCGGCGCATAGGAGACCACTCATCCTGGGCGTTGGCTGGTGTCCAGGTCCCGACCGCGTAGGTCTCTACCCTATACGAACAATTTCAACGACAGTAAATCGTGTGTGCAGGTTACTACGCACCGGCGGTGCAGCATCAAGGATGAAGTGCGAGCGGCTGCATTTAGCAATAAACACGTTCTAAAATCATGTCAATAATTATCAGAAAGGTTAAAGAGATTTTGACTTACCATGGTTGGAACACAAGAGGTCGGAGTCGACCGACAACGGCACCAGCAATGGCTGCTGCTGACTCGTAGATTGCATCCCGAGCAATTCGAACATACTGGTACATATGCCCGCTTCCTTTAGGTAGAGGGTCTTAGGGTGCTCTCGGGTAACGATTTTGGCGGGTATCTTTTCTGTTCAAAACTCGGCAAGATCCGGAGCCAGGAGCTGTGTGAATTCGTGGAAATGCCTTCTATCTATCGTAAGTTTCTCTTTTAACAACTCCTTCTTCCATGTCTTTCATACATCCGCATCCCAAATCCAAGGCCCAAAAAATTCTGGGACTCGCCTGCATTTATCCTAAAGCGTGTTCGCCCATCTCCACACCCAGTCCAGAAGTGCTGGCTGTATCTCTCAACAAAAAACGCGTTCGCAATGGCCTCCCCACTGCTGTCGATCGATGGATTGCTGCTGGGTTGAATTCGGAGTCCTCTCGCGCCGATTATTCTCAGGTGGTGATGGTCCCAAGACTCCCAACATTGGCCAACATTTTAGAGGATCTGGTTGAGTGTCAACTTAGCACCATGGAAACTGAAGTACTTAATTCCAATTTCCTTTATCCTGTCTTTGATTGATGCTAATTAAACTGTTTGTAGGGTGTTATCGAAGGGCCGTTCCAAGACCCACCCACCCAAACACTTTATTTGCGTGTCATCCTGCCGCGGGGTACATCAGAATTTGTCTACTACACACGGGAAAGCCCACTACTGGTTCTCGACCAATATATGGGGGAGTACGAGGAGGAAAGTGCCTCCCATGATGTAGCAATGCCGAAGCCTTCACCCAAAAGGCCACTGATACGCGTTTCATGATTTCGCCGAATGAAAATTTGTTCACATTGAGGCAGGTTCTGCTCTTGAAAAACCCTCTGTGAGTTCAATTCTTCGATTGTTTCATCCAGCGGCTCAGTATATCTATTTTAGCTCATTGCGAACTCGTGCAGCTGATGATTCAAGAGTTTTAGCGCTTCAAGACCATCTCAACTTACCTGAACACCACACTGGTAAGTCCGACGAACACAATTGTTCAATACACACTAACGTGTTCATTCAAGAAACTCCCAAGGTGGTTAATTCATCACCCAGTCTCTTGGAAAATGTGGTGCCAAATGTAGGAACGGGTTCAAGCGAAGCGGCTGCTGGGGTCCCAATTTTTATCTTCTCGAAGACGAGCTTTTTGGCACTGTGAGTTTATATATATATCTATTTCGACTGGCTCTCACTCATTCTGATTTTCAGGAACCTCTTTGGTCAAGAATACTGTCACGGCCGTAAAAAGGTGGCGTTAAAGAAGCATATGAGGCTCTTACCGACGAGAAAAAAGCTGTATGTTTGATGTTCCCCTTTCAAGACACTCTCACTTACCAAGATTTATTAGGCATTTGCGAAGCTTCGTCAAGAGAAGCTTGACCTCAAGAAATCAAGCAAAGGTGGAGCGGCGTCGACATAGTTTTGGAAGCTGGGTGCCAGAAGGTCTCATCTGTTGAAATCTTGATGGTTACGATCTAGGCGGCGGCGAGGAATTCCCAAGTGCGACACTGTCAGAGTCGCCCCGAGTCGCCCCACGCACTCACACTCACACTCGGCCATTCACACTCACACTCGGCTGATCCCGAATGGTTGTACGTTGCCAAATTGAGGAGTCACCTGACTCTCTTAAATCTGCCGCTTTGCCTGCCGCCGCAAAATTCCGAACGCTTTGTGGTTAGGGCCTGTTAGGGTTCGTGTTAGGGTTCAGTTAGGGTTAGCAGGTAGGGTTAGGAGGATATTTATCCCTCGGTAGCGCGTTCTTGAGCGATGCAAGCCTTGCAAGGCAAATGAATGAGGGCATCGCCTAACGTAGATAAGATGAATTAGATAATCATGCAGAAATCTCCCCGATTTGACAATATACAGCCCATCGACTGTGAGTGTAAATGGCTGAGTGTGAGTGTGAGTGCGTGGGGCGAGTCTGACAGTGTCGCACTTGGTATATCCTCGGCGGCGGCAAGTGCAATCTGTCCATATCTGTTATATATTACATTTCGATATCTGTTCGTATCTGTTCAAATCATATCATATTATATCCCCCAAAAGTAGCTGCGAGTGCAAGATATGAACAGCTCCGGAAGTGTGGATGACAGATCATGTGCAGATTTCAGCAGACCTCAACTCGTCTGGGCAGATTTCGAGTCTCACTCCTCATCCATAGGCTTCCTTAAGCATTCTGCCGTGATTTCAACTGTTTTGAGCAGCCTTGGACAGTGCGGGTTCTCACTGGGCATGATCATTGTGCAATCGGCGTGATCATGGTCACGTGCAGGGAAAACAAAGTGGCTATAGAAATTGAAATTAGAGAAATTAGCGAGGCTCCCGTCAGGTACTAATCATGTTGGTAACCAAGACTTTTTCTTTTTCGATTACTGGCATAATAAACATATAACGGTAAGGCCGATCGCGGTCAAGCGTGGCCCACAATCAGTGGGAACTCCAAAAACAAAGAATAATATTGTTTAATTCACCCAAATCCGCTGTGTCGGCCATGTTGAGCCTGAGGAATAAACGGTGTTCTTTGTCCACCTGAGGCCGACAGGCTGGCATTCGATGACTGTGAAGGGTTTCGGACGCCGATGGATTGTCCGCCTGACGGAAAAAATGTGCGGGCCTTCGAAGAAGGCCGGAGGTGCGTCGCAGGTACAGCCACCTGTTGGTTAACGTTAACATGAAGAGGTGGTAGCAAATTTGGGAGTCTTGATGATCCAGGTCGATTTGGGACTTGCACATTGTTCGTATTGCTTCCTCTTTCGCTTCTAATACGCTGGGGTATTGGTGGTGGGCCCATATTCCCCTGACGATGTGCATGGGTGCCCATAGAAGAGGACGCGGGTTTGAATTTTGATGACGATGGGGGAGGAACAAATTTCGCATTAGTGGACGGATCTACTCTGCGATTCTGATCGCTTTCGTTGTCAGCACATGGGAACAATCTTGGCGTCATTTGCACGCTTGATAACTGAGGTGTGCGAAGTTTATTGCTTTCGTCTTGAGATGCATATGCGTATTGTCTGTCATTTCAATTAATATATGCGCCCTGCGTTTGGGCCTTAAACCTACTCAATGTGCCGGCTTGAAATGGGTCTTTGTTGCTGATGATTTCTGATGTAAGTGTATTTAGTGCTCAATGTAGTGCGGAAAAAGTTCGTTTTGGCGCACTCGAAAGATCTAGAGGCAGGCCGTTGCTATGATCAAGGAAAGAATGTAAATTTTCATCGAATCTGGTTAAAAGGTGGTCGGAAACTTACCTCTCGTTCTTGCTGGCTATAGATAGATAGCTCAGGAAGCTGCTGCCCCGGCACCAGAGTAAGGCGGTTCGGTACGATTGGGGCATTAATCGAGAGCGGATTTGACCCAGTCCTAGGTCTCCTGCTGCCATAATCAAAGCTGAAATTATGAGCCACAGTGGAATTGAACAGAAAAGGGCAAATTACGACGGAGCAGAGACCATTGGACGTTTTCCATTTGAATTTAAAGCATTATCTGTATAATGATGGTCTAGTCGAAGACGGTGTTGATCGTTTTCCCTTTGCAAGTCGTCGTTTGACCTATCATCGAGAAAAAAGAAGTAAGTCAATGCTTGAAAATCTTGAGCGATAGATAAGATCGTACTTCTTCAATTCACTATGATCCCGTTTAAGCCGCTCCGCAAATTGGCGTAATTGTTGGTACTTCGATTTGTGGTATCGGACCTGTGACGCCATCATATCCAGCTGAAACTACACAAATTGGACCCCAAGGCCTTAAGATCATGCCTGGCGGAGAGGGAAACCTGTCATGCACCTTGGTAGCGTATGCGACGGAATCAAGGCTTTGGAGAATAGATTGGAACCATTCTGACATCGGTGGGTCCATCTGATAATTGGGTGAGACAGCTCCGTGAATCCATGTCAACGAACCTGTCGTTGGAGAAGCGCTACTTGGATGCCTTGCGTCCCGCATTGACCGCAGCTCTGATCAGGATCTGGCATTGACCAATTCACCACCTGGCTCAAAATCCACGAAGCGGTACACGGAGATAATAAACGACAGACTGAGATGGTTGTTGCAGATAACATGTCCACATTCGGTAAGCCAGAAAGGCACTGTCGCTAGACCATTGCCCAAAACAAAGGGCATTTGACATTTTGAGCAAGAAACAAATTCCCAGAAGTCAAACTCGGATCGGTTGCTTGACGTATTGGACATCAATATCTTCGCCGCCTCGTGAGCACATGGACTTTCTGAACAGTAGAGGTAGAAAAAGTACAGTTTAATCGCTCAGGCCTCGTGGATGGTATGGCAGGAGTGGCAGGATCCAACCTCAAAAGTGTGGAACACGTGCTGTGTGACATGTGACAAGCGTCACTCCATCATTTTAGCAGCGCTTGCGCCGACTCATCTTGTGAACGGGAAAAAAAAGTTATACAGTAATACAAGTACAGATCTTCACGGTTAATGGTTAATATGAGTTTTTGGGATACAGCAGTAAGGGAAGGGAAGGAGGAAATAAGATGTACATTTTTTTTGGATACAGCAGTAAGGCGAGGGAACGAATAAGAATAGCCCTAGGAGAGGAAATGGGGAAGCGCACGAGAAAGAATAGCGTAGAGGGAGTTAGAGGCTCGTGTCCATTTCGATGTCAGAGCTGAGTGGTTTTTCGATTTCGGTGGATTATAATCAACGACAACGAAGGATGACGCCTCGCAAATGAAGTACACACAGAGAGACCAACGGCAATACCTTGTTGGATAGGAGAGGAGAAACAGAAAAATAAACTGTGAAGGAGCCAGTGAATCAGAGAGTGGCGAAGAGGGAGGGACATTATTACGCACGATAATCAACGACGAACGCCGGACGAAGCCACCCATACTTAACGTGCATGAAAAACGGAAAATGCAGGGAAAATAAGTGAGGAGGAAAGGCGTGCGTAAAGGACAACAGGGAGACTGAGGATCCAGACTTCAACGGCTAACAAACACAAACGTGCACGTAAAGGACAACAGCAAAGAAATGAAGTGACGCGGATGACGAGCGCAGGACCCAGATTTCGACGGCTAGCAAATCGGCGGACAAAGAAGGGAAAAAAAAAATTATACACCAATGAAGATAGAAGTTAGAACACAGAGAGGAAACAACGAGCACAAAAACACTTAAGACAGAGATATGGATGGCTACCAAATGCAACAGCATTCAGTGGACAAATGTCAAAGAATAGGCAATGCGGGAAGGGATGCTAGAGAAAACACAAGCATGACGAAGCAAATGCATGACGAATCAAAGACAGAAATTTGGACGGCTACCAGATGCAACAGCATTCAGTGGACAAAGGATAGGGAATGCGGGAAGGATGCGAGAGAAAACACAAAATGAAGGATGACGAAGCGAATGCATGACGAATCAAAAACTTATGTAAGGGGTTTTTTCCGTACGCATGGGCCAAATGACAAGCAGCGGACGCGTTGAGGAAGAATACAGATTTTAGTTCGATGAAATAATGAAGGGATGCGATTACTCTTCCTTCAAGGACCAAAGTTTTTCGAGTTTTGATGAAAAAGCGTCAACGTTCGCTTTATTAGCAATATTCCTAGAAAAGATCTTAGCTTCGAGACACGGAATGAATGAATGAAATCGTACTCCTTGAGATCTGCTTTCAAATCTGTCCCTAGGGTAAGTAGCAGCGCCAACTGGGTCTATCGTCTCCTTTTCGCGAGAGCTCAGCAACTTTTTGCTCTGTCGCGTTGTATCATCAATGAAATTCTTTTTGAAAGCCAAGGTAAAAACTGACCGACAGTAATGAGCAACTCAAAGTACCACTTTTTATCCTCACGCGCAGCCCAGCGAGGCTCAGAAAGATATAGCAGAATACAAACGCAGAGAAAACAATACACTGCTAAGTCATCCTGTGATTCTCTGGGAATCATCTTGGTTTCTGCTGCGCGGGCCAGGATATTGCTATCGTCAAGCATAGGTTCTGAGGCTGCGACAAGAATATGAGCATGATCATGAGGGCGATGAAGATATTAGAGCCCACCGGCCAATGCATTTTTCGTACTCTTTCAAGTTTCTGCTGCCTCCTTGATAACATCCACGACATGGATCTGGGAACCATCATGAGGATTTTAAGATTTCGCGGAGGGAGGTGTATCTTCCGAAATTTGTCCTTAGTATCAATTACGAAAAGACGGAATCGACACTTACCCCTCAGATAGTGATGAGATGTGCCTCTTCTCACATTCACTCGATATTGAATCAAGTACAAGTTGACAGGATAAGAGACGGCCGTAGGTGATGGTGCCAAGCGAATATAGGGGATTACCAGGTACTGCATAGGATGGGATGGATGAGAGTGGGAACGCTCAGCGGGATGTGTGGATGTGGGTGAGACGCTATGCAGTGCCGACGATCGTCGATAGAAAATGTGAGGTACAGGTATAGATGGTTGTGGGATGGAGGTGGCGAATGTCTGGTGTGCTCTGGGGATGGAAGAGGGTACTGATAGCCGGCAAAATGCAACTTGGGGGGTCTGCTGTAAAATGGTTGTTGGGGTACGAAGTGGGACGTCGGGGGTCCAAATGGAAGAGTGTACTGGGCATCGGCCGCTCGTTGTGTGCATATAGTCGGTGGGATGTGATGGGATGCGGGCGGAAACGGTGGTTCCATATGGAATAAACGAGAGAGTAGGTCGGCCGCTCGTTGGGTGCAAATAGTCGGTGGGATGTGATGGGATGCGTGTGGGTGATAGTCGCTGGGATGCGGATGGAGACGGCGGCTAGGACGCGATATGGAATGCAAGAGAGGGCCCGTCAGCCACTCCTTGGGTGCTTGGATGTGATAGGATGGGACATTGATATGCGAATGGAAACAGGTCGCTAGGATGCCGAATGGACGAGGCGGACTGCTGGATGGGTGGTCGCTGGGAGAAGTCTGCGAGCTGACAGTCGATATTGGGATGCAGCGCACTGAACACATGATTATCTTTATTTGGTTCCACGAAAATGATTTCACACAACTAGACCCCAAACCATGCCTCTTGTTGAGCTTAGCCATCGCCAACTCCTCTTCCTCACTCAGCTTCTCGGCCAAAATGAAGAGCTTGTTTCAGGAAATGAGGAACTACAAGCTCTCTCTCAGGTGCTGGCTACTGGGCTGCAATCGTCTATTCCGAGTCTCTGGCCCACACCAGTGCCTCGACAGCATATGGTAGAATTTTTGTATCTAACATTCCCCTTCCTACTCACATTTTTTCTAGGAAATGCTTCCCATTTCTCAACTTCATATCCCAGAAATTCATGCCTCTGAGGATGGGAATGATAATGAGAACGAGAATGAGAATGATAACGATAGTGATTCGGTAAAGTATATACTTGAAATGTGGGCCATTGTTTCACATGGCAGGTACGAGTCCAGAGTATATTGAATATACTAGGGAAACAATATTTGTCAGATAAAAATTCTAGTACTGTAATTTATCGCTAAGGGCTTTAAGTTGCTAATGATATATCTATCTCAATGCCGAGTGACCCAGATTTTGCTATTCGAGTAGACAAAGATCGGAGGCCGTGGTAGGACAGGATGAGAGACGAGTTAGTGCCTCACAAGGTTTGCATGGGTCTGAAGGCCCCGGAAGGGTGACGGTGATGAGGTGACGATAGAGTAGTGCTACATACCTCGATTTAAGAATACTTAGTTCAAACTTGTACGGACATGACTTACGCAACTCGTAAACAAATTTTGAAACTGTTGACTGAACAGGCCAGCTACCAGTAACGAAAGATAACACTGAAAGACTTACAGCCGTTGCATCACAGGCGACGTGAACGCCAGCGAGCTCCGAGATTGTATGAGCCATGTCAACGGCGGTTACAGCGCTTAAGGAAGCATTGTAATAGGGTGAACTGCCACGTCGACCGTGGTGCATAAGGTAGAAGAGAAGGGCCACATCACGACTGCAAGGATGGGGCTGTTAACTAATCAGTAGATACCGATGCTAAAAATCCTTTGAGACTTACCAGTCACCTCGAGTTCATTGGACTATCCGTCGCGATTTACGATATTCGCTCAGGACATAAATGTTCCCGACTGCACGATAGGCTCAGCTGGGCTTCGGTCCATGTCTATCAGAAGATATAGTATGAGATATGAAAATAAACGTACGAATAACAGCAGAAGAATCTAATGATTCTGCTACATCTTTTAACAACCTTGGGAGGTCGTTTGGAAGATTCTTTACAGTGAATTCGCCTGCGAAGAGGTACACAACATGTTTTGTAAAGTAGTGTAGAACAGAAACATACTCACTTGGTTTACGTTCAGTAACGACCACGTTACATCGGTCCAGGACCGCTTTTGGCTTATTCAAGTCGATGTCCATGTCAGTCGTAGCTGTGGTTGTTCCTGTGGGAATGTTAGCTTCTTTAACGGAAAGCTGGATTACAAGAGACTGCAGCAGACAACGTTAGCTTTCCCCCTGAATGTTTACTGACAACCGACGGCACCTCAAGATTCGAAAAGAGATCATTGTCCATGAAGTCGACCACTCCAAGCTTGCGCGTCATTGTATCAGCAAAAGCCACACCGACTGATCTCAGTTTTGTTTCTGAACCCGATGCGTCCAGTGGTGCCGTAGCGAGCTTTACGGCCATGACGGTGGGCGCTGAAACTGAGTTGAAGTTGTCAAAAAGGTCGTCCACAGCTTGCAGGTTTCCCGGAGACGCCTGTAATGCGATAAGCTCCGGAATAAGCAGAGAAAGAAATTCTTAAACTTTCAAACTGACGCTTGGAAGCCCCGCTGCCCTCCCGATCTGAGGCATTTGATCACAGAGTTAGTGTGAAAAACATTTTGGGCGACGAATAATGCGTCGGCATCGTATGCGGCATAGAATGAGTCTCCACCAGAGGTCCGACAAAAAATGCAGAGGGTTCCTGTTTCTGGAGATTTTGGGGGCAGTTTGGAAAGGAATGAAATGAATCCGGGGTCAACTTGTTTTATAGTAGTTTGAGTGAGTGTCTGAGGAGCGAAGATATCGGGCAAACCTAAATTTTGTTCTCCATCCTTGCCCCTCCCGTACATTTGCAACATCGAGAAGTCGCTGAGGTAAGTACTAAGTCTCTAGAGGCTGAGATCACCGTTCCAGAAGATATAAATGCCTTCATTCAATTGTTACTATAATAGATAGGCACCAACGCAAGTACTCCCGCAGGCGCCGCTGAGGCTGACAGGGTTATGGGTGTCACACACAGGATATAGATAGAAAGAAAATAAAAATATATTATGCTGCCCAGACTACATAAGAGTGAGCGACGACGGCTGCACATTCTGAGTGAAACAACCTAGCTCCATCGTGTTCTTGAGTGCGAGGAAGGCGGAGAAGTGGCAGCGGCGTCTCCAAAGTCAAATAATCCACCTCCATCTTGCTCTTGCGTGCAAGGGAGGTGGAGAGGTGGCAGCAATGTCTAAAGTCGAAAAAAAAATCCACCTGTCTCACTCTTGCGTGTGGAGAGGCGGTAGTGGCGTCGAAAGTCGAAATAAATCCATCTATGTCTCGCTCTTGCATGCGAGGGAGGTGGAGAGGTGGTGGCGATGTCAAAAGTTGAAAGAAACCCGCATCTGTCTCGACCTTGCGTGCTAGGCAGCATTCGAAAGAAACACGCCTATCTCGCCCTTGTGTGCGAGGGAGGAGAGAAGCGGTGGCGACGTTGAAAGCCGAAAGCTACCCGCCTCCATATCGCACTTGCGTGTTAGGGAGGTGGAGAGGCGTTGGCAGCATTGGATGTTGAAAAAAAAAATCCGCCTCGGTCTTGCTCTTGCGTGCGAGGGAGGTGGAGAGGTGTTAGCGGCATCGAGTGTCGAAAGTAATCCACCTCTGGCTCGGTTTTGCGCATGGGGAGGTGGAGAGGTGATGGTGGCATCAGGTGTCGAAAAAATCCACATCGGTCTCGCTCTTGCATCCGAGGGAGGTAGAGAGGCGTTGGCAGCATCAAATGTCGAAACCAATCTACCTCCGGCTCGTTTTTGCACACGAGAATGTGGCGGAGCAACGAGTGATGCAACGTGCTGAAAGGCAGGTAACGCAGGTTAGTAGGTGTTTGAAGAAGCAAAAAAAAACAAATGTGCACACAATAACAGCTGTTATTGTGATCGCATTTGCGACACACGTTGCAGGCCGCCCAATCCTTGGGTCCCCTCTGTGACTTTCTACACCCTCGGACCTTCGTCGACGACCGAAAACTAGCCCACATCCCTCAGATCAGGGCGGGCATGTGTGTCGACGTGGTGGTGTTTCGTTCAAGCCCATATTGTACTAGTCATCTAAAGCGAGATGTATTAGAAATTGAAGATTTGAATTGAATAAATACAATACTCACTGATTCTTGAGGTTTCTGAGAGGTGGAGGAGGCATGGGTGAGAGTTAAAACCAAAGCAAAACCGGACCCGTGGCTGCTGGCAACACTAGACGAAACCCATAGCGCATCACATGGTGGAGATGTGATCCAAACATTGCACAAATACTGAGCGACCGGTTGCTCAGTGTTTGGTCCATTGTTTTTTCAATGATCTCGGATCAACGATGGCATCAAAGTTTCTTGAGCACCAACTTAAGGAGTTCGCGATCAATTTGCGGGCTCACTTTCATATAAGAACGAATCCTCGTAATCTCGGACTCGTAAGTAAGATGTGCATCTAATATTCCCCTTCCTACTCACATTTTTTCTAGGAGATGCTTCCTATTCCTCAACTTCATGTCCAAAAAGTTCATGCCTCTGAGGGTGGGAATGATAATGAGAATGAGAATGATGACAATAATGATTCGGTAAAGTAAACTTTTCTTATTTGTTATCAGGCAACTTATTGGTATCTAGCATGGTCTATCTCAACAACATATGGTAAGATGTGCATCTAATATTTCCCCTCCCACTCACATTTTTTCTAGGAGATGCTTCCCATTCCTCCTCGACTTCATGTCCCAGAGGCACCAAGGACTCCTCGTAGGACTAGACAACAAGTAAAGCATCATATTGACTATGCTGAGTCTCAGATGCAAGAAAGGCCAAAAAAGGGTCAGAAATTCGAAAAGAGGAAAGCTGGGGAAGGAGCTCCTTGTACATGAGGAGGAGTGGCTCTCTCCAAACATCAGTGGGAAGTTCGTGAGAAGGAGAAGGCGCCAAAGGTTACTTTCAAAGAAGATCTTCATGACATTATTGGCCGCCTTGCATCTCCTAATTTACTAGCGGAAGCAATTGTGAATATTCGCATGCTCTGCCATTCCCCTTTACCACCCCCTCATCCTGAACCTGCGGGTACTCTCAATTTCTTTGCCCAGCGGTTACAGGAATACAAAAGTTCCGGTTTTCTTTCCTCTTTCATGGGGATGATAACTCTTATTGAGATTGTAAGACTTGCTGAACAGTACGTTATTGATATTTTTATTTTTATATCACTCTTATAAAACCTTTGTAGCTTAAAGCAAAAAGACCCTGAAATGACAGAGAAACAGTTGATTGCGACTATTAATCCAAGCTACAAAATTGATGATAGACAGTTTCGCTTTTTGATGAAATGGGGGACAGCTTTTGGCTGTCTAACATCTATTGGTCAGTTTATATATATATATATATTCCTTGGCCCTTTGACAGTTTCAGAAAAATAGGATCAATTTATCTCCTTGTTCTCATTGCAACTGCACAACTCAAGACCAAGCTATCTTATATGCTATGTGACAATTTACAACGACTGTATTTTTGTTTTTTTTATCCAGATGAAGGTGCAGTATATCTTTTCTAATTCATTCTATTTGTTTGATGAGTTCTGTCTAGATACTCCAATTGGTCGTATGATTGTTAAAGCGATTATACCTAATATCAATGAATTGAGAAAAGCTTACTCAAGTCCACTTTCAGAGCATTTTATGAATGTTTCTCCTCTCCAAAGGTGTGAAGATTTATTACATTGTGAATTTGTATTCAAATCCATGTTCAAAAAGTAAGCTTTTTGTTAAATACCAAATGCCTGGTCTGATTTCTAAAACAAATGTTTTCCTTTAGTGCCTTTCAATTACCAAGGAATCAGACAGCATGGTCATGCTGTTTTGAAGTTTATCAGAAGTCTAATTTCAATTCTCAAGTCTTATATATTAGTAAGTCACTTCAAAGCTCTATTATTATCTATTAATAAATGCTTCTCTATTAGACAATCACAAATCTGATATCCACATAATTCAAACCAACTTTAAAATGGAGCTTAACAAAGATTTTCCATTTTCTAAAAATGACCCCAAACAAGCCTTTCAGTGGACTGAACAAGAACGACATAAGGCACAAAATGGATTTTTGTGTACTGATATCCAGACGCTTGTCAAACAGGTATGTTTTTTTTAGTTTATAAAAAAATACTTGACATATTTGACTCAAATTAGATACTGATTCAATTAAAAGAAGGGAAGAAAAACAACGATGATTATATTCGTTTCTCAACATCTATTTTAAAAGAGTAATTTTTCTGTTTAAATGAAAACTGAAAATTAATAATAATTTTTAACAGAATACCCTTGAAAATAGAGGATTCTGAAAAGGATCCATTTATTGTTATTATGCCTCATATGCCCCAGGATCTGCGCGCCAATTTATTGGATTTACTTGATATGGTATTTCCTAATATCTTGAAACAGGTGGATAGTGAATCTGAGGGAATAGATCACACATTTCCCAGTTTCCTTTTCTCCTGGTATAATCGGTACTGTGCAGATGTATGTTTTTATATTATTTTTATATTCAATATTTTCTAATATTACTGCTTATATAGGGTGAAGGAGCACCTACTCATGTACCGCCTTCTATGCTATATAAAGCTGGCCAAAAGGAAATTCCAATTACTCAATTAACACCTCATACCAGTGAAGAAATGGAGATATATCATCCTAACTATCTCAGGCTTTGCGATCTTTTCCAAGATGTTTTTAAATGGATCTCATCAGAGGTATATTTAGTTTCATATTCTTTATTACTAAAAAATAATTTGTTTGAATTAGATGAAAAGATTATTACCAAAGGAATTCGAAATTCTGGATGCATATCTCCAAGTCCTCCCTGGGAAAGACTGCCCACCATTCACACCATTTTTAAGCATTGCAATCAATATCAATGTCGCATAGGGATTGTCACGGGTATGAGAAACCCGCAGGTAAGTGCCCTGGGTTGGCCTGGGGTACGGGTACGCGTTGGGTTTATCTAACCCTCGCCATTACCCGCAGAGGGGGTTGGCGGGTTAGCCCAAGGATTAAAACTCCGCTTGAAAATGCGATCAACCGCCTCAAGCCTGTTCTTTCGACTTCCATTGCCACCCACCAACACTCCATAGCCTCGAAAATGTGAAAATAGGTGAGCAACCATGTTTATTGGATGTTTTATTCTACTAAGCATGCTTTATTACAGAAAATCTCTTCTCTCCACCACTCAAGCACTGCTAGCACAACATTGCCAACAAACACCACATTGCCTCTCCCCTCCAATGAGGGATGTGGGCATGGTTCATTGATATTGAAGGATATACAGCAAGTATGGGCTAGAAGGAGAAGCGAGGGGCAAGATTGTGAGAGGTTGGAGGCAGGGCAAACTAAATGCTGGTGCGTGTTCACTGAGTCATCACCGGCTACTGACAAAATTGGTTTGTTAGCACCACAACGACCATATCACCCACGAAATCCCCAGAAGTACGGCCCAACGCACATGATGAAAAAAAGATGAACGCGTTAAGGCCGCCAACCCACGAACACAACAGGCACGTACATGACACGTGATTCCTCTATCCCTACGCCTCCTTGCGAATGCTCATTGAGCCAAGCTGGGTGGGTTAGACGATCGCAACTATCCGCACCCTGTGTCAGCACGAACCACCCACACAAACATGTACCCGAACACGAGGATGAAATGCGAGCACAAACGTGAATGCCGCCCACTACCATACCAATGCCGAGTGGCCCATCCCAACTCCCCACCACCGAATTTAACCTCGCAATGCTGCACGGCGGTGTCAATTGACACCTGCACTGCTGTTGCGAGGTTTTCAGTCGGTTTTGGAGGCATACCCGTGCGCGGGTGGTATACCCCCCGGGTTTTTGCAAAACCCGTACCCGTACCCGTACCCCTGGGCATGGGTACGGGTTTTCTGGGGTACGGGTGCGGGTAACCCTGGAAAACCCCAGGGTTACCCGTGCCAATCCCTAACATGGCAACCAAAGCCCACAGAGACAGCCAGCTTAGTCAGAATGACCGGTCTGAGACCGAAAAGCGAAGTGACATAATGTACCATTGTACATGGGGCCAGCGGACTTAGCTGATGCCCATGATGTAGCCCGTCATTGGCGGATGAGCTGATACATACCTAGTATAATGATCGGGGTCGGCTTTTTGGGTCGGGTGGGGGAATTCATGAATGTTTCGGGCAGAACCTGACCAAAAGGGCCGATTGGAAAATTTAAAATTAAATCGGGGTGGATTAGGGTTGGCCCGACTGAAACAGCATCCAAAAATCGGGTTGGATTGGGATTGGGCCGATTGAAAAAATATGCATAAATTGGGTTGGATTGGGATTGGGCCGATTGAAAAAATGTACATAAATCGGGTTGGATTAGGGTTGGCCCAACTGAAACAGCATGCAAAAATCGGGTTGGATTGGGGTTGGGCTAATTGAAAAAATGTGCAAAAATCGGGTTGGATGAGGGTTGGCCCGACTGAAACAGGTTACATAAATCGGGTTGGATTGGGATTGGGCTGATTGAAAAAATGCAAAAAAAGTCGGGGGCTCAAAAATCGGCTCTCAGTTAAGTAGTGTATTCTACTCCGTTCCAATCAGATGTTTTTAAACAGTGAAAAAGTCGGAGGGTGAGAGGTTAGGCAGTGGTTGTCCTACCTCCTTGCAATCTCTTCTGACCGATTGGTTGACTCTGAATTTTTTAACCAAGGCCGGGGCTCAAAAGTCGGCTGGTAATTCAGTAACATATTCCACTCCTTCCTGACTGATTGGTTCACTGTTAATTTTTTTAACCAAGCTGGGAGCTCCATCAGGAAAACGCATTTTGATCCCGACTAAACTTAGGTAAACACAACAATGCCAAAGCTCGGGCATCACACCTAGGACGCATCAGGACGCATCACAATGCTTTGAGAGTCTTTGGGAGTCTTTGGAAGTCGTTTATCCTCTCTAACATCTTC
>Ga0307517_10005604_pt1 | contig 18851 bp, 2 predicted proteins | sample 23_EM_MG_FD_194515 | JGI IMG/M metagenome (GOLD analysis project Ga0307517, IMG submission 194515) | Populus trichocarpa ectomycorrhiza microbial communities from riparian zone in the Pacific Northwest, United States - 23_EM | ecosystem: Host-associated > Plants > Roots > Unclassified | place... | reverse complement strand
TATATATATATATATATATATATATATATATATATATATATATATATATATATATATATATGCTCTTGTAAATAATTGCTTTATTTTGAAGACCATTTATTTTTTACAAAGAAATTTTAATTGTCTTCAGAATACCTGGATTATTAAAATAAAATAAAAACCATTTTCTGCAACTTAATTTTTAATTTTGTTTTTGTTTTTAATATGAGAGGAAAATGCATCGATTTTTTTTTAAGTGTGGTTATGATTGCTTTTTAAAGTGCTTTTCATTTTAAAATACATCAAAATGATATTTTTTTTATTTTTTAAAAATTATTTTTGATATCAGCGCATCAAAATAATAAAAAAATACTAAAAAATTATTAATTTGAAACAAAAAAAATAAAAAAATTTTAAATTTTTTCAAAAACATTTTTAAAATACAAAAATAAATACATCCTTAACGAATTCATGATATATTTTCTTTGCCGGATGGGTCATATCATTTAAATGATCAATATTCATCAACTTAGCTTATTATTTTTCATAATAAGTAAGTGCACTGGCTGGATCACATTATTTAAGTGATCAGTCATCAATATATCTTAGCTTATTATTTTTCATAATAAGTAAGAACACTTAATTACAAGTGTATTCTTGAAATATCAATTTTAAATCCGACTCACGGTGTCCTATTTTAGAGAATAGTGTATAAACATGTCTACTCAAATCTAAAATTAAATAAAAAACCTTAAAAAGAAATAATATCTTATGTACAAATCTTAATTGAATGATTTCTATTCAACGTGTTTGATGATTTAAGGTGTTTACAGTTGTTTTTTAAAGTATTTTTTATTTAAAAATACATCCAAATAATATAATTTTTATTTTTTAAAAATTATTTTTAACAATAGCACATTAAAATGATTTGAAATCATACAAAAAAAAATTATTTTGAAGCAAAGAAAAAATAATTTTTTAAAAAAAATACTTTAAAAATACAAAAATAAAAATACCCTTAATGATTTAGCTAGCTAGTTGTTTCTATCAAACATCACAAGTATATTTCAAAAGCATAAGTTCATTAATTAATAGTATTATGATAGCGGATGCTTTTTGAAATGTTTTTTTTTAGAAACGTATTAAATAATATATTTTTATTTTATAAAATTTATTTTTAATATACATCAAAATAATTCAAGAATACTAATTTTAAACAAATTTTTTTAAACAATATTTATGCTGTAAGAACGAACAAGATTTCTCAAAATTATTATTCGAAAATATATCAATTTTAGTGGTCAAAATTATCCGATGGGAATGACCGACTTCACACAAGTAATTATTTGACCCTTTTTGGCGTATGCGTGGTCTTTGGTTTTGGAATAACATTAATGGTCCACACCACAAGTAATTTCGAAGACAATGGCCCTCAAGTGTAAAAGTATTCGCCTACACCTCGAAAAAAGTTCTCTTGTTGCGTGCAAGGAGGTTAGAATTAAAAAATCATAATATAAGATGCAAATTTATCTGCCAGTACCACCTGAGCTAATCTTAGCTATAATTAAAGACATTAATGTAAAATTATATTAAAAATAATTTCACATGATATAAAAAAATCATAACTTTCGATTAGATGAATGAATCAATTTTTTTTTCTTTATAGATTTCCAACAAAATGAAATTTTAGATTTTACGGTTAAATTTTTTTGGTGGGGTTAAAGACTCAAAATTTCGGAGGATCCGTACATCTTATTCCTTGAAATTAAAAACCTTTTTTTTATTATTATTGTTAAAAAAACATCTCAACCTAAAAGCTTAAACTGTTAGGTGAGGTCCTAGAATATGATTTATATTATTTTCTAACACACCTCCTCAAGTGAAAGCCCTTTGGGCTTGAAACTTGCACATGCTCACATTACCTTGTGCTTAATTTTTATCAAATAAATGGGGATGGTGAGATTCGAACTCGTGACCGCTTCGTCATCAAGGCTCTGATACCATGTCAAGGAATCATCTCAACCCAATAGCTTAAGCTGTTAGATAAGGTCTCAAAATATGATTCTTTGACATGGTATCAGAGCCTTGATGACCAAGTGATTACGAGTTCGAATCTCACCACCTCCATTTATTTGATAAAAATCAAGTACAAGGTAATGTGGGTCTGTGCAAGTTTCAAGTCCAAGGAGCTTTCATTTGAGGGGGTGTATTAGAGAATAATATAAATCATATCTTGGAATCTTATCTAATAACTTAAACTATTGGGTTGAAATGATTCTTTAACGATTATTATTATTATTGAGAATTCGGAAACAGGCTTTAATTTCGAGAACAAATGATTTAGTAATGAGGTAAAAGAGAAATCATACAAGACAAGTCTTTTAAGAAAGTTTGAAGGCACTTTTTTTAAAGTACATGGCATGGTCTAAATAGAGTAGTGTTTTTCTCCATGGTCCATTTGCTTTACAGAGCAGCACATGCTCAGTTTCAAAAGAAATTGGTAAGCATTTGCACGTTTTTACCTTCTATATTGAAAAACTGCTTTCTAGGCCAATGCATGAACGTGCCGCCCCCACTTGAAAGGGACTACAAGACTAAACTGAGGCGGCTCCTCCAAAAGCCTGAGGTTTTCTTATATAATCTTAGGCACTCAAAAGACAAATCCACCGTGGCTTCATGCTCTCCATCATCCACCATGAGAAGCCACTTGCCTTTTCATTGTTTAGCTGTATACCTAGGTTGCTATCCGCGCTAAGCTGCGAGTTAACTAAAAAAATATATATTTACCAATAAACAAAAACAAATTTAAATGAAGTTTTCCAATTGTTTTAGTATAGTAGGGTTATTAGGTAATTGGTTCGCATTTCACTATAGGTAGGACAAAGAGATTTTAAATGTAAAAAAATACATAAATATTTCTAATATATTTTTTATTTGGAAGAAAAATTTTGATTAAGAAATCAAAATTTAATACATACAGAGTAAATTATTTTTTCAAATATCAAGATAAAATTTTTTTTGGTTAACCTAGGTTAACCCATGATTTAAGTCGTGGACCCGATTAGGCTTAATAACATAATTTTTTTAAGATATTTTTTATTTAATTATATGATAATCTCTGGAAGAAAGCAACCAAAAAAAATGTATGAATTCCATATATTTGGTAAATGTTTTATTTAATTTATCAGGAAATTTGTATGGTCTAACATTGATAGTTGGTGCATCCATTGGGACCGCATTAGCAAGCAAATCGTACGTTTTAATTTGACATTCTATTCAAAAAAAAAAAAAATTGGAATCAAATTTTTAAAGTCACGAGATCCCATGTATAAAGACATATTATTACTTAAAAACTTTCACCTAACATTGTGAACCTTTTTTTATTTTAAACAATTCTCTTCAATTACATGTTACATGAATATAAATTAATAATAAAAAAGGCAAATAAGAATCTTATAAATAAATTTTATAATAAATATTGCATTTTTTTATTATCAATATCGTTCAAATGAATAAAAAATTAATACAGGACAACAACAAAAAATAACTTATAAAAAATCAACCGGTGATTCAATTTAATAACCTGATAAATTTTTATCAATTTATTTATTTTCAGATATTGATAATTAATTTTATGTTCTTATTGGTTTGGTTTTAAGTAGTTCTAGAGTTTTAGCAATCCAGATAAAATACCATATTGTATAGTTTAGGAGTGATTTAAGTAGCTTGTTTTATGTTATTTATAGTTTTATATGATGTGTAAATAAAAAATAATAAAAATGGGATTAATCTATATTTTAGGATGTATTATAAAAAAATGGGTATTTTCTTAGGAATTACTAATTTTATTTTTTAAAATTTTACCATTATTGATTTTTTCTTAATTAGAAATGAGATTGAATTTACTTATTAGTATTGATAATATTCTATAATCTTAGTATTATATTAAGATTGTAATAATTAATAAGAAATTTCAAAAGAGTATGTATTTTTACATATAGTTATGCACATAACATAAAGACATGTTATTCATTATTCATGAGAAGTACTCTATTTTACCCCAACATTATCCTTAGGTTTTTTTATATTGTTAAATTAAAACATTTAATGATTTTTCGTTAACCTTTTCTTTCAATGGAAAGAAGTACGTACCATAGGTATTATGAAAGTGCCATAGGTTTAATTAATCAGTCTTTTTCATCCATTTCATTTTTAATATAAAACAAGTTATTAATCTATATTAAAATCCTTTACATTTCACGGTAAAAATGAACAATGCCTTTTATATTTTATCCTTAAAAGTTTTGAAGATTTTTTTCAATTTCATCATTCAACATTGAATTTACTGAATATTGGACGTCATAATTTATTTTGATTTTCTTTCTATGAAGTTATTACGGTCTCATGACTCAAGTTACGAGTTTTGTGGGTTAACCGTGTTGATTCAAATTATTTTTTTGTTCTTTTTAATTTTTTTTTTCAATTTCATACTTCAACATTGGATTTACTAGGTATTGGACTTCATTATTTGTTTTGATTTGCTTTTTATGAAGTTATCTCAGTCTCATGACCCGGATTGCAAGTTCTGCAAGTTAGTCTTGTTGACTCGAGTCATTTTTTTATTCTTTTTTTAATTAATTTTTTCTCAAATTTATCCTTCAACGTCGAGTTGATCGAGAATTGAGATTCATAATTATTTTTTATTTGCTTTCTAAGGGGTTATCACGATCTCATGACTTAGGTCGCGAGTTTTGCGAGTTAGCCAAGTTGACTCAGGTTTTTTTTATCATTTTTTTAATTAAATATTTTTTTTTCAATTTTATTTTTTAATATCAAGTTTTTTTCAATTGAATCCACTTTGTAATTTTTGATAGAGAAAGAGTGAAATTCGAGGAGAGGAGAAAGATGAGAAGAAAGAAAAGATTAATAGGTCATCGGAGTCACACTGTGGCATTCCTCTACCACACATCGCCTTATTCCAATGCCATCAAGGATTACTGTCTACAGTGGTCTGAGCAAGTTGCACCCGCCTCCAATGTGTGGCGTTTCTCCCTACACTATGACACATGTGTTGTAAGTGCCAATCAACTTTCCCCTGTTTGTTCAATTTCATCTCTAATCCTGCAAAAATAGAGTTGGGCATTTGTTTTGGTTTCAAATTTAGTCCTTGAAGCCTTAATATTAACATAATTTAATTTATTTTGCCAAACCAAGTGCTAGAATTTTTTCTTGACATTGTAAGATCCCCGTACCTAGGCAACCAAAACAAACCATCAAGTTCAATCCTTAATTAACTAAGTAAATTAAAGGTTAAAATTACATGTATTTTCAAAACAAGTTAGTTGTGAAAACTAAGTAAATTTTAAGTTCAAAAAGCTTTCACTTAAAAGGTTTGCTAGAAATAAATTATTGCTTATCTAAAAATTTATTCTTTTGGATTGAGATGATTCTTAAATAATATAATTGAAAATGTAAATTTATTTTTATTTTCATCTAAATTAAGTGATTATTAATTAATATTGTCTCTCAAAAGTTGTATCTAGTCAAATTTCTATGAATAATGTAGTGAATGGACTAATGATTTTTGGAGGGTTTTTATGCTGTTGATAGCTTAAATCATAGTTTTGAAACCCGGCCAGGCCTGGCGGGTTAACCCGGGACCCGGGCTAGAATCGGGCCGGGTTGAAGAAAAAACAGGAAAAAAAAACCCGGTGTGACCTGGTTGACCCGGCGACCCGGTCAAAAACCCTGTTGACTTTTGTTTTTTTCTTTACTAAAATAACATTGTTTTGATTTAAAAAAAAAAGAATTAACTCGGGCGACCCGGTCAAAACCCGGAACCCGAGTCTTGGACCGGGCCGGGTCTAAATACTATGGCTTAAACAATAATGAATGAAATGTCCTTAATCAATTGTTTTTTAAAAGAATATTGTCCTTGCATAATTGAGAGGATGCGGCAACAAAAAAAAAAGTGATTGAGGAGGAATATGATACAAGAGTATACCTCAAAATCTTTAATAAAACGAGCATTGATGTGAATATAGAAGTTGCAATATGGATTAATGAAAGATCCATCTTCCTTGAATAAGATCACTTTAAGGAGGTGATTTTGTGTTTTTCTCTCTCAAAAGATAACTTTTTGATGTGGTGATGAGTTAAAAGGGGAGTTGTATGGAAGTTGTGCAAAAGTATGTGGTGGCATTGCGTGTATCCCACAAATCAAAATGCAGCAAAAAGATTTTCAAAAACCAAAGCAGGCGAGGCTTAGGTGGAAATGCGCAAAGGAATCTCATTATTCTAGTTGTTTTTCTTGCATAGTTCTCCATGATTTTTCTCAAAAAATTAAGACTCTCTTATTATGCCCTTTCGATGATCGGTTGATAAGAGCACTTACTACCCACATTTTCAACTTTATTTCCTTTTGGCAAACTGCAAATGAAAGCCAAAAAGCCTCAAAGCTACAGCTTTCGTAATGGACCCAACACATGCAATCTCCAGTTTCAACAAGCAGGAATTGCTTAGACCCCCACTCACCCATCAATTTGAAGAGAATGGAGAGTAAGAAATGGAGATAGCGAGGAAGAATCCAATGAAAGGATGTGTTCTTCTTTCTTGACACTGTACCCAATTAAGACTTCTTTATTATCCTGTGCTTGCTCGTTCACTTTGTCCACAAAACCCTTTAATTTCTTGTAGTTCATGCCTTATCTTGAATCAACTCGACCTTTCCAGCTCTTTCCAGTTTTGCTTTTCAAAAGGCAATTTGATGTGAACAGAAATCACTTCTTTGTTAGGAAGAAAGAAGAACAATAGAGGGCTTATCCTCTACCATGATTGATGAGACAAAAATTCCATACACAATCTCGACAACCATGAGAGGAAGAAAACCATTTTTAGACCTAATTCAATGGAACCTTCTACTTGTAATAAGTATTATCACTTTTTAATTCAAACTTATTAAAAACCAATACGAAATAAAAATAAAAATCATGTGACCTCTTCGGTAAGTTGCTAGCCTTCAAGTGGGATGCAAGCTAAAATGTGCATTAAGAGATGCTTCTTTTAAATCATCTCGTCAATAAAGCCAGCTTTATAGTCTTTAGCTTTTCTATTTCTCGTAGCTTTTGTAATCTTACATTAATCCCTTTTGCTTATTCATGATGGAATATCTTACCTCTCTTAAACTATTGGCTTCCTAGTCCTTGTATAAATCTCTCACAAGCATTGATCTCAAAATCCTGGACATTTACCTGTCATACACTTAGCAAAAGCGTTGTAGATACAGTGTCTTGCTACGACAACCTTTGCTGATTAGCTAAGTAAGCATCGCTACCTAAAAGAAAAGAAGAAAGCAAAAGGTTTCGACTTTGTTGAAAGCAGGCACGCTCCCTACGAGAGTTTTGACTAATTAATATATTCTAACTTTTTCCATTTGCAGAAAGTTTTGAATCTTCAAGATATGGACATAACCCAAGATTCTCCACTAACATCCAATAAGGTTTCAGAGATATTAGTAATGTGTGCCCGTAGTGAATGAATCAAACTATAGCCGTTGATTTATGGTAGGTCTAGCAAGATTTAACTTTTCTAAAGTATCATAGATGACGGGAACTGCTTTAGAGCACAAATTTGCTGCTGGGGGTTAAGCATGATAATTGACGCAGACCCAGATGGAAAGTTAAAAGAAAAAACAAAAAAAGTTATGATAGATCGATACCATGGAGCTACGTTGGTGTAGCCAGCAAACCTAAGAACACTTTACCATTTGAGAAATCACACGTTAGTTCGATTAGAAATGCAAAAGGTTGAGTTTTTATATATAAAAAAGATGGATCCATTCATGTTTCTGGGGAACAAGTTTATTTTACAGTGCCCCGCAGGGCACTTTAAAGACTCATTAGTCAATAGTAATCGTGTTTCTTCGCCGGTCGAATAATTTTTTCTAGTAAAGAAAAAAGTAAAGTGTACGTAGTAGTTAACAATGTATTTCTTGTAACAATAATTTTTTATTATTATTATTGTGATTTTTTTTTTCATGGGTAAAATCCATTTTAGAGGCCTGTAAAAAAAACTGCCCACTAATATTTCAAAAAATAATGCTATAAAAATTCATAAAAAAAACAAAAGATAGAACAATATTTAGTAAAATAACAAAAAGAAAAAACACAAAAATAACCGTAAAGAGTTGTAAAAAAGAAAAACGCTCACTAATATAAAAAAATGCTATGATTTCATAAAAAAAATTGGAATTTCAAAGGTATTCAATAATTTCTTTTCTTAATTATTTTGTAATTAATCTATTTGAAACTAACAAAAAAGTAAATTAAAAAAAAATACAAAACAAAAAAAGTTAGGTGCTCTCTTGGGACTTTATGCCAGGCTCATTAAGAAGAGGCATGGCATGGTCATGGGGCTTTATATTTTTTATTTTTTATATTAAAGGGTTTGATGTTAAAATAAAAAAAAGATGTCAACAACTAACTATAGGAGGGTTGCAAGAAAATCAAGGTATGATTATTTTATACCTAAAACTTTGATTTTCAACAACATTCCAGTACAATTTTTCTAATTGAATGGAAGCCGTTTATATCAAATCTAATTAATTTTGTGGTTAAAATCAATATTAATCAAAACTTTTTCTCTCTATTACTAAAATATTCTTTCTTATCTCAAATTAGAAACTGAAAAATAAAATTTTGAGTCAAGACCGAAAACTTATCATTTGAAGTATAAGGACCAAAATGAATATTTCACGCTACTTTTAAAATAACCATCTATTTTCTTTTTCTTTATCACTTTGGCCCTTTTCTTTGAATCTTTCTCTTTCTTTCTCTAGACTTTATTTCTCTATCACTAAATATGGTGACCATCTCTTTTCTCTTAAACTAGAGACTGAAAAATAAAATTTTAAGCTAAAATAGAATATTTTAAATACAGAGGAACCAAAAACTTATCATTTGGAAAGTATGAGGATCAAAATGAACTTTTCGTGCTAATTTTGAAACAACCATCCATTTTCTTTTTCTTTGTCACTTTGGCCCTCTTTCATTGAATCTTTCTCCTTCTCAACAAAATTCAATTAAATTGGCCATCAATTTGTTCCTAGAAAAGCAAAATAAAAATAAAAGTTTGGTAACAGAGAAAAAACAAAGCACCCATCACAACATGTGGTGTTACAGTGCGTGGTGCTATAGTAAAAGCACTATATATACCTTTTGTTAATACATGGAAGATGAGGTTTTATTGTAATAAGATTGGATACACAAGTAAAATCTGAGCGAACAAGCCTCATTAATTGATATTAAATCCAGATGAATGGATAATCACGTTATCAAAAGGAAAATGTCCATTTGTACAGGTATGTGGAGCTTGATCAGCCTCTCACTTACTATAATGGCAGATAATACATTCATTACGTGCATATATGCCCCAAGGTCATTTTTTTTCTAAATGGCAACGACCGTAACATCATCTTCTCTATCTAACAACGACCCATCAACAGATCATACAATCTGACAGATCTCATGGCTACAAAAATAGCCATGAGTCTTAGGGTTAGGGTTTCACAATCTAAACTCTCTGTTCATCATTTTGTTTTTTGTGAGTGTTGAAGTTGCTCTTTTTGATGTAACTATAGCTTAGGTAAACTTTATATTGTGCCATTTTGTTGAGAGATGGGACAAAATGGATGACAAATCAAATCAACCTGCTGTGGCGCTTTTGGTGGAAAGCCCATATCTGTGTCCACAACTTTACAAATGACACGTCGTCAAAAACCATCCACAACTTTGATAGATATGAGATTAAGCAGTGTTTACCATTGCGTTAAGAAAACATTTTTTTTTACTTTAAATTAATATATTTTTTATAATTTCACATCGTTTTGATATTCTAATATTAAAAATAATTTTTAAAAAATAAAAAAAAATATCATTTTAATAATGAAAAATAACCACTATCACACTTCCAAACACTCTCCAGAAAAAGATAATAATTTTTGTTTCTTTAAAAAAAAAAAAAAATTCCTCAAAGTTTTGTGTTAAATTAAAGAGCCAAATCCCACAACTCATGTCCAAGATTTCTCATTCAAACAAGGCTAGGATGTTTCCTGAGACTAAAGAAATGACAAATTAGAGCCAACCAATGAGATTTGGGCCGACCCACAAGCTGTAAAATCAAAATCCCCTGACTCCACTAGAAGCCAAACCAGCTTAGCCAGGTTGGCCCATCAAGGGATTGCCGACTGGCTGTTTTTGTTGCTAGTGTGCCAAGTTATGCAAATCCAACACAACATGGCAGCACCACCGCACGAGACAAGAGACAACAATGTGACAATACCACCTTACTTTTATAGAAACAGTGGCCTGTAAAAGAAGGGCTCTAAAGCCACATGAAAGTTGAAGCCTTCTCAATCACCCCAAGTGTTCCTTTTCTTGGTATTGTGCTCGAACAAGTAAAGCACGCAGTTGTGAAAACAATGGCCTCATCACTCTATTGAATTTGATTTTCTATGCTCCGAGATTTTGAAATGCCTATCCTTTTTCTTGAATTCCAGAGGAGGACGGCAAGGCATACTAATGCTTAAAACAAAACTGAAAAAGTAGGAGTAAATTGTGGATAAACATCAAACCACGAAGCCAGCCTTAATCCATTCGATTCCAAAGTTGAAGTCCTTGTCACTGTAATCATATCAGCAACGTATTTGTCGTTAGTTTGGAATGTTAAAAAACGATATAAAATCACAAATTATTATATAATATTTTAAAATTTAAAATTATTATATAAAATTCTAAGATATAATTTATATTATTTTCTGATTCAACTTTTACGTGTATAAATTCAGCTGTAATCATTCAATAATGTTTTGCTTCGATGATAACATTGATTCTTGACGTAAATAGGGTTTGAGTTTGATTGAATGCATTCATGATACACGAGATATGTTCAAGTATCTTTGTTTATTTGTGCTTATCTGAGATTATTCAATGTATCATTGGTCTGTAATTATTGTCGAGCAAAAAGTCAGCTGAATCTACTCTCAAATGGCCGATTGTTGATTAAAAATGAATATTATTATACAAGTTATAATTAATCCACTCAAAAGCATTTTGATATGATGCAATTATGAAAGGTAAAGTTCGAATGACCACTTTTCGTTTTTGTTTTATTGAATTGTGGAGGTGGAAATGGATGTTCATGTAGCAAACCCTTCGCCGCCGCCGCCGCCTCCTCCTCGGAGACAAGTAACCTCTGTAATTTTAATCCGCTCTCCATGGTTCTTTCCTTTAAGTAAAGTATATAGGATGAAAGAATAAAATAACTTGCATTTATCAAACAAATTTAATCAAAGTAATCTTAGAAAAAATACATGAATTATTTTAAATATATAATAAAAATTATAATTATAACACACTATTTTATATATAAATTTGAGCATAGACTTTCATTAATAAGAAAAGATTTCACATTCTTTCAAACCTGAATAATCTGGATATTTTTTTACTTATCTCCGTCTCTACCTCCTCTGTAAAAGTCAAATTAAGATTGATGTTGTGGTTGTGATTTTTAAAAATTTATTTAATAAAAAGTATTTTTAGTTGAGGTTAGTTTAGAAAAATATATGTTTAGTTAAAACTGTGGTACAAATTGAGATTGAACAAAAAATAGTTTAATGTGTTTGGTTAAAAAAATGCTTTTCAAATTGAGATTATAAAATATATATATATATATATATATATATATATATTAATGATTTTTAATTTAAATATTGTAGATTTAACTACTGTTATTACATCATGAAATAAATAATATTGATATTAAATATTTTTTATTATTCCATTAAACTATATGCAATGTCATCACATACGAAATCTATTCAACAAGGACTATATTTTCCATAGTTTCTTAAACGCGCAACAACAAAAACTGAATTTTTTGTTACGTCATCAAGCGATATCCTTCTAATTTTTCGAATAAAACACAATTAAAATAAAAATAAAAACTGAATTTTTTTTTTAACAGGGTCGGACCCGGCAATAACATAATTGGAATTGCGATCAAATTTCATAAATGCTGCGTCATCATGCGATATCCTTCTAATTTATGTAGTGTCATTAAATAATATTAAATACTAGTTTTTCGAGTACAACTCAATTTTTTTTAAAAAAAATTTATAATTTCATTACGTACAAAATTCATTCGACAAGAACTATAGTTTCCATGGTATTTTGAGCGTGCAATAAAATTAGGTAAAATATTATCAGATTAGGTAAAATATTATCAGGAATAAAATTGATATTACAATACAAGTAAATTTAATTCACCTTAAACTAATTTTTTTTTAAAACAAAAAAAAAATTATTGTTCACGTTCACGTGAACAGTGCGAGTGAAATCAATTAACTGCACTGGTTTTTCAGGAAAAAAAAACTAAACTAAACTTTTCACGTGAACAGTGCGAGTGAATTAATTCACTCGCACTGGTTTTTCAAAAGAAAAAAACTGTTCACGTGAACAGTGCGACAGTGGAGCCATGCTCCACAGTTACGGTTCCTCCCCCACGAGAAGCAGCAAAATGTGCTGCTTCTACAAAACTTGCGGTACCATCTTTGTTTTTAGTGGGTCCTACCACCATAAAGCACTTTTTTCTTCTTAACCAAACGGTATTATGTGTGGCTGCGGGTGAACCTCACCCGCGCCACGTTACCAAACGAGCACAAAGTCTCTTTATATTCACCTCTACTTGGATAATTGAAGGCAGATCTTCATGAAAACAAAACAGACATAATTATCATCTCAAATAATTAATTAACTATAACTAAAATTGATCAGTGTTTTATTGTAGCACATAATACTGTTCACGGTGAGTGAATTCATTATGGAGCGCATTGTTGGTGGAGACATATGAGGAGGCTGCAGCCTGCAGGACTTAAGCGTCAGGCTAGAGAGGCGCTGAGCACACCCCAGCGCACACGTGGTGCTTGGGCTTCCTGCCTGGGGGTTGGGCACATCCCAGCACACACGTGGCGCTTAAGCTCCTGTTTGTGGGTTGGACACTCCCAGCGCACACGTGGCGCTTGGACTGTGCTGGGTGAGCCATGATCGCGCCCCATTGGGGACAAGTGGCGCTTGGGTCATGGCTCCGGACTCAAAGAGAATGGGTTGGGTTTCAGGACCCATGATCAATGAGTTTAGCTTAAGGACCCAATTCTATTAAGTCCTTCATCAAGACTCAATGTTCATGGGTCCTAGGATTCTAAATATTTTTATTTTTATTATAATTAATATTATTAATAAAATAATTAATAAATTTGAAAGAAAATATTTTTATTTATATTATAAATTCTTATGGTATTTTTTATAAAAATAAAAAGTGAGCCTGAGGCATAGTATTATTAAAAATATTCAACAATTCTAAGTATTAATATAAAAAATATTATAATTTACGTTGTCAATATTATTATTTTTCTTAGAATACAAAGTATTCATCTCAAAGATATTATTATTTTTGTTATAATATTATTATTTTTATAATAATTCAAAGTTTTAATATAAAAAAATATTATTATTTGTGTTCTAAATATTCTTGGAATTAAAAATAGTTTTATTTGTGTTATGAATATTATTATTTTTACTATGATCAAAAGTATTGATATTAAAAATATTATTTTTTGTGTTATAAATACTTTTTTTTTATAATAATCAATATTATTAATAAAATAATTACTAAATTAGAAAAATATTATTCTTAATATTGAAAAACAACCAAAGATTTGATTTGAAAGGTAAAATTAAAAATTACTATTAGTATTATTATTATCATCATTAATAAATTTTAAAAAATTATTATTACTATCGAAGAAAAACCATGTGGGGACACGTGGCACTTGGGCTTCTGCCTGGGGGCAAGGCACACCCCCTGCGCATACGTGGTGCTTGGGCTATGCCTCAATGCTGGGCACATCCCAACGCACACATGGCGCTTGGGCTCCTGCCTCGGTTGTGAGCACACCCCTGCGCACACGTGACGCTGAGCTATTGTCTCAGTGCTGGGCACATCTCCTGCGCACACGTGGGGCTTAGGCTCCTGCCTCTATATTGGGCATACCCCTGCGCACACGTGGTGTTTGGGCTGTCTGCCTGAGAGCTGGGCACACCCCAGCGCACATGTGGCGCTTGGGCACGCTAAGATCCAACTATCCTGGGGCCCCACATTCTACAGAACCCATAATAGCCTTGAGTCATTGGCTGTACATGGCCCAAAATAGACTTGACTCAAATAGCATTGGGTCCTGTCATTATCATAATCTAATTTCTTATGAAAATAAAAGGTAAGCCCGTGGCGCAGCGCAGATCAAAAAACTAATGTTTTGAAACTTTTTCACAATTATATGATTTTATATTAATTGCATTCATGATAGTATTATGAAAAAAAAAAGTGTAAGCTTTTTCCTTGTGGTTTTCAATGGTTAATTGGTTTTTGACTTTTTATTTGTTTTTGTAAATGAAAAACAAAAACAAAAAGTAATTAGGGATGCCAATAAAATCACGATGGTGTAATTGTTTACGTAGCTGCCTCAAAGAATTCAATATCATTCTCTAGTTAAATTAGACTAAGTAAGACTTTTGTTAAATTATTGGATATCTATAATAAATCTGACATTACTCATTTCTTATCTTATCTTAAACTTGATGCATTGTGGTAATAGTGATAATTCTTCTTATATAGAAATATATTGACTAGCTCTTAAATCTATTAATCTAAGTAAATCATTGTTATAAAAAAAGTCAAAAAAATTAATAATGTTTCACGACAAATTAATAAGAAACTATAATCCAACATACAAAATTCATCGAGGTTAAAATGGGCATTAAATATCAATGTTCTAATTAATAAAAAAAAAAACACGAATTATTTTAGACTTAATGAATTTGGTCAAATTGTTGACTCTATTCATATTTTTCTTTTATATATTTTTTTAAAAAAGAAAAACAATAAACGCTACCAAATCACTGTAATTAAGTTAATGAGCTGGATTATTGTAAAGTGGAAAACAACGGAAGAAGAGGCCAGCTAATCCCATGTCTATGTTTCCAACAAAATATTAGGTTGGGCCGAATTCTGTGTTAAAGAGTATGAACCAACGTCTAGCCCATCAAGTTACCATGAATTCCAAATTTGGGCTTTAAGGGGAAATCGGGCTTTTACTGGATTAGTCGATCCGAACTGGGCTTTGGCATAGCTTGTAAGTTTCTTAGTTATTGAGCCCAATACCCGTCTTGTAAGAAAAGGCCCGTTAAGTTATTCGGACAGCTCACTAATTTGGGTCTGATCCGAGCCAAGTTATTGAAAAAACCAGGTTTTTTTAATAAATAAAAAAAAGATATTCCAAGTTATTTTTTTAAAAGTTATAGTTTAGATTGATTTAGATTAACTCACATGACTTGAACTACGACCCGAGTTCTTGGGCCGGGCTGCTCTTAATTGTAGTAATTGAAGAGAAATTATTATATATGTTATAGTTTTATTTCCAATCTGAAAGTGAAACCAAATTCAGCCCACTAGAGGAGGAGCTTCGACTTTGTCATGGAGATGGGCTGAACTGTACACGGTCGAACTGAACTCTTGACCCTTTTTATTGAGTTGATATAATCTAATTTTACGGTGTGTGTGTGTTTGGAAATGCAGTGAAAATTACAGTTTCTTAAATTTAAAAAAAGAATTATTTTTTTGTTTAAAATGATTTTTTTATATTTTCGGATCGTTTTGATATGCTGATATCAAAAATAATTTTTAAAAAATGAAAAAACTTTATTTTGATGCATTTTTAAACGAAAAACATTTTGAATCGTCATCACTATCACAATCCCAAACACACTCTTAAATGACCTAAATTTGAGGTCTTATAGTGGGTTCAAAGTTCTAAGTCATAAAATCAGAATCCACAATACCAATTATCCTTTAGATTATGGGATTATGTATAATTTAATTTGAAGAAATGATTTTTTAATAAAGTTATTTTTTCAACAATAAAAATATCTTTAAGTTAATTTATATGTCAATCAAAATTAAGTCCCTCTTTAAGCGATTTTATAGACGTATCTTTATATCGATTTAAGTATATTAAAAAGAATTTAATAATTTTTCTAGATGATGGCTTCATGATTAAAACTTAAAAAATCAAGAAAAATAATAAACCTCTTTACCCACCATACTAACCCAAGTTTCAATAAAGTAATGGATGGGGATAAACAATGCTAGAAGGTCCTCACAATATACCGTTTGACAGTGTAGGCAAAACGCAATTTGTTTAATTTTTTTTTTGTTAAAAATTAATTTTAAATTTTTTTGGATCATTTTAATATGCTGATATCAAAAATAAATTTTAAAAAATAAAAAATATTTTAAAATATAATTTTTATCACACTTGAAAACAAGCCTTTCATAAACTTGTTTGGCGTTGAACATGGAGGTATAATTACTGAGTTTAAGAGTTATTTTAACTATTCTTATAATAGTCTTAAATGATATTTATTTCACATGCAAACTCTTATAATTGTTTGCAATAAATTATATCATATGAGAAAATGAGATTAATTAGGAATTTTAATTAATATTTAATAAGTACCTAAGATCTTTGCCGGTAAATTCATTAATATTGTTAGGATAAATAAATTTTTGGGCTAGCGAAAACCTTAGCCCATAAGAACAGATTGACACCCAAATCTTTGTTTAAAAACCGAGAAATGATATAGAGCGTGGGGAAAAAAAAATCAAGAAGAATGGGAGCTCCGAGTCATGGCAGAAAATCTTAATAAAAGATTTTTTTTTGTTATTTTTAATGTTTAACATCGCTACGCTGCGTATGAAATTTTCATCTAAAAGTAGTAAAATCAAGATCAAAAGAGTATAAAATTTGGAAGTGATATATATATCAGTTGTAGTTGTGTGTGTGTATTAGCATGTCAGTGTACTTTTTTCGGTTCTGGCATGTGAAAGATCTTATGGTTGAAAATGGAAATCAGTTGTAGTTGTTGTACTCTGATTTGTTGAACTGAGCAATGTACTCAACAGTGATAAGATAAGATTTGTGGCTGCTAATTAAGTAAAAAACATACTGTACTGTCCCATCTCTGTCATCTTCTGGTGTCATACTGTGATATGCAGTCTTTGATGAAATGATTCATGTACTTTAGTATGGACTTTGACATGGACAGTTTTGATCTGATATGTACGTATCATCTTGAGCTAGCCTAGATGAAGATGCTTTATTTCCTTGTGATCAATTTCTCCATATAAGAAAATCCAATATGCTTCCCTCCCGTCCTTTCTACTCTTCAACGTGAAATCAAAGAATAATTGGTTGGTATTTGGGATACATTTTACAAGATGATCATTTTTCTTCTTTTGTTGGAACTGGAAAACTTTACTTGTATTTTGAGAGTCTGCAGCTTTTCCTTTTTTAATTTTCCATACTGGTCAAGACTATTGGATTGCTTGCCTGGAGATATTCTCCAAAAACATGGGACTGTCCTGGACTTTTCACCAGTATTTTAAGACAATGAACCTGATAACCAAATATGGAAATGATGACTAATATGGATAAATATGTAGTTAGCAAGGTTTGATTTATGTGTTTTAGGTGCTGGTTCCAGTTACAGTGTCATCTGTACCATTTCTGTTCTTGAAGAGTCAGTCTACAATACAAAGATTGGCTTCAGTGTGAATATACGGTTAATCGATTGACTGTAGGTTTGTTTTTTAATTCTGATTTATATTTAAACAAGTTTTGGTAGTTGTTAATTTAATTGAAAGATGAAATATGTTTGTTAAATAATTGATCTTTGTTGAATTCTACTATCCTTCCAGGGTAACCTTTTATGATGGAAAACAACAGAAATGTAGATTTAGAGAAGCAGATTTTTCCAGAAGCACTTCCTGCGCTCATCCAATACATCTCATCAAAGGAAGTGGATAGCTTTGATGGCTTTTAACTAAATAAAATCTTGAACAATCAGCTTCAACCAAGTGATTCTCAAACTTTTAGTTCATCAGCTATGGTATGATATGTTGGGGAATTCCGTCACCCCCATGCGCGGACCGGGGGTGTACTGATAGTTGCTCAAAGGAGGGTAAAGCACACCGACACAATTTTACGTGGTTCGGCAAAACCGCCTACATCCACGGGAGATGTTAATTTTATTAGATATAGAGATACATGGAGGAGGAGGATTACATCCACTCTAACTCAACTCTCAGCTCACTTTGGTGCTCTTGCAGCTGCTGCCATTGCAGCTCACTCTTTCTCTCTATTCTCACGTTCACTTCACTCTCTCAACCCTCTCATTTTGCTCTCAACAAATATGCCTCCTTTATAGGCATTTCATGGTGAGCTCCTCCAGCACACAAATGTCAACATGGAGGGGACAATAAAGCCACAAAATAAGGCACAAATGGTGGCACTAAATATTCCACTTGCTTAGTGGTGGGTGGGGCATTTGCCACAATAATGGCAATTTCCTAACAATCACCCCCTTTGCCATTTATGTGGGCAATTGTCCTTTTTGCTTCTTCAGCACAAGCTTGCATTCTGCATCTTTTCCAAGCTTACCATTCTGAGAGCGTCTTCAATCCAACATCCCCTTCGAGCGTATCAACCATGCTCGGTCCGGAATGATTTTTCAAGCCTTACACCAAGGCTTATAACACCCCCTCAAACAAATATTTCCAAGTGCGACAGTCATTTAGTATTTCAATGTGATCACAAGCTCACCACTCTTCCAAGAGTCTACTCATCCAGGAGTTGCGCCTGCCCTCTGTTCCACCCTAGGAACCACGCCTTACTTCTCCGTGAGTCTCTCGCTCTTAGTCGT
>Ga0307517_10005601_pt1 | contig 18864 bp, 9 predicted proteins | sample 23_EM_MG_FD_194515 | JGI IMG/M metagenome (GOLD analysis project Ga0307517, IMG submission 194515) | Populus trichocarpa ectomycorrhiza microbial communities from riparian zone in the Pacific Northwest, United States - 23_EM | ecosystem: Host-associated > Plants > Roots > Unclassified | place... | reverse complement strand
TTAAACATAAGTATACTTCTGGTTCAGTTACACTAGAGAGTATAATGTGTTGTTGCTCCATAACTTTTTCCACATTATATCCTCTAATAAGTCACATTCAAATGCTTGCCTAATTTTACATGCCAATGAATTTTTCTTCCTTTGTCTTTTGAAAAGATGGCTGTCTCGTGCCATTGTTCTCTAGCTTTCAGTATTTCTTGGTATTCTTGCTTCTCCCCTGCTGTTTTCTTTATTGAATTGAATTATGATCTCTTCCTTCTGAATGCTATAATGCAGATATGACTATTCTGGTTATGGTGCCTCTTCTGGTAAGGTAAGCTGTCATTCAACTTAAGCTAACTACATGAACAGCATTTTATTCATGGCATGTTTAAAGAATTGCAGCTAATTGAACAAATTGAGATCTACAAGTTAATATGTAAAGTAATTAAAAACATTAATATAATTTGGAATTTCAAATCATAGAGGAAAATCTAGAAGTAACAAGAGAGCTCATTTCTTGTGCTTGAGTTAACATGTACTGGAAATCTGGATCATGCAATACCAAGAACTTTTGAGTGAATGTATATGGGAAAATCAACAAAGCATGGGTCTATATAAAAGACAGCAAGTAATTACATCATCTTTGCTTATCAGCAATAATAAAAAGAACAGCGATATTGGTGGGGGCAATTAGCACTCCACCAAGTGATAATGCACTCTGAATTTATAGTGATAAGAGAGAAAAAAATAAGAGTGATAGACTGGAGTGCTACTAACTCCACCCAGAGTACAAATGAACCCTTGCAGTCCAGATATATTATATAGTTGTGGAAGTAGATTAGGATGTTTATTCTTTAAAAGAGTTTTGGAAGTTGAGTTATGTGAACACTTACTAGCTCCACTACTTATTTGTTATCATCTGGCTTCCCAAGTTAGACAACCTTTCGAATGATTTACAAAGCTTACAGCACTCTGATATCGAAAACTGCATGGTAATCATATATCGTGTTTTCCATGTCCAGCCAAGTGAGTCCAACACATATGCTGATATAGAGGCAGTTTACGAGTGTCTCCAGACACAATATGGAGTTAGTCAGGAAGAGTTAATTTTGTATGGGCAGTCAGTTGGTAGTGGGCCAACATTGCACTTGGCAGCGAAGTTGCCAAGGCTGAGAGGGGTGGTTTTGCATAGTGCCATTCTTTCTGGTCTTCGTGTGCTCTGCCATGTGAAGTTCACATTTTGCTTTGACATATACAAGGTAGGCTAACTATCTTGGTCGTTGTTAGTTATGGAGATTCTAATGGTTTATTGACTAATGGGCACCATGTCTGTTGTTCTTCTATCTCTGCTGCCATTTTTAAGCTATACGTTTGTCTCATAAATGCAGAACATAAACAAAATTCGGAAGGTGAAGTGCCCTGTTCTAGTGATACATGTAAGTATCTTTTCTTCCAATAGTTTTCTTTAGAAACTCCTTATTGTGCAATCGTTCTGCTGAGACTTTGTTCTCCAAGCAAATCCATTTTTAAAGTAAACCCAGTCAAATGCTTGTGTGAGGGTTTGAGAATGCATTGAAATTTGAAATGCTTTAATGTGCATCATGTCTGGCTGTCCAGGTTGATTAAGATTTCTGGGCTTATTTAAGGTGATATCATTTTGTTTTTAGGGTCTAGTCATCATATAAAAGTAGTTTAAGACACATAAGGTGCTGCCAAACAAATTATGAATGTGATGGGAGCATCATAGGTGTTAGTGGGGCTATTAACTACTGTGATATGTTGAATGTAGGATTTGGATGATGTGCTTTAGTGTTTTTATTTGTTGCTTTCCCATATAAATGTGATTTCTGCTTTATAATTTTGTGCAATAGGTATGAGTGTGATTCTCCTGGAAACTTTCATAAAAGTTAGCTGCAACTTAAAATGAGCTGAAAAGTTGTTGCAACTTTGAATTTCATTTATTTGCTTGTAGAGATGCATATGTAACATTTGTTAGTGCTTTGTTTGCTTTCATTGTTTTGTTTCCACTTATTATGCAACGATGGAAGTATATCAAACTAACCTTTTTGGATTTTCTACAAAAAAGTAAATAATAATAGAGAAGAGTATGGCTATACATCATAGGTTTGGTGGTGCTACAATGCATTATGGGACATGTGTTGATTGTCACGTCCTTTGGTTGTTGGCATGGCCATCCAAGGTATCGATCACATTAGCAACATTGCAGGTGTGGCCATTTTAGTTCCTATGATATGCTAATATGACATGACTATGTCAGCAAGGTTGTTGATGCAGCTGACACCTCAAATAGTTATTTCAGTAATTATATTCACATGACAATCAACAAGTGTCCTGAGATGCATTGGTGTATCTTGAGACCAAGATGCTATTTTCATTGGCAAATAGTGAAACATGATATAGGGAAGCATTTAACTGTTTTATATGTGAGAGGACATGAGTATAACTTTGGTCTTCAATTTTTAATAAACAGCAAAAAAAATATAATAGGGTAGCATGACCATAGTCATTATTCATTCGTGATCCTAAAATGTTAAGAAATCGATAATGTTGTTGGTATCAAAGTTTTTCATATTACATGACATGTCTACAAATAGTAATTATTGTGTTGGTGAACCTTGTTAAAAACTGGTTAAGTCGGTAATCATAGTAGAAGGTAGTCATTGTGCTCAACAGAAATTGATTGGATTAATTCGGGTTTTTGTTGATTTGCTCGACCATAGCTGGTCAACTTGATCAAAGTCTTCAAAATAGGTTAATTTGGTCATTGTGTCGGTGCATTTTTCAAAGTGAAACTTTGGTGAAGGGAGTATGTAACTAAAGTTAATTTGGTCAATGTGTTGATGCATTTGTCAAAGTGAAACTTTGTTTAAGGGAGTTTGTAACTAAGGTGGTGTGGTTTGAATCAAATTTGATCAAGGGTGATGCTAATGGTGTCTAAAGATACTTGTTAAGGTGTATTTATTATGATAGTTGATTTTTAAAACTACTCCTAGAATTTGTAATTTCAATCATTATCGTGTCAAAGTTTATAATTGGGAAACATGAAATGTATCCTTTTTCTTTTACAAAAGATCATAAATAATAATGGATAAAACATTTTCAAAACATAATAAATACACAAGTTTAAACCCTCATTACCATTACTTTTGATTGATTAATTAGGCCGGATGAGTTGAGTGTTTGTGTGGTAGCGTGGTGGTTTTTAAGTCATCGAAGTAATAGGGTGCTTTGCTACCACTGGCTAGCAAAGCATCTTTGATTTGATTTTCAGCATTTGCTACAGTGGCTTCTAAGCCACCACACTTCCAAGCACGCACCAAGTCAATTTGATTAATTATCAAAGTTTAGGTCAAAACCTAGTGAAATCAATCTACTTTGGTCAATTTTAAGGATCAAGTTTGACCAATATTGATTAATTTGACCAAGTTCAACCAAATTGACCAACATTGATGGTGAGGAAATGTGTTTTTGCAAAAAATTCACCGCGTGAACAACTTCCACTAGATGTGTGAGACCCACTACCGCGCATCCAATGATTGTGAATACTCTTAATGAATTTTGTGTTCCTAAGGCTTACGGCAGAACCATAATGGGAATGACCAACTTAACTAGATCTGATCTCATTGATTTCCATTCACTACATTTGATCAAATTGGACTGCAATAAACGATGTTGGTCTGTGTTTTATGGTTACTAGGATTGACTGAGCTCAAAATCTTATATATGAAAATAATATTATTGCTATGGTAGCCAGCTATGTTTTCAGAGAAACCTAGATATTGTAAAACTGTTCCTTTGATTTTCATTTCATTATTTATCAAGAGTGCTTACATGAATGGTGCTTGATGTAACACATGAATTGAATGTATGTATAGTGTAAAACATGTAATTAATTGCAAGGTTGCAGGTGAATAAATGACAAATGAAGTGTATATTTTGTTTTTGTTGTATAAGGTAACCTACTTCTGGATTTCTTAAAAAACTCTTTGTGCTAGTGGTTCATCATCTATTGTGCTACTCAGCTGATCCAAATAGGTCACCTATATTTTGCTGTTTGATCGAGGTTCAGAAAAAGAAAAAATAAAAGGAAAAAGCTACATATTTTCTCCCCTTAATTAAGTATATATTCAAACCATTTAACCCAACGGTAAATTTGTTTCGCAATTACTTGACTTGTAAAGAGCCTGCCTCTCTTTTTCTTTCAAGTTATCTCCTTCCCATTTTTTATGGTGATAAGCCTTAGGAAACATGATTCCATTTCATTATTGAGAATGTAAAAACTTTCTGATTTTCCAAAAACTAGTTGCATTGATTTCATGGGCTATGTGATTAAGGATGTTGCATAGTAGAATTTATCAAGTTTCAGTACTAAACTAGTTGAGTTGATTGCATGATTGGGGTTTATTTTAGGATCTTAGAACTATAATCTACTCTCTTTCCATATCTGCATGTGTTTGTATCTGCATGCATGCTTGCAAAATGTTGCTCCTTGTTATTTCATGCTAGATCACCCGTCATTGATATTCTAAATTCTCAAGTGCAAGGGTGTGTTATCCTCTGAGGTTCACTATGAAGTTGATGATTTCATCCGGCTTAAACTAAGTTGACCAATTTTGACCGTCTAAGTTCTATATGATTCGCGCTTTGCATCTGATCTGTCCAAAGCAGATTTTGAAATGGGGTTGCATCATATGTTTTACAGGGCACAGAGGATGATGTTGTGAACTGGTTACATGGTGATGGGCTGTGGAAAATGGCGAAAGAACCATATGAGCCTTTATGGATTAAAGGAGGCGGGCACTGTAACTTGGAATTATACCCTGATTACATCCGCCATCTCTGCAGGTTTATTCATGAAATGGAGAATTTAACCACAGAAATCCGTCTCAAAAAGATCCGGCAGAATCTGTGTCTAAAACCGAGGTCTAAGACTGATTCCAACAAGTGCTGTAGGTTCAAACTGTGGCGACCTAAATGCCCAGAATGTTTAAGACCCAGGTGCATAAAATGCTCGTGGGGTCCCAGGTGCGCAGGATGCTGGAGACCCAGATGCTCAAGTTGTGTTAAATGTTGCTGGCGAGCACCCAGATGCCCAAAATGTCCGAGACCCAGTTGCCCAAAATGTCCGAAACCCAGTTGCCCAAAATGTCCGAGACCCAGTTGCTGCTGTAGAATTAGATGTCTGCCCTGGCGATGTTGCTTTGGAAAACAGAGTGGGATGAATAGGAAGCAGGATGGGTGATAATAATAATAATAATCAGCATTGGTTGTATAGATTGCTGAATTCACTCACTAACACTCTTCTAATCTTGTGCGTTAGTGTACAAAACAAGAGGAAGTAGTTTGATTTTAATTTTATTAAAAATCATGGTGTTGGGATGTTCTTGGAAATGGAGATTTTGTATCTCAGCTCATTTGGATTTATTTCTGGAGATCCTTTTTATCTACACAATTTACAAGCTTCAGATCACCTCTTTGACCTCAGGCCGCCTTCTTCTTCTTCTTCAGCTTCTGGTGGTTGGTTTACAATCCATAAAATCCCTTTTCATTTCCAAATAGAGCTCTCAAGCTGTTTTGTTAAATAAATAAATGATACTGTAGCTGTTACTATAATATACTGAACACGCTGAGTAATTCTCTCTAATTTCAATGAGCCCTTGAAATTAATGTGTGAAACCTAGGAACGAGTATAAAGTTCAAGCAAAGATGATGGAAGCTCGTGATGCTATGGGCAAGACATGCATGGGATATCTACATCCTCTTCTTTATTTTCATTGCAACCAGCATAACGTGGCAGAACGTTTAAGCAAAGAAGATTAACTACAGCATTAGAATACCAGAAAAAAACTCTTGGAAAACAATCATATCAGATGATTGAACACTTTGCCATATATACCCATCATAAAACCAAGCCCGAGTAACAACACATCAGCTTGATAAAAGCTTCCCCCCCTTCCAAGCACTACTGGTAAGATGAAGCTGCTCCAGCAAAGGAATACCGGGCAGAGACTGGTAAATAGGCTTCAGCCGCACCAGACGTTCCAAGCATTGACCACTGAAGATGATCATTGTATACTAGACCTTGATTCTCGTGAATTAATGGAGTGTAGTGAGATTGATAAGTTGGTTGCAACGGCTGTTGCGTACTGGAAGATGCTGGCAAAGCATAGCTTGGTGCTAAACCCTGTTCCTGAGATGAAATACGCGAGGTTGTTGCAGAAGGGAGGTATTGACTATAATAATTGGCTACATTGTCTGAATGCAAAACAGTATCTCTCTCCCTTGGTAACTGGGGCACATGATACTGATTTTCATGCCTGGCAACATGGTTCCTCGGACCCGTCTCCATTGCAACCTCATAACTGTGTATATGAACAATGCAAAAACATCCATACATGATTAGAACCAACAGGGCAAATCAATCAAAAAGAATGCAAGAGAACTGCATAGCAAAGATATAACTACTAAGTCTTTCCTGTGCGTATGGTTGCATTCTTAATTATTTTGGCATTGATTACAGATACAGATGATAGAAGATAGCACAACCCTTTACTTTTTAGCTGGAGGATTTGACAAATCCAAGCCCAAGTTATTGGATTTCATTTAGTTTTATTATTAGACTTTAATTTACGTTCTTTTATTATATTTTTATTATTTAGTAGATATTAAGCTCAAATTTGATTATGATTAGGGTTTTTATTTGTAATTTTTGACATTATGATCAATTGAATAAAAATTGTAGAGTTGCAGACTTTTCTTCTTCCCTTTCTCTTCTTTTCTTCACTCTTTTCTTCTATTTTTTTAGCTTATTAGCTGCTTCTTTCTTCTTTCTTTTAATTCTCTTAAATCTCTTTTGTCAAGCGCCAGCTTTGATATCAAAGCAAAGGTTTTTTTAGTTGTTCTCACATCTAAACGATTTATAAAATAAAAAAAGTTTCTTTTAGCCTTTCTGTTTACCATCAAGACCTGGAAAAAAAAGTCTTACCTTTCTTTTACAACACAATCAGAAACCTTTTAAAAAAATATTACACCTAGACAAACATGCCTTTAAATCTATTTTCCCCCAAATCCTAGCCAACATTCATCCCCTCCACCAACAACCACAATGGTCAGACCGGCCACCCCACACACCAGTTTTCCACATCACCAGCTGAAGATCAACCACCAAAGCCCGCTGCCTTGCTCGACCAACCACAAGCTCTGACAATCATTGTTGATCAGCCAACAAGAAAACCATCATTTCCTTGCGTAGCCGCCGACAACAAATCGATCCGCAACCACCATGTGCGACATATTGAGCTTCCTAACCCTTTACCCCTTACATGTGATGATAAAGATGAAGATGATTTTAATTTACTAGGTTGAGTTCCAACCATATCTACTTAGGTTTCAAGTAGCGTTTGTTCCTTTCATACCCTCAATCATATAGTGTTTATAGTTATAAGCCTGAAAAACCTGTAGATCTTTCCATGTATCTTGATACTAAGATGTTTGATTTAATTGAGTCTTTTGCATGTAGAGTATAATTTGAATGTTGAGATCATAAAATAAATTTAAGTAATGAACAATATAAATTTCAAGCTGATTTATATAAGTATCATGATGCACTTGATGTTAGAGATTATTTCATGATATAGATTAGACCTGAACAGTGTCCTTTGAAAACCAATCATAAATTACAAGTGAGTAATGCTAGACCATTCATAGTATTGTAAATGATTCAATCAAATTGTTAAGTCATTAAACTGCCACCAAACTTTAATATTAGCTATATTTTTAAAACTTTTAGCACGAGGAACCTAGTTATATATAAAAGACATGATGCTCCTTTTAAATCTCCTATCCCATCATCCTTATTACCTACACAAAAAGATCATATTAATACTACTTTGAATGTACAAGTTGTTTTTGCAAAGGATTATGAGGTTTTGCAAATCCCCGTTAGCGGGCAAGAGGACTGGCTTTGAACAGTACTTGGATCTCACTAGAGATACATCACAACAACTTGATTTAAATAGTTGGGAGCATTATCGGAGTTGCCTTGAACTACACTCGACAGGTCAAGTTCCTTCAATCCTGGGAGAGTTAGTGAGGACACCAAGCCTATGGCATAGATTACACATGTATGGATGATGACGACGGATGTTAGTCCAACTCATTACTCTTTAGTTGGGGGGGTTAGACACATCCAAACCCAAGTTATTGAATTTTATTTAGTTTTATTATTGAACTTTGTTTTATGTTTTTTGTTAGATTTTTATTATTTACTGGTTTTTAAGCTCAAATTTGATTATAATCAGGGTTTACTATTTACTTGTAATTTTTGACATTATGATTAGTTTTATGATGAATTGAATAAAAATTGCAGATTTGTAGACTTCTTTTCTTCTCTTTTTTGGCTTCTTTTTTCTTCTCTTAAATCTCTTTTGTCCCGTGATCATATTCAATTGTTGAATAAATAACCTTTTATTCAAGAATTTTTCATGTCAAAATAATGCATCCAAAGAAAGCATCAAATAGATAGCTAATGTGTATTAATTTGTGTGTATATGCATGCGTTCAAATGAATGTGGACGAAGATCTGGCCTAACATCTACCAGTTTCAATGTATATGAAGATCTGACCATCAAAATTTAATAAATAAATAAAAAGTATTGCCTGATTCCCAAATGCATTTCCTCAAGTTACACAGTAACACCAGGGACTTGATTTTATTTGATAGCTAGAGTTGGAGATGGTTTCTCCTAAGGTTTTGTCTCTAGAAGAAGATAATATCATCTCCGACACCACGTTAAGTCATTTGGTTATAAAATTTAACACAGATGCAAATGTCAAAATAGAAATCATACCTCCTTTGAGGATCATAAGTAGACTGAGGTGCTTCGGCTGAGTATTTCTGGTTACTCTGAGGAAGAGTATTTTGATGAACATAATGGAGGTGCTTAGAAGGTTGAACCCATCCCCCAGGCAAGGTGCGGGGATGGGTTGCCCCGGGCAAATAAAGAGAATATGGCCTTGCAGATGGTAGAACCCTCTCCACCGTAATTGCAGAAGGAAATGCATGCGCTGGAGCCACATTTGCAACAATGGGCACCACAGATATAGATGGCGGCAAATCAATTGGCCGGAACAGTGATACTAAAGTTTTCACCTGTACATGAAGAAATTCCTAAATATATAAAAATTGCCATTCATTTCCAGGCAATAAACAATCTTTTTCTTTAATAAAAGAGCTTAATAAATAATTTTCGCCAAACAAGAATGCAAGAAAGTAAAGGTGCATCTTACTTGTTCAGTACTCAACTCTTGCCTGAACTTAGAACCCTGATAGTTGTCTTTAATGGCATGTTTCAAGGCACTCTCAGCAAGAGGTAAGCAGTCACTGACGATCTTAAACCTCACCTAAAGCAAGGAAACAAGAATAAACAATGAAAAATCAGAAACTGAGTGTTTACACAAACAGGTTCAAATGTTTAGCACATGGCATGACGATGGAAAAATGGAAAAATAATATTGCAAAGGATCTAGATAAATATGTTGGAGAATCCTAGAAAATAATTGTGGAACATCTGATTGCATTTACCACTCCACGATCCAGTTAATCCCAGAAACATATAAGATAGACATCAGATACAAGATTTCATATCATTTGGGGACCACATTGAATGACACCTTGAATGCGCATTATGTTCAAGGAGCAACTGTACTTGAAATTCAAGCTGTATATTTAAATAATTTCAAGTTATAGTAGGATACATCCTCTTCATTCCAAAAAGGGTTTCTTTAGCATGTAAAGAGCATGGAGAAGGATTTGAAAAAAAGGAATACTTAGTTAGTACACGGGCAGATGTACCATTTACCACTCATAATATCATAGCAGTTACTCATGCATTGTAAGTTATACTAGTTTTATTATCCATAAGACCCCAGACAGCTACATTTCCATTTTCTCACCTGTGCTGGAAATTTCCCATTAAATGCAGCTGGTTCCAAATTCATCCCTCCCCTGGAAATAGCAGTGTAGATGCCGTAAAGGCGTTTCATGCCAAAATCAAATAGAAAGAGCTTTGTACCCGGTTTGATTTTCTCAACTATGTCTAAATTTCCCCGAGGCAGCCCAAAAACACGATAGCGGTAGCACTCAGGTTTTGTTTCTCCATTGCACAAAAATATAAATCCAGTTATCTTTTCATCACTTTCGTTCCTTTCCATCATCACATGAGTAGCAGTTGGTGCATAAACAGGATGGAGCATGGTTGCCAAAGAGGAGCCACAAGTATAAGCTGTATTTACCGGCAGGGTTTTCTTCTATTTTTTTATGAAACTCTTTCCTATCTTCTAACCAGCACTTGAATGATTTGCTGCTGGCCCTTGATCATTGAGCCTCTCCACTCTGCCACGGGTAAGTAAACCACGCCAATTTAACAGAAAATTCATTTTCTTCAAGTGAAATCAAATGCATAAAAAGAAAAGAAGCAATATTTTGCACGTTTGCGTATAATAGGAATGGTTTTATCCCAGCCAGGTGTTTATTCTATCAGCATCCAGAGCACCAAAAACGAAATAATTAACGAGCATTTGCACATGCTTATTTCTAGGCTTCAAACATCAGATACTAAAAACGCAGACATGCCGACGGGGCTGCAGTAAGTCATACAAATTCATATATAACTTCATTAATTGAGCAAAAATTAAATCAAACTCAGAAAACCATTCTCATTCATAATGTTTTGAAACTTTTGCTAAAATCCAAGAGAAAATGAGAAAATATAAAAATAAGAGCTATATCCATGCACCGCTGTAACATCATGTTAAGATACAATCCTCGATCACATATTTATTCTAGAACAACCGCATTGCAATCACAATTCTCGTTATTTATTTATTTGCTTATATTAGTTGAATCAATGAAAAGGTTTCAGAGAAAATCAAACAGAACTAATGAAATAACCCCAAACAAGCCGTATCATATAACGCAAACTGCAAAACCCTACCTCGATCAACTTCATTGGTGGGAAATACATCAAGAAACCCTAAGAATATGCAAAGGAACCAAAAGTTAAGCCTAAAATGAGATTGTGATTAAAAACTACCTGGAAATTCCCGAGCGAATGTTTGCAAAATTATTGACACTGCTGGGCTGGGTTTGTTGGAGTGTATCGGCAGATTTCATGGACTGATTTTGGTTGCTACAACAATTCACGCGAGAGACGGTGATAAATTATTAGGTATACCTTTCATCATCATTTAAATTATTTTTAGGACCAATGGGACTTTAGCACATTCGCATTGGAGGTCACAGGTTTAATTCTTGGTAAATATTAGTTTGGTTCTGAGAAAATACTACTTATTTACCCGCAATATCGCATCGCAGGTAGTTTTATCTTATAATTAAAATAGATATTTATATAAAAGACAACTATTTAGATCTTGAGAACATATATATTTTGTTAGGTAAAATACTTTTATTTATTTATATATATTTTTATTCTACTAAAATATTTCTTTCTTATTAGTAATATGTTTTTTTAATAAAAATAAAGGTAATTAATCAACTTTTTGTAAGAATTACAATAATTTGAATTAAATAGAAAACAATATATCTAAATTTTATTTTTTTATGCATGTATTTTTTTTTCAATAAAAATACATTTTTTTATCGGAAAAATCAGTTTTTAATAAAAACTTTTATCATGAACTATAAAGTAAGTTTAAATAAAAAATCATGTCTTAATATTTTATATGCAATTGAAGAAAAAAAGAAAAATTGATATGAGAAAACTATATAAAAGTTTTATAAAAAAAATTATTTTATTTTCATTGAATATTTATTATTATATTTTTTAAAAATCTTGCATAGAAGGGATATTTATTATTATAAGAATTAATTGTATAAATTTTTTGATGCAAAACACCTATTTTCAACTTTTTCACTTAGAAATATCCAAAAACAATGTTCCAAAAAATTTGTTAAACTCGTTTCTAGTCTTAAAACACACTTCACTGGTAACAAATAAAAATCCAAAATTAAATTGAATATAAAACTCACACATCCATTTCTTAAAATTGTTTTTATGGATATTTTACCAAAATTAAAAAACTCAAATTGTATGCCATTAATTAGCAAACATCTTAAATATTCAAGTTTTGCTCTCGAGTTAGTGCCCGTTTGATAATATGGTGCAAATCACGTTTCACTAAATTTTATTTTATTTTTTTGGCTTAAATTTATTTATTTTTTATATTTTCATATCGTTTTGATGTGTTAATGTTTAAAATAATTTTTAAAAAATAAAAAATTATTTTGATATATTTCTAAACAAAAAATACCTTAAAAAACAACACTCTCCAATACATGATTAATTGAAGCCCATGAAACTCGCAGGCCAAAATGGGCCGCAGTCAGCTGAAAGTCAGATCCGGGCTATATTTCTTTATAATTCCAACTCCCAGGTTGTTGTTGCTTGTCTGGACAGGCAAGTCTGGGCGATGAGTCTTTTGTTTGGGGGTTTTTCTCTTCTCACAGTCTAACCTAAAACTTGAACTTTAGTGGTTTAGGAGAAATTTCACTCTTTTCTCTTTTAACCATGTAGCTTACCTCTAAAAATTACAGTGCCATGCTAGTTGAGACGTGAAACCTTATTAAGAAAAAAAAGAAAAAAAAAAAAAGAGTTGAGAATTGGCCTACGAAATGGCTTTTCTTATCAACACCTATGTGTGTTTAAAAAACTCCATAAAAGCCCAAAGAAGTAAACAGAAAGCCCCATACAAGCCCAATTAAGTCACAAAAAAGCCCAAAAACACGTGGGAAAGAAAATTGGAAATTAACACCATAAATCTTTAGATATGTACAAAGAATTTTCGAGAGAGAGGAAATTAACCGGAAGGTGGAAAACTTCAAAGAAGAAATATTCAAATTAATATATGTATTAACAATAATAATAATAATAATGTTATTTTTGTACTCTCATACCAATTTGCGTGTCAATCAAGATTAATTTTTTTTTCCGGATAAATTTAAAACCGCACCTTTCATGTTAACACAGAGCAAGAATTTAATAAATTATGGAGTGCTGATCCAAGATTTAAACTGATGAAATAAAAAAAACAAAGCAAATTCCTTTTAATCACCGGACCGATCTCTTGAAGTTATATTACAACAGACTCAATCGCAAGGAGACGGATAAAATGAATTAAGAAATATTTTAACGCACAGCTCCTGGTTTATCTGTCCTCTAAAACAAATCCCAGAGTGGATAATTCACGCCATGCATGTTTTTTTAAACTAATCTCTATATTTTAGATACCACACGAAATAGGCTTCAAGTGACCCGTCGGAAAACAAGAAACCGATTCAAGCCTGCGTTGTTCTTTACTTGGAAGTTGTTCGGATAGAACGTTCGTACGTATAGCTGGTGTTTTTAGCCGGAATTCGCTCCTTCTTTTCTCTTCTTCTGTGTTGATGGCTTGTGGATCTGTGCTCAGGTGGCTAATGCTGCCAGACCTTTTCTTTTTCCTGAACAGTAGTGTCAATTCAAACGAAGGAGTCAAGGGGCACTTGTTATGTTGATTTTGTATATCCCTTCGGTGTTTATCATGAACACACTGTGATTTTACATTTCTTCAGCTGCTAGTAGTTGACCGTGTCGATTTTTGTGTTTTAACTATTAAATTATCCGGGAGCACACAGACTCGTAGACAGCCAGAGGATCGGGTGTCGGATCTTTTTTTGGCTCCCAGCTGCAACGTCTCTTGGTTGCTGTTTTATGGAGAGATCCATTGACTCTATTCCAGCAGATAAAATTGAATGCCACTCATGCTCAAAATTTGAGTCGTCCAAGAGAGGTAGACAGAGAGAACAAAAAATCGCACGCCATGGAGGATTACCCTTTCCTAGGTTGTGGCGATCATCTAGCATCCTAGTTTTGTTTTTACATAGTTATCTAATTTGAAGAGATATTATTACACCACCTTGATCCTTAAATAAACCAAGTCAATGGTCTGAATCAATATCTTCAAAGACTTGGTACAAAACTTGATAGGTGTCAAGAGAATAAGCCAAAGACTTTCGATTCAGATATTGTTAAAAGATTCCAACACATAACCTGAATCATTATTCAAGCACTTGCATGATATTTTATGCGAGCCTTGAATTGGAATACTGTAATACCAATTACATTTCTTTCCATGTCATGAATGTTCCTTGAATTATCATGACAGGACATCTCAACTCTCTCACCTTTATTAGTTATATTATGGTCTGAATTAATGAAAGTTATTTTTGGAATGTTGTTGAAAACATTGGCAGCTTCATTCTTTTTATGTTTAAGAACATAAACTTTCATACCATTAATTTTAGAATTCTTCTTAATCTAATACGAAGCACATCCTTCTTAATTTTCTTTATCAGAAACCAATTATAAAACCACCTCCACAACATTCTTATTAACCGAGGTAAAATGAACTTCTTTGATATACTTAGATTCATTATAGACTAAGATTTTTTCATTAAAATTTTATCTTTTAGTATCATCTTTTTTTTATATTATAGAATTTTGATGATTGATTCCAATCCATAATTGATATAGAACCATACAAAAAATTTAGCTTCAACATTATTTTTTTGTTGCTGAAATTTCTCTTGTATATCTTTATCAGGAAGCTGCCCCATCCGATCTTTATTACCGGAAGAACCATTTTTAGAAATATCAACTTTTATACCAGGATCTCGATATGGTATTTTATTACTTCTTATTTGATGTCCAATGCACGCATGGTTGGATAATCTGAAAATATCATATTTTAAACTTGAATTCCACGTATGACAAGATATGCAAATTTCAGCTTAAAGTTAGCCCACATGCCAATACTAAACACCATAAAGAATTTATCTTATTTGCATTGTGAACCTAAACTCAAGTAGCCCAACACCAAAAAGACTATTAGAGGACACTCATGTGTCAAGCTCCCCTGGTTAAGAAAAACTCATCATGAACATCACTCAAACTTCATTGAATGATAAGTAACTCATATTAATCAGCACAAGTCACTTCATTTTCTTGATTTGATTTATTCAGTAAGTTTTTTTTTTGACAGGCATATCTTTCCCTATAATAGCAACAATTGTATGATTTGGACAATCATAAGCAATATATCCATACCCTTGATATTTAAAACACTATTTTGAATTCAAATTTGAGAAACGAGATGCTTTAGGACCAGCCCTGACTCTTCCCTTTTCAGAAGCCTTTAAAATGGAAGACTTTATTATTGTAGTGCTTTTCGAGAATGAATTAGTCCCCTGGTTAGAAGAGTTCTCCTTGGATGTTGATTTCTACCTAGTCTTTTTAATCTCTTTATGCTACTTTTCAACATTCAAAGCAAGTCTTCTAACATTATTGATTGTCTAATAAGGTTGCAACCAAATCACATTAGAAATTTCTTCTCTTAACCCACCTAAGTATTGGGCTATTATTTGCTCTTCATGCTCAATAATATTGCACTTAGCATGAGCAATTCAAATCTCATCATATACTCTTCATCGGTCAGTAAAGATTGCTTTAGGTTATGAAACTTGAGAAAAGTCTCTTGTCGATAGTGTTATGGCAAGCTCTTAAAATCCATTTTAATCTTCTTTCAAGACTTGATCTTACTTTTGCCCTCATGAGCCATTTACTTCTTAATATTCTCTCATTACGATGAATCATATTTTGTGAGTTTAAGAGTCACAAAACTTCACTTTTCTATTATTAGGATACCCTTTGAAATAAAAAAACCCTCTCAATAGTTTGAGTCAATAAATAAAATCACCGGGTTATATTTTTCCCTCGAGCTTAGACCATCCTAGCATCCAAAACTTAATGTTGCTCATATAGCCAATGGCTATAGTTAATCGTAATAATTTTTTTAACATGACAAAAGATAAAAAAAACCTTCCAACCTAACTTCTTATTTAGCTTGAGTTTATAGTTAAATTGGATGGGAGTAGCCTTGACTTGACACAGTCGACGTGGTGGTCCAAAGACAACTCGGTCGAGTGGTAAAAATATTTTAAGGATGAAATTGAAAAAAAATAATAAAATTAAAATAGAAATGGAAGGGAAAAAGAAATGAGGGGCTGAATTGAGGAGGGGAGGGGGTTTATTTTAAGCATCGAGGTAGTAATTGCTGCTGGTTGTGCAAGGAGCTACCGGATTAATTGGAACCATCTATATATGTTCATGTATTTAGTTTTCCTTGTTGCGTGCAGGCAAGTGTTGCGGTGTCTAATCGCGTTCACACTATTAATATGTTATAACTGTCAGCCTTTATGCAAAACAGCAATCGTTCTCAAATGTCGGGCGTCTGTTGCTCCGTTCGGCAAGGGCCAGAAAAATAAGCTACTCTACCCTTCGTAGTTCGTCCTCTTCTTTTAATTTAACGTTGACGAAACTAACGAAGAAAACAAAATAAGAAAGACAACGCAACCTTGGAAAAAAGACCATATGCGTTATCCCCTTTATTTATTTTTTCATAATCGAATTCTAGAATGGATTTTTTTATAAAATGATTTGGGAATGAAAACACGAAACCCCACCTATATATCCTTCTAAAAAAGAGTTTAACGAGGGAAAAAAATCATGATAATCTAAAAAAAAAATGGTCAACAAAAAGAAAAAGGCATCAAAAATAATATTCCAACAAATCAAACGTGGAAGAATAAAATAAAAAAATGATTTAAGCCCATTTAAGTTAGGATACCAAATATACAAGTCAGATCATGAGATCGAGATAAGTCAAAATAAAAAATAAAACAAATAAAATTTAATTTCAAACAAATCAAATATAGAAAGATAGAATATAAAAGAAGGTCAATATAAAAAAAGACCAAGAAAAATACCCAACAAACCAAGCAAGCTAATCAAACTCTATGACCTGAATCATGCAAATGAGATAACCAAATAGAAATCAAATTGGAAAAACATTTCAAAGATCATTTCTAAAACAACATAATGCTAAAAAACTAAACGCAAACAATAATAAATTTTAAAAAAGCAACCCTGAAAAAAATTGAGCCAACTTAGGCCAACTCACCAAGCTCGCGTTCTAAATAATGGGACCAGAATAAATGTATAGAAAGGAAACCGAAGAAAATTATGAAACTCAATATAAAAAAAACTTAACCTTGAAGTATGGGAAAAAAGAAACTAAGTCCCAAATGATATAATATTGAAGGATGAAATTAATAGGATAAAAAATATCGATAAATAAAAAAAACTCGAGATAACACAAGTCATTGTAAAAATTAGAGTAAAATTCTACAGAAATTAAATAAATAAAAATAACAGAACTCACTCTCAAATTGAATAAATCCTAAAGGATAAAACAGGAAAAAAAACAGCCTAAATAAAGGGGAAAAAATAAGTAAATCCGGGTGAACCTTCTAACTCTAGACTAATTTTTAAAACACGTAGCTTGTGAAATCTTAGAACTAGATCTTCAAGGATGAAATCAAGAAAAAAAAATACCAATTTAAAAAACTTATCAGAATAAAAAATAGCAATAAAAAAACGAGGTTTAAATTTGATAGAAAACAACTTAAGGATGATGAAATTGTAAATAAGAATAAATTTAAAAATGATCCTATATAAAAGAAACAAAAATCAAAAGAATGAAACCAAATTTGAAAGGTTAAAAATTAAAGAGGGATGAAATTGAAAAAGAATTCTAATTCTAAAAACTATTCAAAATGAAATAAATAGTAATAAAAGAAACATGGACTAAATATGAAGATAAAATGAATTGAAGGGCTACTTTGAATTTTTTAAGGGCCAATATGAAAATGTGGCCGGTGCCAAACTAGAGGGCCATTTGCAACACGTGTCATCTCATCATGTAAGGGATGTTGAGATGATTCAAATGTTGTTATGGAAGACGATGTTTAGTGACTGGATGACCCTACACGTAACAACAAGTTTTCTTAATAATATTTATTATATGACCAAATATAATAATATCCCTAAGTAACCTTGATATTAACATAATAGAAACCATGGTAAAAGGACCAAAAAGCCCTTGTAATATAGTTTTTTTTATCTTTAAAGGCAATAAAGTAATTTTACTATTCTGAAAAAAATAGAAAGGACTAAAATGCCCATGATTGAAAACTATTTTTTATTCTAGGGTTAAAATAGTAATTTCATAGTGCCAAAAAAATAAAATAATTAATCTAACTCTGCATAATTTGTAAAAGATAATTTTATCATGGTGAAAAGATCATCATATCTCGAATGCCTAGTTCAAAGGTTTTACAAGTCAAGATTAATTTTGTTGTTACAATAGTATAATGAGTAGTGTTTTGTATCTTGCTGCACAATGATTTCCTTTCTAGCTCTAGATTGTTTTGCTAATACTAGCTATTTGACTCGTATTACACTGCTAGTCTAATATTTTTGTCTACAAAAAAATTATACATGTAGGCTTTTTGAACGTGTTTTTGTACATAAAAAAATATAAGTGTAAATAAAAAAAAACTTATACATACACGTAGTCAAATAAAACGAGAACTATTTGCATTGAAAAAAAAACATTAACAATAAATAAAGAGAAAAATAAAAAATCAAGAGACATATATAGATTAAGATATTTGGCGTATGGACTTTTGACCTAGTCATGTGTCATGACTTTTTTATATAAAAATTAAATTTTTAGTTAATCAAATGATAATAGAAATTGACACACGTAAAATTGATTGAATAAAATAAAAGGAAAAAAAATATTATGTAACATATATTAGAAATATTATCCAAAAATAAATATTTATATTTATATAAAATATATAAAAAATATAGATGAATTAGAGTAATCTCTTCAAAAATTAAA
>Ga0307517_10005600_pt1 | contig 18868 bp, 5 predicted proteins | sample 23_EM_MG_FD_194515 | JGI IMG/M metagenome (GOLD analysis project Ga0307517, IMG submission 194515) | Populus trichocarpa ectomycorrhiza microbial communities from riparian zone in the Pacific Northwest, United States - 23_EM | ecosystem: Host-associated > Plants > Roots > Unclassified | place... | reverse complement strand
TGTATTATTGTTATCTATAATTTATACAATTAACCTCCCTGTGGTTCGACCCCGGTCTTGCCGGGTTATTTATTACTTCGACACTCCTGCACTTGGGAGAAGACATCAATCTTTTGGTCGTGTCAGATATCTACGAGAATGAGGTAAAAGCAATTTAAATTCAAAGACGATGATGCGAACCTCGTGGTCACGTGGACACGCAACCCACACGTAAAGACATCAATTCCCGAAAAGCCAAGTAAATCAGGTTTGATAGGAGTGTAACACAAAGATGTACCCAAGCACCAACACTATTGGAAATGGAAAACCCCCACCCAACGAATATTGATTCACGAACGAGAAGTATAAGGAGCTATTAATGACAAATCATCCGATTGGAACCTCCTTTGTGTGTGGTTTCCAGTTGAGTAATAAAAAGAGTTTATATTATACTTATTTGAATTAATGGATCCTCTAACCTTGACAGCTGTTTTTATCATTGTTTAATCTTCACACTAATCTTACATCTCAAAGTCCTCTTTAACTCATCATTCACCATCACCATCACCATCACCATCACCATCATCATCATCATGATTATTATTATTATTATTATTATTATTATTATTTATAATTTATATAGTTAACCTCCATGTGGTTCGATCCCGGTCTTGCCGGGTGACACTCCTACACTTGGGAGAAGACATCAATCTTTTGGTCGTGTCAGTTATGCCTTTATTTATATTGACTCTAGACTTAAAGAAACCATAATGGAACCCCCTTAGGTGGACTTATATGAAGTCCACTTACAATTGACCCAAAAAAGTTATATAATAACCCAAAGACTAAGAAGAAAATAATAATAATAATAATAAAAATCCAAAAATTACCATCCAAAATATGGTAGAATCAGATTTGTCACCCTTAAAAAGTCCCAAATAAACTAGGAGAAATCGGATTTGGAAATTTTATGTTGTTGCCCCCTTTGATGTCCTTGATTAGCTTGAATTTCCTTATTTAACTTGAACAAATAAGAAAAAAAATTTTCTTCTTTGTGCTGATTTAATTACTTTTCTTCCTAGGTTAGGAAAAACATTAAATTGATCTTCTGCCCGGAGCTTCGATTCCTAACCGTCCAGCCTATAGAAGCAACCCCGAGGAGACGATGGAGCTTCAAAGGCAAGTAGATGAGTTGATGATGAAGGGGTACATTCGTGAGAGTATGAGTTGATGATGTAGGGGTACATTCGTGAGAGTATGAGTTCTTGTGCTGTGTCGGTGCTACTTGTGCCTAAAAAGGATGGAACATGGAGAATGTGTGTCGATTGTCGTGTCGTCAATAACATAACGGTAAAGTATCGACATCCTATTCCTAGGCTTGATGACATGCTAGATGAGTTATATGGATCATGTATTTTCTCTAAGATTGACTTAAAAAGTGGGTACCATCAAATTAGGATGAAAGAGGGTGACGAGTGGAAAACTGCATTTAGGACTAAGTATGGTTTGTATGAATGGTTAGTCATGCCGTTTTGACTTACAAATGCGCCTAGTACATTTATGCGTTTAAGGAATCATGTATTGCGTACATTTATAGGTAAGTTTGTTGTTGTGTATTTTGATGACATTTTGATCTATAGCAAGAACTTAAATGAGCATCTTGATCATTTGCGTAATGTACTTAGTGTATTACGCAATTGTATGCTAATCTAAGAAGTATAGCTTTTGCATGGAAAAAATTGTGTTTCTTGGCTATGTCGTAACTGCACAGGGTATCAAGATGGACGAAGAAAAAGTTAAGGCCATCCGGGATTGGCCTACACCAAAATCGGTAAATGAGGTAAGGAATTTTCATGGACTTGCTAGTTTTTATAGAAGGTTTCTGAAGGATTTTAGTACTATTGCTACACCTTTAACTGAAATTGTGAAAAAGTTTGTTGGATTCAAAGGGAATGATGAACATGATAAGGCTTTTAATTTGTTGAAAGATAAACTTTGTTCGGCGCCTGTTTTAGCTTTGCCAGACTTTACGAGAGTTTTTGAAGTTGAATGTGATGCGTTAGGTATTGGTATAGGAGTTGTGTTAATGCAGGATAGGAGGCCCATTGTGTATTTCAGAGAAAAACTTAATGGGGCAACCTTGAATTACCCTACATGTGACAAGGAGCTCTATGCCTTAATAAGAACTTTAGAGACGTGACAACATTACCTATGGTCCAAGGATTTTGTGATACATTATGATCATGAATCTTTGAAGCACTTGAAAGGGCAATGTAAGTTGAGTAGGAGACATGCCAAATGAGTGGAATTTATTGAAACCTTTCTGTATGTGATCAAGTATAAGCAAGGAAAATAAAACTTTATTGATGATGCATTTTTTATACGATCTAGGCAAGGTCAAATCCTTGGTAAGAACATTGTTGCTGCGATTGCCATTGTCTATGTCAATAGCAGAAAGTACTAGAACCTAGACTGCAAACATTTATAAGAATCCTTCCTTCCTATGTCGGAGACAGAACCCCTAGAGTCGCTATCCCTGGGTGGTACACAGAAGTCACGGGTCTGTCCCACCACTCGTAAACATAAAGAAAAGAAAGAGACAGTTTGGAACCGACCCATGCCCCAAAGAAAAAACAAATGATACGATCCAAGTAAGGTCAAATTCGAATTTTGATGTAAAATATGAAACTATGCAGCTTTACGGCAACAATCATAATTCTCAATCCGACTGTTGGATTGGACTTATATGTTACGTGGAGTCTCCTGACATGTTGTCCTACGGGGACCAGCTTCACCAGTATCTCTTCGTAGTCACCGTGGCTAGCTTCATCCTCCCAGCAGTAGGAGGCTCTCATTTCCGGTTATAGCAACAGGTAATTCGTTCTCCACACCAGCAACTCCTTGCCACAGTTAGTATCCACCCCAGCACCAGCTCCTCCAAGATCAGCCACCGTGGGTAGTTTTGCCACCAGTCACCTCACACAGCAGCCGTGAACTCTAACAACATAGTCACCAGCTATGGTAGCATCTATTTCTTTGCACCGTGAGCACCAACATCTCCCACCGTACTAACCTCCACACCAGGAAGCTCCTCTCAACTCCACCGTGAGCTTTAGTCCTGACAGCAGTCATTGGATACTCGTGAGCAGACTTCACCAGTGGAACCAATACAGCATGTGGTGTTCCTCTGTCAAGCAGACCACCAACTGTCAACCTAGAACCGTGAGTAGCGAACCTCTCTGTACCAGCTTTTCAGCCACTCCACAGTATCGCTAGCAACAGCTGAGATTCCCAATATTCCAGTAGCTGCATTTTAATTCATGGAGTTTGTCTTCTTGTGTTTTTGGCCATCTCAGGTTTGGTCCTTAAACTTTTGAAATCTTTTCATTTATATGCCTCATCTTTATGTACTAGTTTATATAATTCACAGGCTGAATTTGAGTAACGTTGCTTGATGTGATTTTATTTTTTTGATCTGGTTTGATCTTGTGATATTAGATGATGTGAGCGATTATTTTTCTTTGCTGATTTTTTTTGTGTTTTTGCCAAAAAATTCTCAAATCATTTGTGAATCCCTAAGTTTCCCAATGAATTTTGTTTAATATTTAGGTTATAAACTTACATGGTAAGATACTGACCTGATATTAAATATATCTGTTTTTTCTCCAAAATTTCAGAAAAATAAAGTTACTTATTTTAAAAAAATACAAAAATATGTTTTTATTGGTATAAATATGGCCAAATTCTATAGATTTTCATGCATATTTTATATAAAAAATAAAAACATTTATTTTTGAAATAAAAAATTTAAAAATTAGTTAATGGGTATCGCAACAAGTTTATGATTATTCATTAGGATTTGACCAAAAATACCAGAAAAATCAATCTGTTTATTTAATTTTTATGATATGTGTTTTACAAAAAAAAATTGGCTTTAAAATGTTTAGGTTTTAGCCTAATAAGATAAAGACCTCCTCACTAAGAAAGACTTTTCTTGAACCTTAAACAGACCAACAAATAGAAACACGATATAAAAACAAAAATCAATCAACAATGCAGTTTATCATAGGGTGTATTGGAGGTGATACGTCTTTCTTATACACAACTAGTCTTCTTATCCAGACTATCATGAACCATTAGGTTTTTCTAATGACCATTTCATAAATCCTATTAATCATATTAATTCCCAATACTTACCAAACCCCTCGATTCCAATCAAGATCCGCCATCCAATGCTAGATGCGACACGACAAGACTCAGAAGTTACTGTTTAGAATCGGACATATATTTTTGGTTTATTTAAGATTTTGTTTTCTATTTCATTTAGACTTATTTTATTATTTTTTTCAGTTTTGTTTAAGATGTTTTTTCTAGTATACAAGTAGGCTAAAAGAGCTCTAATATTTAGTTTTAGTTAGAGAAAATATTAAAAAATAAAATTTTGAATTAATATTTTTGTGAATGATCCTGTTTGATAGAATTTTGTGTTTTCATACTTGCTGTTTTTTCTTATGTTTGTTTTAGTGTAAGTAAACATAACATGTAAATTGATAGGTTAAGAATATAATCGTAGAAGTGTTTTTTCAATAATTAATAAGATAATTAAATATATAGAACCGCTAATAATTCACAATAGGGTTGTCAGACTGTGGCTAGGTTAAATAAAGAAGATAGTTAACCTTTCTTTGTTAGTGTCTGTTAACCTCATTAAACCAAACATGATTGACATGTTGATGTGATTTAGCTTCCTAACCTGAACAAACTAGTAATTTAATATAAAGATGAAAGAAATTCTGATTAAAAGAGATAAGTCTGATTTGTTTTTCAACAAATTCTAAAAATAAAAGAAAAGGGAAGAAAAATCTTTAAAGGAAAAGTTGAAAAGTTTTATATTGTTTTAAAAGATTTTTAATACTTGGTTTTAAACATCATTATATACCTGGAACAACCCTCCAAGTCTAGAAAATATCAAAATGATATAATCAAGACCCAAGTAAATGACCTTTTCCAGAAAACTAGACAAATAATAAATAGCACATGCTTTTTACTTCTAGAATACACACACAGACACATAAAATTAAAACTACCATAACTTTTCTTATAAAACTACAATGCATGCATGGTTGGACAAACTAGAAAGATGACATTCTTAACTTGAAAACCATGTAGAATATACTTATTTTCCAATGTAATAAAGTGGTGATAATTCAGGCTCAAACTGGCCCATGGGCTGACAACAAATCAAATTCTCCAAAACTCTCAAATCATGAGCCAAGCCTTATTTTAAAACAAACAAACATATTTGAACCATTTCCATTTAATTCTACAAGCCTCCAAACTCATCAAAGCTTCAGTTGCACTAATATGACTTGTTAAGGTACTTTGTAGTTGTTTCGTCTGAGCTCTCGTCATTAGACTATCTGAATGCCCATACACACCAGAATTAGCCCCTTCCATATTAGAATCATGATGCATGTCATCACTCTCGAGTTGAAAGTGGTTTGTCCTTTGTAAACCCCTAAATAAAAATTCACGACACTAATATGGAAAAGTTTTATAAATTTAGGGTGGAAATATTTAGAAAAGTATTTTAGAAAATTTTCTTATTTAAATAAATAAATAAATTAATGTATGGTTTTATGGGAGAACGACTCTAACCATCGTTCTAAGCTTGCATATAATCACATAGTTTTTAACCCGGAAAGTAACTAATTTTGAGGAAAGTTTGTAGGGATGAAAGTCCACCAATGAATTAGTTAAAATATTGTTGTTCCAAGACATTCGTTTCTTCTATGGATGGCTGTCCAACAAAAACTCACAACTCAAGATAGACTTTATCAGTTTGGTATACATGGTCCCAATAGATGCTCACTCTGTCTTCGCAACAATGAGGATCACAACCACTTGTTCTTTGAATGCGCTTATACTAAAGCGATCTGGTGGAATGTTTGTGACAGATGCGACATTCCAAGAATGACAAAAGGCTGGGATGAATGGATTCGATAGGCCTCTGTAACTTGGCATGGCAAGAGTTTCGTCAATTTTTCTCGTAAACTGAGTTTCGCAGCTACAGTGTATAATGTATGGCAAGAACGGAATGCAAGGATCTTTGCTGAAATGTCTAGAACTTCGAATTTGGTCTTTAATCAAATCAAATGTATCATTCGCGATAAGCTTGATTTGATGAGGAACGACCTACCAACAAATGAAAACAAAAGGATCCAAAGAGCTTGGAGGGTTAATAACATAGAATCTTCATTTGATAGTTAGCTGGTTGTATTGGTTCCCCTAACGAATCTAGTGAGGTCTTAGTTTTCTGTTTGGTAGCTAGCCTGTAGCCATCTGTTGTTTTTATGTTTCTGTTCTCATTGTAAATCTGGGGTATGCCCCTTATAATCTTTGTATCTTCTTCTTTTAATACATACGTCAACTTACCAAAAAAAAATTAGTTAAAATATTGATGATTTAAGAGAATAAAACATTGAAAAATTCAGATTTTGACGTAAAACATTACCAGCTACCTAGTTTTATGCTATTGAACATAATTCTTAATCTGATTATTGGATCATACTAAAATTTTACGAGTAACCTCCTAACATGTTACTTTAACTTGGGTAAAGGTTTCAGGTTAATTGAAATCCAAAACGATCATATGAAACTATCCGTAGCCAGGGGTGTACTTGAAAAATATTGAGAAGTATAATTAGGGGCCTTTTTATGTAAAAAAAAAATGGAAGAAACACGTTAGCTCCCATTTAAATGAGAGACTAACTCCAAAGAAGAACATGTTGTTCATTTTAAAGCCACCCGAAAGTAGCAGCAAAGAAGAACAAATGTTATTCACAATCTCAAGCCTTCTCCCGTCACTTTTATCCAAGCAAAACCATGGAAACTTAAATACTTTGGTTGGAAGAGTGAAACCATGATCTAAACATCAAACTTGGAATAAATAGTGGAGAGAGAGGGTGTAAAGGTAGAGAGAGAAAGTGAAGAAATGGAAGGAAAATGGAGATTTGAGGTGGAGATCCGGTTTTAGGTTTGAAATTTGGCATCAAAATGATATAAGGAAGGTGTGCTTAATCCACCTAGCTTACTTCAATTTCAATTACGCAAGTTTTACTAACAGTTTTTAAATTTTTGCTAGTTAAGGTTCTTGATTTAATTTTGTGGGAAATGCAAGAAAGTGATAAACTAGTGAAATAAACACGAAATACTCTAAGGAAGTGTAAAAGTTATAGAAAAATTAAAGAAGAAGATTTAGGAAAAGGGAGGCCATAAGTGTTGGCCAAATGGAGAAAATTGAGGGGGTTACTTAAGTGTGAATTGTGTGTGTGTGTGTGTGTGTGTGTTTGTATATCTATTGATGAGTGAATGACTCTAAGCCTATCTAAAATGATTTTGAGTGTAATTACATGTTAACAAAAAATATATATATATATCCTTGAAATTGAAAATAGATTGGGTGAGTTTGAATGCATGTTAAAAATTTTGAATTGTAAAGTGTTATGTGTGTGTGTGTGTTTTGTGTGAGCTTGAAAGTATTCTAAAATAAAATAAAATAAAAATTAAAAAGAATATTTAATGATATGAGAGTATTAGGTTTAAGCCAAATGAGATGTTTGGAGGGGAGAAATTTTCTAATTTTATGTTAGGTGTGTAAGAATGTGGATGATTGGAAACTTTAATGTGAATGTGCAATTGAGCAAAGTGTATTGTGAATTAAGAATAAAGAAAGTTAGGAGACTTTGTATTAACTTGAACACATGAAGAATATTGTAAGAGTTGGAAAGAATGTTTAACAACTTTTCATAATCAGGTTGTTGAATGGCATGACATTGTATGGTTCAAGAATGTTGTTCCAAGACATTCCTTTCTTCTATGGGTGGCTGTCCAACAAAAGCTCACAACTCAGGATAGACTTCATCGGTTTGGAATACATGGTCCCAATCGATGCTCACTTTATCTCCGCAACAATGAAGATCATAACCACCTATTCTTTGAATGCTCCTATACTAAAGCGATATGGTGGCAAAGTTTTGTGATAGATGCGACATTCCAAGAATGACGAAAGGGTGGGAGGAATGGATTCGATGGGCAACTGTTACGTGGCATGGTAAAAGTTTCGTCAATTTTTCTCGTAAATTAGGATTCGCGGCTACAGTGTATTATATCTGGCAAGAACGGAATGCAAGGATATTTGTAGGAATGTCTAGAGCTCCAAATTTGGTCTTTGATCAAATAGAATGTATCATTCGTGAAAAGCTTGATTTGATGAGGAATGCTCTCCCAACAGATAAAAACATAAGGATCCAAAGCGCTTGGAGGGTCAATAACATATAAATTGATATTTAGCTAGTTGTATTGGTATCCTTAACAAGTCTAGTTAAGTCGAGGTGTTTTGCTTTGTGGCTTCCTGTAGCCATTTGTTGTTTTATGTTTTCGTGCACATTGTAAATCTGGGGTATGCCCCTTATAATCTTTGTATATTCTTCTTTTAATATATCTGTCAACTTACCAAAAAAAAAAATGCTTAACAACTAGGATGCTTTTGGTTTTGGCTAAATAAAAATAAAATAACAATAGGAAAAAGACAAATGATGATATGCAAAGTGTATGTGCAATTATGTATGTTGTTACCCATTTTTGGGTTCCCACACAAAAATGAAAAAAATACAAAAAAAGAAAAAATTAGAGCGAGAAAAGGATGTTGGAATGCCGAAAAAAGGCCAAAATTGGTTGAGGAGGTTCAAAAATACAAAAGGTTAAAATTTGACAGTATATTTTTGACTGATGGAAGTCTTGTTGACAAAGAAAATTCAAGTTGAGGAAGAAAATTCTAAAATCAAATGTTTATGGACTCATTTAAATTTTATCTAAGGTTTAATTGAATTTATGGAGGGTTGGATTGTAAGAAAATTTGATTTTTAAGTCAATTTAGGCTTTTATTGGAAGAAATTAAAGTTCTAGGGTCCAATTATAATTTTGAAGAGTTGATTTGGCCAAATCAGGGGTTTAATTGCATAATTATTGAAGTTTGATGGCCAATTAGGGACTTAATTGAAACAATCCAAAACCAAGGACAAAACCGGAAAAGACGCTCAAATCAAGGGATCTAATTAAACTTTTTCTGGGGGCTTGATTACAAAATTGCATTAACATCCGAGGACCAAATCAGAAATATCATTTAAAGTTGCAAAACGGTGCTGTTTTATTCAACATTGTTTACTGTCTTCTTTAGAAGACGTTACGTGAGCTGGCGAGAAAAGTTTGCAGCGGCGAAGGAGCGATTTGCTTCAATCAAGGGGGCATGTTTCACGGCTACCATGATGCACGCCGGCCGTTACTCCATCCCTGCAACAACAAAGGGAAAACGCTTGCATCCTCTGGCTATAAAAGCCAGAGGATGTACTGCACTGGAGGAAGGAAGAAAGAGACGACAAAAAAATCATATTGTATTTTCATATAACAAATAAAATTTCAAAAATATATATTAGCATGCATTTTGGCTTTAATAACCAATTTATTAAAGTCACGAGAACTAGGCCAATATTTTAAAAATTCTAAAAAAAAAACTATTTTATTTTCTTTTAATATCTGGGGTTATATGACCTTATACGTAAGACGTATTTCGGATATTAAATTTTTTTGTTGACGTCAAAATTACCTTATAAGATAAGGATCTCCTTACCGAGGAGGACTTTTCTTAAATCTTAGACGGACCAACAACTAAAAAACATGACAGGACCAGTTAGGGTTCCTGGTGACCAAAATACTAGGTGGCGACTCCCATTCCAATTTTTCCACTAATAAAAGACAAGAATTCCTTGTCTCCCCACATTTGCTGCATTAGATACAGAATTTAAGGGTGGATATTTTCACTGCGACGCCGTACACGTGCGACAATGTAATTGAAACTACAAGCATTAATATGATGTTTAAATGGGATTGGTTAAAAGAAAATATTAATATCAAAACTTTGGGCATATGCAATGATGTTGTAAAGTCAATGGAAGGAATCATGGGCAATTAATCTTAGTGACTTAGAATTGAATACTCATTTTAATGATTGAGATGCATGGAAAGATGGGAAGGATGTCTTCAAATTCGCCAAATTGTTAGTTTAGAGAAATTAGAAATAATTAAGGAATTGTATTGAAATTATTCTATTAATGGGAAGGTATAGAAGATGTTGTGATATTAATGAAATGATGTGTTTCAGTGTTAAGGAAACATGAGCATGAAATTTTATTGGGTTGTGATGTTGTATTGGCATGTATTAAGGAAATTTGAAAATCTTAGTATGTGTTTATTTACATGGAAGAGTTATTACGATGTATGAATATGCTAGCGATTTAATTTAATTAATGGTGTAAGTAATAATGGTTGTTTGGTTAGGGGTTGTAAGAGAAACACATAGAAAGAAACCCGACTTCCCAGGAGCTTGGATAACGAGAGTTAAGGTAAGGGATTGACCCTCCCTTTCCTTTTTAATTATCTATACATGCTCTTATATTTGTTAGAATTACAATGATAATTAAATTGTATAATGTATTATTATTGTTATTGTCAATGGAAGGCGTATGCATTCGAAGTAGAAATTAGTATGTAATTTGTAATTAATCGCATAGGCGATAATATGTAGTACATTATGAGATGTGATTTACCGTAACGGCAGAAAAAAAAAACCTTGTATGTATTACTTTTGACTACAACGATGAAATTGCTATGTTATTATCGACCGCATTGACGGGATTCGATGTATGATCTGTTACCGATTAAAACGGTGGAAATCGTGTGTAATTTGTGTTAGACCGCCATGCAATAATAATAATAATAATAATAATAATAATAATAATACGTCAAAAATATGTATGTGATGAGAACTTTTTATAATAATTGACGTGTGAGATAGCCGGCAGATGAATAAATATTATGTGGCAACTAGTTATCTTGGTTAATGGGACTAGTGCCCTGGTTAATGGGCAATTGGAGAAACTAGTTACATTGTTAATGGGACTAAATACCCTGGTTAATGGGCAATTGAAGAAACTAGTTACCCTGGTTAATGCGACTAAGTGCCCTGGTTAATGGGCTGTTGGAGAAATTAGTTTCTTGGTTAATGAGATTAGTACTTTCATTAATGGGCAACTGAAGAAACCATCAATTTGGTAATGAAACAAATGTCTGGTTTAGACTAGAAAGGACATTAGTATGTCCTTACTTTGTGCTAATTGTATTGATTTGTAAGGTTAAGGATACAATAAGAAATTAATTATTTAGTAATTGATATGGTAAATATATAAAAGAGATAATAGTCAATAATCATTGTGTATAAAGTTGATTATATATTGTATTAAAGAAATTATCAGGTACCTCGTAACATTGTGCCTAGTAATTGTAGTATTGGATTAAGATGGTGATTAAGATGTTGATAAATTGGTATAGTTCAAGTATAAGGAAAACTCCACCGGAATTTCAGTAGAGTGTATATTAAATTATTTTAAAGAGACAGTTATGCGTAATGGTACCCAAATGGTTGGGGTTGTCATATAAAGGGATTGATAAGTTATTTGGCTGATCAATTGACCGCAAAATACATGTAATTTAGCAAGTTGTATATGAGTTTGATTGTGTTGATAGGTTAAGGATTGAGTATTAAATTATCCCCACGAACAAAGTATAATGGAATAGAAAAATGATTTGAGCACGTCTTGTAAGTATAAAAGTGATGGAAGGTTATGTGAGAAATTATAAATAATAGAAATGGACATGAAATAAGTGGAATGAATAATGAATCGAGGAAATTTCTCAATATAACAAGGGTGTTACATGGAATAATGTACGATGTATCATAGATATAATAAATGCTAGGGAAACAGAAAGGCGACTTGAATTAAATATGTTGTAAATTAAATAATGATATGAATTAGACATGATTACGCAATGATTTGAGATATGGATTAAAGGTGGTTGTAAGAGGAAAAGATCATATGATTTATATGTGTTGAGGAAATAAATTGAGGTGTAAATTTCATGTGATATGAAATAATAACATAAACTGAATATATTCATGAAGTGGAAAGAGTTATGAAAGAAATTCAAGGTGAAAAGAAACACTGTATGAAAGTGTTTGAATGAGTCCGATCAATTTTAAAGTTGTAAGGAATAAATCGAATATTGATGTGTTAAACTAGATTATGAAAGAAAAAGAGTTATCATGATGTAAGAATGATAATGTGATGAATAAAATGTCGGAAATAAAACTTATCAAGAATGATGAAAATGTATAATGTTGGAAATTAATATAAGATCAATATTCTTAAAGAAATATTTATGAAATTGGTTTTGATCGTTAGTAACTAGGATGATGCAAAATGTTTATTATGGTTTAATTTTATTTTTTTTGTATGTCACAGGTAAATTCCTTTGAGGACACCAATTTCTTATGGTCATCGAGTTATCTAATTTTATGCAGAAAGAATATATGTATTTTAAGAGCAAGATAAACTTATAAATAATTTATATGAATATGATTTCAACAAAAGTTTTAATAAACTGTGTTCATTAATAAAAATTGTTGATAGTTTGTTGAGACTTTTCTTATATAAAAAGAAATACTCGTATTTTTTTTTACATACTTGATCAATAGAAATGAGTATAAATGCACGAGAATATGCAAGGTGTTACATCCTTAAATTAGAATCGCCAACATCTTCTAAGTAAGGTGACAAGTCCTTAGTAGCTGAAACATTGTTCTCACCATGAAGATCAACTTTGTAAGCTAATATTATCATTCACCCTTTTGATAACCTGAAATGGTCCCTCAACTCTTGGCATCAATTTGGACTTTTATTCGTTTAGAAATCTACCTTTTCTATGTGAATCCAAACTAGATCTCATGGCTCAAATCTAACAATTTTCTGCCTTTTATTAGCATATTTAGCATACTTTGTTGTCTTCTTCTTAATATCGATCGAACATGTTCATAGAGTTTTTTTTCATCATTTCTGCCTTTTTACCCCATCAATAGAAGTCCTCTCATCAATTGGAATAGGCGCTAGATAAATAGGAACATAAGAGTTTTTTACACTAAGATAAGAATTCATAACAAATAAAAAGTCTATTAATCAAAAGGAACCTGATAACAAAACCTTTACTACTTCTTCTAGTCTATGTTGTGATGCCTTATTGAAATCCGATTGATTTAAAACTTTAACCCAACAATCAATAAGATGTCTGTAAACTCTTGGTAAATTATCAGTCTGATCAAACGGTCAGATTAAGAGTTATGTCTATTGATGTAAAACTGAACAATTAGGAACATTATGCCAAAAACTGAATCTCATCGTTTTTCCGTTGCCTGGATCGTATTATTTTCTCTTTCTTTAAGATTATTAATCCTCGAATCATGACCAGGTATTATTTATAAATCATTATTTTTCATGAAATTGTTTATGTATTCTTCAACCTAATCAATAAATCATGGGGTTGGAATTAGTTATGCAATACGAGGAATCAATTCATTATTGACTTAATCCTTTACTGAAATTTCATATTCCAAACTCTTTAATCCAATACCTAAAGTTGAAGTAGCCATTTTATTAGCATTTTTTAAAGTCTTAAGAGCTCTTTTCTCGCCAACAATTGCCTATAACAACACTATATGAAAGTAGTAGCCGATAATAATTTCAAATAAGCACGCCTTGCCATCCACTTGTATATATATTTTTTTTAATGATAACCAATACTGCTGATGAGGATCAGCCCAACACCAAGCGTAATCATGCGAACAACCCATTGGAGGTGCCAATTGGGCTAATTACAAGAGCTAGGGCAAAGAAGCTTAAAGAAGCATTGAATGAGCTTGTTCAGAACATATTGAGAAAAATGGACCTAGAGGGGCTTAGGACATTTAAGGAGAGCATGAAGGACATCCTATAATCCATTTAATTCAGGTCCAAGAAAAGCCTAATTCATGTGGAACAAGGGGATGATGTGTCCGGCCCCATACCAGCCTTGTTAGGCTTGTTTTTTTCCTAATGCTACAAGGATAGAAAGACAACAATTTATTCTCCTAATTAAGTAAGGAAGTTGGCCATATCTTATTTCTAAAGAGGGGAGGATTATTTAATGCTTTTCACTTAGAAAGGAAAAGTAATTCAATCAACAACAAAAAAGGACGAAATTTGTTTTATTATTTGTCCAAGTTAATCAAGGAAATCCAAGTTAATCAAGGACATCAAAGAGGGCAACAACACAAATTTTCCAAATTAGATTTCTCTTAGTTTATTTGGGACTTCTTAAAGGTGACAAATTTGATTCTAGCATATTTAGGATGGTAATTTTTGAATTTTTATTATTTTCTTCTTAGTCTTTGGGTTATTATTATTTATTTAGGTCAATTGTAAGTGGGCTTCATATAAGTCTACCTAAAGGGGGTCCATTAGGGTTTCTTTAAGTCTAGATTTACTATAAATAAAGGCATAACCAAACATGTAAGGTTATGTAATTTTCAGATCAATAAACTTCTTAGCCGTACTTGTTGTGTGTTGGTGGAATAATCTATATTCATTGGTTCTTTAAAGAACTAAAAATGACTTATCGAAGAACAACTGGCTTCTTGGCCTCATCCTTATACTTCTCATTCGCGAATCAATATTCGTTGGGTGAGGGATTTTCATTTTCAATAGTGCTGGTGCCTAGGTAGAAGGTATCTTTGTGTCACACTCCTATCAAACATGATTTACTTGGCTTTTCAGGAATTTGTGTCTTTGCGTGTAGGTTGCGTGACCACGTGATCACGAGGTTCGCATCAACTACTCTTTTATTTTTCATCCTTTCAACACTAAACTAAAGCTTTCCATTCTTCATGTTCTTTATTTGTTTCTTTATAAATGTTTGTATTTTATTCAACCTTGTGTTCTCCTTCAGCTCTAATTTAGCCTGTACGATAGCGTTTTGTTGCACCCTACGAGTTTGCCTTTGTTAGAGTTGTAAATTGTTCCTTTACATCATTTATATGAGGGCATCTATTTGATCATGAATTCCCATCATGAATCTTTTCATGAGATCGTTGCAACCCAATCAGTTGTGTTTGCTCCAAACTAATTCTCTTTAAAACTTAATCTCTTTCTCCAACCATAGTATTTCAATTTCCTATAATTCACTCACAAATTTGAGCAACAATGTCTTTCAACTCACATCACAAATTCAATAAAGAAGATGAACAACTATTATAATCAGCAAGGGAAAACTTGTTCCAATCCAAATCCAAGTCAAAGAAAACAATTTATTTCAGTCCATAATCCTTGATATTTCTGATCCTAAGCAAGCCCCAAAGTCCCAAATCAATTTTGAAACCTTGGCTCTGATACCAAGAAGATGTGCCTTAACTTCCTAACTAGAACAAACTAGTAATTCGATATGAAGATGAAGGAAGGTAGGTTTGGTTATATGGTTTTTTTATGGTGTTTAAGCTGAAAACTGATTTGTAATGGAAATGAGGGATAAAGTCTAAATAAAACTCTTTGATAAGTCGAACACGTCACAAAGGAATTTCAATCAGATTAAAGACATAACATTCTTTGTTATTAAGAGTGATAAGTTTGATTTGTTCCTTAACAAATTCTGGAAATGGAAGAACAATGAAGAAAACTCTCTAAATGAGATGTTGAAAAGTTTTATATTGTTTTAAAACTTTTTTTAATACTTGATCTGAAACATTATTATATAGTTGAAATAACCCTTCAATTCTAGAAAATAGCAAAATGACATAATGGAGACCCAAATAAATGAATTTGTTTTAAAAACTAGACCAATAATAAATAGCACATATTTTTTACTTATAAAACACTTATAGAGATATAAAAATTTAAAACAACTATAACTTCTCGCACAAAACTCCAATGAATGCATGGTCAAACAATCTAGAAAGATAACATTCTGAACTTGAAAATCATATGGAATAGGTTCATTTTCAAATGCAATAAGGTGGTGAAAATTCAGATTCAAATTGGCCTATAGGTTGACAACAAACTCAAACTCTCCAAAACTCCCAAATCATGACCCATGGATTATTTGAAAACAAACAAACATATTTGAACCATTTCCATTTAGTTTACAAGCCTCCAAACTCATTGAAGCTTCAGTTACAGTAATCTGACTAGTTAAGATATTTTGTAGTTATTTTGCTCGAGCTCTCATCATTGAACCATCTGAATGCTCATACATATTAGAATAAGCTCCTTCCATGTTAGAATCATAATGCATATCACTTGTCACACTAACTGGACAAAGCAAACATCAATGGACCTTAATTTTATCTCATTTACAACATCGAACAAAGAATTAACATCTACTTTGATATTTGTTGATGCAAGCTCAGGAGTCGACATAAAATTATGCAACTTACTAATCATGAGACAAGACTGAAGTACCATGAGAATGATATTTTTCTTAAAATTCTAGCTAGCTTAACTATCCTTCAACATTAATATTCCATTTAACACAGTCAACTGGAGATATGCTTTGTCATCAGATGATGCCTCTTCCTTATCATATCACATTGCAGCAAAATACAAGCCTTTTTCTTTGGTTTTTTATAAGCATACCATCATAGGAACAATAGTTTCAAAAACAAAGGAGAGCTACTCTTAAGAGCAGTTGAATAAAAGTGCTATAAAAAATTATATTGAGCAAGATGTCCTTATGTAAACTCTAAGAAGATGAGACTATAAAAAACCACAACCTGTTGCAAGGATGCAGCAACACATAAAACCTAGATATTCAAACAAGTAGAGCACTTTGATCCATGTTAAAAGGATTTTGAGATGGTTTGAATTGGCATTAGGATCATGAGTTAATTTCTATAGAAGTTATCGTATAGGAATTAACCTAGATGATGACTTTACAACTGGTATGGCGGGATCAATATTTTGTAGATGGTATTCCCTTCCAATCAAATAATTCAAACCAGTGATCTCTTGAGATGCTAACTTCTTGATCACGTGGTCAAGCAACCCACAACAAAGATGATACAACTCCACAAAGCCAAGAAATCAGGTTTGATATAAGTGTGACACAATAAAAACCTGTATCAAGGCACCAACATTGTTGGAATAAGAAACCCCCACCCAATGAATACAAATTCATGAACGAGAAGTATAAGGAAAAACACCACAAGGTTAGTTATACCTAGATATGTCCAATTTGTTCTGTCCCAGCAAAGAAAACATGTTGCATTATGCAAAACACAAGTTTATTTTATAAATTCATAGCTGCCGAAGATTTCAGCTTACAAAACCTTATATAATAGTTCAACTAGTAACCCTAATGGACTCAAAACTTGTGGGATAATATTTGCCTTCTTACAATAAACCTAAAGTATGTTAACTAAGCCCAAACATGAAGAAAATAATAAAGATAACAAATTTGACACATAAACTAAAGTTGTTGCACCTAATTAAATAAAATAACCTAAGATAGATAATTTTCCTAATTTAAATAATATCTTGAATGAAATTCTCATCCTAGAAAAACTAGGGTCTTTGTTGCCACCTTTAGATATTCAATATAGGCTAGGAAATTGATTATTGAAGTTGCCTCATCTTTAGTTTCCTTGTTTGTTTAGGATAATTGTAGTTTTAAAGATTCCTTTCAAAACATGAAAACCCTTGTTGCCTTACTTTAACCTTCTTTGTAGGATTGGTAAACTCCCTAAAATAATCTGAACAATCTATCAATAAATACCACTAGGCTTTATTTTCTTGTGTGGTTAGGATGAATAAGGAATCCTTGTTAGAAAAGGATTTTGAAACATTAATGAATCATTACTACACTTGAGAACTATATTGCAACTCATTAAAGATCCTTGTGGAACTAGGAAATTCTCAAAATAAGCTGCCACATCCTTATAAAAAAAAGATTATTGCCAAATAGAAAGTCCACAAATCAAAAGAAAGTAAGTAACAAAATTTATACAGTCTGTTCTGACCTATATCGCAAGGCCTTTATGAATCCGATTAACCTAAAATTTACCCCAATATTGAAAAATATTCCAGAAAAAATTGGGCAAACTTTTCACCCGATCCAACAATCGGATTGAGAATCATGATTGTTTCTGTGAAACTGGACAATAGACATAATTACGCTAAAATCCAAATCTACCTTTTCAATCCTTTCTTGGATTGTATCATCTCGTATACACTCTAGATTAGGTATGCGGAAAGAAAGGTTGCTAAGTATGGCTTGTCACATTTATCTACTCAAAACAATTTTAAACTCACCTTTATACTACATGTCCATTTTCCTTATGTTAAAATGTGTCGTTCAAGCTATTACATCTATTTAGAGAAGATTTTTGTGGGTTTGTTGCGATGTCGCGGTCGCATAAATTTATTACCCTAGCTTAAAACACAACACATAAGATAGTATAGAGCAAGTAAGGGGTTGATCCCACGAGGAAGGTTCAAGTCAGATTTTTATACTAGATAATATGCAATTTAAGAAGGTTTGGATGTTATCTAGGCTAAAGCAAAAGAAAACAGAAAACTATCAAGTGAAATTAAATAAAATCAGAAAATTATCAAGAGAACAAACCTTGGTCGCAAGTAAACATCCACCTACGAAAATCAAAACTAGTCATGGAAACGAAACATCAATTTATATTCTGAATATTTATCTCTTCTTAACATTGGTTAGTTAATGGATCCGCTGTATAACTAACCCTAACCATTAAACAACCACAATGTCCGCACTAGTAATTTAATTCAATGATAGCCTTAAGAACTAGATAAGTTGATTAATCAAGAAAACATAACTGTCTACAGTCTATGTTTAATTTGATTGAATGTTCTTCCTAAGATTAATAACGTAGATCCACCACAATTAT
>Ga0307517_10005599_pt1 | contig 18870 bp, 22 predicted proteins | sample 23_EM_MG_FD_194515 | JGI IMG/M metagenome (GOLD analysis project Ga0307517, IMG submission 194515) | Populus trichocarpa ectomycorrhiza microbial communities from riparian zone in the Pacific Northwest, United States - 23_EM | ecosystem: Host-associated > Plants > Roots > Unclassified | place... | reverse complement strand
AAAATTTACTATCGTGTCGTGAATGGCCACATATCACGCGTTTTTTGAAGGCCGACAAGCTTAAAAACAATGTATAAGTTTTCCTCCACCGAAGGATGGGAAATGTGCTGTCAGATATTGAAGGATCGGCTTCCATCTCCTCATGACTATCAGCTGGAGGGTGTGTCGGCCATCCTCGACAAGCAAGACTTCATTGGTGTTTCGGCAACCGGTTCTGGCAAGTCGGCATATGCTTACATGGTGTTGCACATCATCCAGGGTCTTCAGGCTCACCCGACCCTTTGTCCTTTGGCAAATTTTCCACCTGATCCTGAAAATCCTGCCTATATTAGTTGAAGTGTTGGAGTGCATAGAAACGGAAAGGGTGTGCCAGACGTAGACATTCTGAGGTGGCAGAGATGCCCAACTATTTTTAAACAGAGACGCGACCCCCGTTTAATGGCATCACATGATCAATAGTTGTGCATAAAATTGTTGCTCCAGTAGGGGGGCCGCGTTTGTTAGCAGACCCCATATGAAGTTGATCGATTACCATCAACTGTATCGGGGTCTGGCAACGGGAGACTAGTCCCGTACTCAGACGTTCGATCGGTGATCCAATTTGGAGAGATCAAAATTTGATGATGGTTCACGAGGTCGTGCGTGACCAATCATCCAAAGGGTGATCTATAAACCACCACGGTCAGGGTCTCACCGCGCATTTGAGGATAGTGTATATGGCGGAACCGGTCGTGTTGCCCAGGTCCACAAAGTGGGTTGAACAGCTCGGGACGGAAACTGGTGGTAGACCGGATTGGGCAAGGTTTTGGGATTCAGGAGCCTTCGGATAAAGATTTAAGACAAGGAACGTGGGCAGTGGTCGTCAAATCCGTGAAATGATGATTCAATGCAGGAAAGGATGCTTAGTACTTAGTTCCCATCGAAAGTTGAAACTTGTGAGGGTCCAAAAAATTTCCAACACCAGAATTGCACACCGGGCCGGCACATGGAAGTTGAACGTTGAAGTTGAAGTCAAGGTCGAAGTTAGTCTAGAACTTGAAAAGCGTGAGAGAAAAGGGATAAAACGGACAGAGAACAGGCCTATGATGTAGGTGGCCGGTGACGAGTCCGAAACATGGTCAGCAACGCACTGGACCGGGGCCACCGGGCACAATGTGGTGCTTTATGATCTCATCCTACAGTTTGTTTTGTCTTGAAGTACAGAAACTTCAAGGCTGTTCGTTTCATATGGTTAAAACATTTGATAGATAGCACGGTCATGTATTATTTATATCTTCAAAATCCGCTTGCTTGAATGTATTTAAGTATTCTGCAGAAAATGGTTACACCCCCAGTACTTATCAACAAAATCACCTCCAGCCTCAAATTTCAGAATGGGACAAAGCGACAGTTCGACTCGGAGGCGCCTGCCAAATTTTGTGATGGTTTACTGTGAGGGGATTTGCTGCCTTGACCTGCCAATGACTGATATTGTTTGATAGACAATTCCCCATATCCATCAGCAGTGGCAAAAAAAACATATCATGATTTTTTCTCCTATGGGGATTCCGTGGAGGTGTCAGCGAAGAAAACCTATGCTGGAGGAGGCGTAGAATGTATGTGTTTTCTTATTAGGATGTTAGAATATATTTTTAAATTTTGGTTCAGACCTAGTCAAAATCCGTCTTCCTTCCAACCAATCTGAGGAGATGTGGGTTCCTGCTGATTACTTACATGAAGTAAAAGTGTCCAACATTTTAAGGACTCGGGGATGATCTATAACTACAAGTAGAGGGTCAACTCGAAAAATAGAACAGGAGATCCATGTACCTGAACGTGAACCATTGTGCTGTGGACATCCGAATAAAACGGCGACGCCATTGAAGGTAGGATAGTAATTAGTTCGTGCTTTCTCAGTTTGATATCGTAGTCGGAACATCTGCCAAGAAAATATAGGAACATAGGTCTACTATATTATTCTTTTCTGGTAACTCGGTAATAGTTATGATCATGAGTCAGGTAATAACCCATCCTTACCTTCGGACTGCAGCTTTTAAAGTGATGTCAGACTCGTTCTGATTAAAAAAGGCTAAGGATTCATACAAACGCGAATATAAACCAAATAATAAATGCAACCAGGATAGAACCCTTGCTCCCGACAAGGGAAACACATCGTTCACCACCGCTCTTTGACTCCTTTTTCCAGTCCTTCCATGCCTGATGCATCTGAATCAAAAACGCCTGACCTTCCGGTGAGACTGTGGGAGCCAAACCACTAACCGAATAAGGATCAACAACGGGGAATAATACGCCGGCTGTGGTAAAATGTGCATAGGATGGAAAAAGAGAACTCGTGTTTGAGCTTGAATTTTGATTTTGGGCCAATAGTGCCTGTCTAGACTTATCTGCGTACGACACGTACCCATGCTGCCCGAGAAACTGCGCAGCGCGGTATACTGTACTAGCCAGAAGAGCAGTGGAAGAGGCATCATAAAAATTTCCAGGTGAGGTGGGAGATTTTCCAGCGTAGTTGGGGAAAATGCTCGTGCTATCCTTTAAATAAATTGTTTATCAAAATCATCTATTACTGGACAAGAAAGATAACCCACGAGATTATTGTACATTCCTTTGTGTATTTCTTGAACCCAACTAGCGAGATCCCGTGATTCAGATTTTAGGGACGGTGCAAATTCGGAATATTTGATGGTTGCATGCACGCGAAGCATGCCAGCTGCTGCCCACCCATTACCTGCGTGAAAAGTTATTCAGACAAGATCAGTAAACAACTGGGAGGCAGACACACCAGTAGACCAAAATCCTGAATCATTCCCCGATCGCCCAAATGAGTGAATATGCTTCCACTTGCCCTGATGAGGGTCCAACAGATAATTCCTGTAGAGTTTAATCTGATTGTACGCCTCGCGGACCATCGTCCGATTCCGAGTCGTCACACCATAATAAGCCAGAAACGGTGGGACCATATATACAGAGTCGCTCCTAAACGGAACGGTAAGAAATGTCAAAAGATAGTGAAATGATGCAAACCAGAGTTGTAATTCCGAAACCCTGTGGGAGAGAGCACCGTCTGGCGTTCTTGGCACAGCGGAGAACAAATAATCTATCTGAGACTTGGCAGCACCTGCATAGTCCAAGCCCCTACTTGCTCCGCCGTTAGCTGCCCTCGTCCAATTGGCAATCAATATACAGACGCCAAGAGATGCTGGGTCTGCTGCGCTTGCGTCTTGTGGCAGGAATGATTGCGGACCTGTCTGATTCTTGGAATGGGAGGAGACAACGTTGTTTGCTATATCGAAGAAGGGTTGGAGAGCTAAAAGTGTGGAAGCGTCTGGGTTGTTCGGTGGAGGTAGACTTTGCCTTGAAAAGACAGAATAACTCGTCGTATTTCGTTCCAGGATAGTCTGTGCCCTTGTTCCCAATTCCCAACTATGAGTAAATAAGGATCGTTCAGAAAAGAAGGACGCATAAAACTGCCGTCACCGTACCTTGCCTTTGCGGACTCCGTTAGCCGCAAACTGACGACATCAATCTGCGCATCCGTGAGGTCTAGCGCTTCGACGACGATACAGGAGGTCAGAGATAAGTATACAAGCGTGAACAATGGTCGACAGCAGACCCATGGTATCATGATGGGGTAAAAGAGGAGATTGCATAATTGCCCAAGCGCTGCAGTGGTTTTTAAAAAAAGGATAGCCAATTATGTTGTGGATGTTTTACGTCATAGAGGTTACGTAATTCCATCACACCCCGATTTGGAGTGCAATTGGTGCTATAAGTTTAACAAAAACAAATTGTGGAGCCACCATTTGCGGGCAAAGGACAGCCACACTGCCGCAGGACAATGAAAAGTTCTTGGTATGAATTGCACGTGGAATCTTCCGCAGCAGCCTTTGTTACGATCATTCACGGAGTTCGACAGGGCCAGGCTTGTCGTTTCTTGTCGTTTCTCTTTCATTTTCGTGTGCGGATCCACAACAACACATTGATGGCTTGCAGAAGCGAGGTTGCATTCACAAGCGGAATAATGTATGGTGCAAGAGGACGATGGTAAAATCTCTACGACTTTTACTAATAAGGTCGCAGAGTTCGGTCTCCCAGCTTTACATCGTGTTCTCTCCTCTGGCGCCGGTTCCTCTGTTTCGTCCGTATCAACTTCAACAGGAACGAGCCCCCTCACTCGGGAAACATTCATGTGACGGATAGTGCACATCCGATTCGAGTAAGCTCCACAGCAACTCCACAGGATGTCCCCAAACCTTGGGCCAGAGCTTTATGACATCTTGAACGCTTTTATGTCCGACAGGAAAAAGGAGACATTTTCTTGCATCGTTGGCCATGGAGGAGGTAAATTAGTATTATTGCTATTAGTCGGATTTGGTGAATCAAATTCCAATAGGTGCTGAGTCCTGACCCCATATATATATTGCGGTGTATTGAGTTGCACAGTCTGTGGTTCGCCTCTCAGAGCTTGAGCATTTACGCACACACATCTGGCGACGGACTTTTTCAAGCAGTGGCCTAGCTTTCAAGATCGCAGTATTGCCACGGAATTGCTGACTTTGTTGGGAATGCAGATGGAAAATGAAATAGTACCTGAAGATTCAAGAAGAATCATTCACTTTATTTATCCAGATGCCATTAAGTAAGGAGCAGCATCGTTTGAACACCGCAGGAGATGGTCCAGAAGGTCTCACGCAAACGACCACCCTATAATCGGAACTCAAAGGACTTGCTTACCGAAGGTCTACCGTCTTGCTGAACGAAACCGTCCCCTTGATAAGGCCACTCGGCCCGTAAAGTCGCAACTTTCAATGGTGTCCAATTGGTGTCTGAATGTGGCGAACGTATTCACTTCGAATATGATTCAATATCACAGCGGATAACTTTGCCATATCGATATCCCAGTCAAGCAGCAAATCCGCTCTAAAGGGAGATAACAACAAACTTGAAGGTACACCATGGATTATACCCGAATATTAGAAGCCTAACACACCTGTCGTCAAGATGCGGCGTTTGCATACTGAGGGTAGCCTTTTGCTATCGGCTACAGATCTCGAATAAGAGGTAGGATTAGCATACCTTCGGTGACGGGTAATATAGAGTTTGTGATCTCGAAGGTACTAACCACCATGGCGTGGCTGACAATACATACAAATCCGAACCCTTTACTCATCTTGATGCCCTGCCCTTCGATTTAGGAGTTTGCGAGAGATATGATGACCGACACAAAAATGGCGAGTGAAAGAAAATACACCACGAGAAGTGGGGTTTCAAGGACGGTACTGTTTGATCAACCTTCAACCTTCAGGCCCAGGGTCAGGTGCCTTGAATGGGGCAACCATATTTTAGCGTGCAACCTTGCGTGCAGCACTGACTTGCTTTTAGTGGAGCTGCAATCAACTGCAATGACTAAACATTTTAGCACAAGCCACACTGATTTGATGATAATCATTAGATGACCACACCGAGCCTAGCTAAGTATAGGAGGCACAGGGCTGGTTGTTAGATTTTCAGTTCCACAAAATTATGCGAATGGCTATTTACATCTCTCATGGACCAAGTCTCGCCTTGAATCTTCCAAATGCATCTGGCACTCATGTATAAAATGAGACTCCCTCCAAGCAACAAAACCCAGGTCTACCAACCTACAACTCGACATTTCACGCATTAACAGTTGCAAGAATTCACTATGTTCTCTAAACTCGCTGCAACCATTCTCGTCGCTCTTGTCGGCCTGTCTGGCGTCCAAGCTTTCGAATGCCCCGCTGGGACCTTCAGTTATCCGAAGTGCTGTAGGTAGCAAATCCCTTGTCTAGAGGATACTCGGTTAACTGATAACTAGGTGCCTTCGTCCTTCTTGGCGGTGCTGGCATCGATTGTACCCCCTACATTCCGGCTTTTGGTGAATGCTAGTGCGTATAATTTGTCCTTGGACTCATTTTCTGCATGCAAACCATTCCTACTGTCCACCTTCGTTTAACTTGTTGGCATTTACTGATCTGGCTATTGCAGCACTCTTGGTAAAACGAGCTCGTGCTGTGCTGCTCGTACGTTGATCACAGGTTACGGTCGCAATTTGTGTGTTTACTGACAACTTTCCAATTATAGCCGTTCTTGGGCAGGGCATCCTGTGCCAGTATCCGTGAAGGGCGATTCCAAGGCGATTCCCGACGTTAACCCATAACAATAAAGCGGTACCTGGATATTGTCTATGTATACGTAGTCTCTGTTGAAATGAATTCCTTGTGAAATTTGACGACGAAACTGGAATGTCTCAATAAGTTGATGGACAAAAAACAAACAGCAAGAACGGTGCAACAACAAATTATGGATCACAACTGCAGCTTTTATTGTAAACCCGTCTTGGCCGCAAGTCAGCGTAATGCAGAACGACCTCGCTTTGGACGAAAATTGTCGAGGTCGTCGTCGACTCAGAAGATGATGCGAATGTGTGATTACGCTGCATTACATAATGGTAATGGTTTCACGCTCCTCAAAGTGAACACCTTTGCCAAATCTTCTACGACGCGAATGAACTGTTCACGGGATCAACTAGTAATCTATTCTCTCTTGATTCTCGCATATCAATGTGATACTTACTTCATTGTCCATCACCGTTGCCAAACCATAACCGGATAACTTGTGGACAGAATTGCAACAATATATATGTTCTATGCATGAATACTTACCCCTTGATTTTCTTGGCAGCAGCCTCGGCGAGGAGGTATGTTGGTCCTTGCGCTATTCATTATGATAAACGGTCAGTCACATGGGCATGTCGTAAGGAAAACTTACTATGGGCAGTGGGGACATAGGGGAAAGCACTTGCATCGACCACGCGAAGCCCTTTGGTCCCTTTGACTCGGAAGTCTGGGTCCAGAACTCCCCATTGAGCACCACAAGGTGACATTGCCGCAGTTCCAACGGCATGTAACACGCTACATTCGTACCGTTAGGTGACCAAGCAAGGACCTATTCGGAAGTCATACTCACGTTCCAGCGTAGGTCCTAATGTAGTCGACAATCTCTTTATCCGTGTTCAACGAACCAAGCGGACCCCACGGAGAGACGACAAATCCTTTCCAGGCATTTGCGGTGACAAATCGTTTGACGAGTTTGACGGCGTATATCATCGTTTGGATGTCGACATCGGTGGTCAAGTAACCCAGGTCGATAATCGGAGGATCGAATGGATTCGAGCTTTTCAGCTTGACATTTCCACCTGACAACAAAGTGTGAAGGAAGTCGTTAAGGAAGAGATCAAGTAACGCCTACGGGAGGTTGGGGAAATGAGATTTGTGAGGATTGTCATCCAATTTCCGGCTGGTTTAGCAATACCATTGAGCCAGCCATTTGTCCAGATGATCTGGAAATGGGCCGAGGTTGGGCCAACAGAAGAATCTCCATAGGTTTGGATGATTTTGTCGTTCTCTGGAAGCCTCATCCAAGCCATCTGGTTCGCGACCGTCCACGAGAGTGGCCCTTTGTGAGGATTAGTCTTATTCCATTCTTGTATCTCGAGCGGAAGAAGCTCGGCAGACAAATAAGAGTTAAAAGTGTCGTTGTTATTGACCTGCCATGGATTCCCGAGAAGCACATGGTCGGTCATGTTCTTGCCGACTGATGGGAGATTGACGCGAGTGGGGATGCCCAGACTCGTAAGTTCTGCCGGATCACCGATCCCAGAGAGCATCAGAAGCTGTGGCGTGTTAAACACTCCCGTGCTCACGATCACCTCTTTGCGGGCAGTCACTTGCCACCTTTGGCCTAGTACCCTAGTGAGCAAACGAATACATGAAATGGTGAGAACTGTGGACCTACTAGATGGACCAGTTCCGAACTCAACACCATTGAATGTCGGGGTCGTGTTGTTGTTTCCCTTTGCTTCAAGAATTTTTGTGGCGTGAGCGTGAAGCAGGATATGCAGGTTCTGACGGTTGGCGTAGTCCGGTCCAACGTAGGTAGTGGCTGAGCTACTACGTGTGCCATTGCCGATGCTGCCCTGAACCCATCCAACGCCAATCTATTTCATGAAATAAAAACTGGTCAACAAATGATCCAGATAGCACAACCGCGATGCAGCGTACGGTGTTTCCAGTATTCATGTCTCGTTGGAAGGGAAACTCAGAGGCAAATTCAGGTTCACTAGCTGCTGCAAGGACTCTCGAATCGAGGACTTCTGGAAAGCCAGGAAGGCTGATCGGTAACATCCCATTGCGACTATGCGCTGAAGGGAGGTACTGATCCGTCTATAGCAGAGGGGTAAGAATAGAGAGGAAAAGGCACTTTGACCTTGCTCACGTCATCATGTCCATCGTTCGGTGGGACATACTTCTGGTTCATGTCCCGATACTTCGCCATTGCGTCCCATGTCCAATCAGGATCGCAGGTGACTTTACCAATATGATCCCAGTCATCTTTGGACCCAGTGTTGTAGACCATGAAGTCTGGATGGATGGTTAGTAGTGATGAGGAGGATAGGACGGCTTAGTACTTATTGAGGTCGATCCGCCCAAAATCCTTCCGCGAGGGTAATGAATGGAACGGCCATTGAAACCGAATTGCGGGGCTGTAGTATAATTCCAGTCATATGGCTAGTTCATCGGTTAACGAAGATGAAGAATGTGACAAGGATCAGACTCACGGTGTCTGGTGATAAAGTGGGACATAAGCGGGGAATAATGGATGCAGTAACACCTTCGTTGCTGTGATCGGGAATATTCAGCGAGTGCACGTAACGATAAGTAGAACACACCTCCCGCCAGCCTCTAAGACTAGCACTTGGATGTCGTTTATTTCTGTTAAACGATTTGCAAGCGTATTTCCAGCAGCACCGCCTGACGATTAATCTTCAGATAGCGGTAGTTCATCGTTTGACACACCTCCGACAATGATATAGTCATAGGCATGCGTTGGAAGCTGGGAGACTTGGTCGTAGATCGCCCCATAGGATCCCGCAACGGTGACAGCAAGAAACAGTAGAGACCTCGTGCAAAGATTCATGGTAGTTCGAGTGCAATCACGAAGATGATCCTAGCTCTATTTTATATCTGGGGCTTATGAGACGATAACTTCTCATCTTATTAACCCCGTTCCTACTCGAGGCCCTGTAAGTTGATTACAATTGGGGAGAGAAGAAGTCATACTGACAGTGATACTTTGCAAAGCCCGTCTGAGTAATCGTGTACACTCTGGTCCACTTGAAGGCGTACTCTGGTCCTAAAATACGGGATTTAGTGCCAGTAGAGCCTTAGAGTCAGTATATAGTATTACCGCCAAAGTACCGCACGATGTGATCCCTCATGCGACATTGGCACCGCAAGTCGGTTTTCCTTCGCCACAAACACGAGATAGAGACTGGAAGGACCAGCGTAGGCATGGGAGTCTGTGCCCTTAAATTCCTGTCCAGAGCAAGTAGAGTGTGCACTGTGCTAACGATCTTGTGACTGTATTCGTGTGATGTGACTGCTTCGTCCTGACCATTATGCCAGAAGGACCGTTCTTCGAGCAATACCAGCATATCCCTCGCGTTCGAAGGCTTACAGAAGGCATTTCTTCCGTACAACGATCCGCCCTTTTAGAAACCACCCCACTTTTTACCAACGGTTACACCTCGTCCCCGTTCGTCTGCTCTCGTGCTGATTTACAATCCCTTGGTGGTCCCCGAGGTGACAACGACTTGACCGCCGGCTTGACAAAGTCATTGAAAGCACGTCCCTTCTGCTTCAGTTGTGGGAAGATCGCCGAATCCGCTGGAGCCCTCAAGAGCTGCTCGCAATGCAAGACTGCCCAATACTGCAGTGTCTCCTGCCAAAAGAAAGATTGGAAACTCCCCGCTGGTGGCGGGCAACATAAGATCATTTGCGACGATCTCTACGAGGACTTTATGGCACGCCAAATCACAGGCGATGTCGTACGCACCGTCTTGGCGGAGGATAATATCCTCGACGATATCCGAGGTCGTTTCGTCAATGAAGAGGCCGAACGCTTCAACGAAAAATTCGCTACTTGGCGCGAATTCGGACCACAAATCATGCACTTGATCTTGTCCGCCTGCCTCGAAAAAGCTTCCAAATTCAACATCGATCCCGTCACGACACTCGAGCTCACCTCGACGCGATTCCTTCTTGAAGAAGTTCCAGGTAGACAACAAAACGAGGACATGTTTCGCATCATTTATATGGATCAAGTGTCGAGCGACATATTCGTATCCCGTGCGCGCACTCGGTCTGATCCCTACATCGCGATGAACGATCGGATTGATATCTTCCAGCATGTTCTTGCCTGTACCGGTAAAACGAACCCTGCAACGACCTTCGATGTCCTCGAAGCTCAGGCACCAGGAGTTGGGGCTCATGCAGTGCAATTCTTCTTCGCAGGAAAACCACTCATATATTCTTCGACCCTTCGGTACAAGATTTCTAAAATCATCGACTGCCGCATGTACCCATTCCCGGACCCACTCCTCACACTCGACAAGCTGATTGGAGTCTGCAATCGCGGGACTATGACACTTTTGAAAACTTTCCCAAAGGTGTTGGCAATCAGGAATTACAAGTCATCAGATTCATAAACTTTCTTTCTCTTCCGCCTTGCATTGCGTTAATGATTTGATTATAATATAAAGGTCCGGCGGTTCTCTGGCGTTCTGCCGTCCTGTTTCAACAACTTAATCCCTGAAATTAATTTGTAAAGTCACATTTTTGAGAATACGATGTATTTGAGCAAACAAGTTCCTGTTGTGGACGGCCACTCCCATTGCCATCCCACCTTCGCGTTTCATGGTAAGATATTGTTCGATCCTCCCGGCCTCCTTATCTCTTTCAATGGGATGAAGACTTGACAACGACTCGGTGAGGAATGCCGATGTATGGGTTGCTTTATTAAACCACCCCTACCAGATCACCAAAAAATATGCAACGAGGGGCGTTCTACCAAATCCCCCAACCTAGCATTGCTGCTAGACAAGCTGTTGCTGTACTACTGTATCAACAATAACTAGAACAAGCTGCGAGACTCCTCGTCACTGGCTGGACTATCAACTCGTTTCCTTTTGTACATACTTTAAAATATATATCAGATGACAGCCCGAGCACGATCCAACATCTCTTCAAATTTCCCACCGTTCGGGTGACTTTTCACAAACTCTTTCCCTTTTTCCATAAGCAGTTGACCCATTTCAAGGTGGTCACCAAGATGCTTCTCCAGATAAACCATCGCGAGCGCGGTTGCGGCTAGTTCTTCATCTTCCCAAGATCTCGCCTTCTCTAGCGCCTCCCTCCCCACAATTGTGCCGAGAACATCTGTCAATGCGAACGAACCGGTCGCGGACATCTGTTGGACTAGAGTCACAATATGAGAATCGATTGGAGGTGGTTTAAATTTCTCGGTCCTGTCGTTCGTCGAAGAGGCTGGTGCTGGGGGAGCGTATGGTACCTGGGGCGATGGAGCCCGGATTTGTTGACGCGAGCGTCGGCGGCGTTGTGGCAGGCCGGAGTCACCACTCGAATCACTCGAGAGAGAGCTTAGCGTGGAGAACGTGTTATCGCTGTCCCATTCGTCATAGTCATTGCTATTGTCCGTATATTCGGTGTCAACCCCCGAATCTGCGCTATCTGATGTAGACCATCCGCCAGGGAGCCTTTCATTGCGCCCTCGCTTTGGCTGACCAGAGGCTGTCGAAAACCATCTAGCAAAATCAGTGAAATATTGCCAGATCGAAGCCATGGAAGGCGTGGAGGTTTTCTGTTGTATCCGGGGGCGGTGGGACTGAACTCCATTATCAACTGCGACGAAAGATGTGCAGGAGCTTGCAATTTGGTAATATTCGCCTAGCCTGACAATCTCCCTCCTATTATTACTTTCGGAATTCCTCCCCTCTGCATTGCGGTCTTCAAGGTCTCGAATAAGTCGATGGGCAGTGAGGGTATGAATAAACGGTGGCTCGGTAAGCTGGCGGCCAAATTTTGCACTCTCCACATCCACACGGAAAGATACGTCTTTTCCGTTTGCTATCCCTCGTATTACTACCTGTTTCGGAACGGTCTTGGTGTGTATGATGGCGAAATAGATGGAACGGATAGAGGGTGACATTTCTGGTATAGATGACTCTGGAGGACTTTGTTGTACCCGGGGAGATGATCCGTAACCAGGAGATATGCTGGTCATCCAGTCCACACTCACATCAGTTATTGTGGAAGTCCTGCCTGCTCGGAGTAAGCTCGTGCACTTCGTCAATATACTGTCCTGATAGACTGCCAGGAGATACTCTCCACCTCCGGCAGCAGCAAGTCCGGAGCACACGTCAGAAGATACCGTGTTGCCAATACCGAGAATAAAGAGACGTAGCGGGGCATTCGGAGATGCTGAAATACTGTGATGTATGGCAGTATAGGCGCTTTGTGCCTCATTCTGATCGGGGACATTCAGATACAAGTTCATCGATTGTCTAACGACTAACCTCGTAGACCTCCCCATCCGTCAAAATGAACGCCGCAGTTGGCATTGATGTCTGGCGAGAGCCCAGAAGTGCTCTCATAGCGGCACTTAGGTTTGTCCCACCACCAGTAAAAAGTCCATTCACATAAGCCGTCTACGAGAATTGGGCGTGAGCACAAACTCAAGCGAACCAACAATTAAAACCAAAACTCACCGCTTCCAAAACAGACTGGTCATCGTAAGGCCTACTCCGTACCCACAGTTGCCGATGATTGGACTCAAAGTCGAAGATATTGAATACAGTACGCTTGTTTGGAAGGAACTTGAGGAGTAATGTGACGCATTGCTTGGCCATGTCAAGCCTTCCTGAACTCATACTACCACTCCTGTCGATCAAAAATAGGTATTCCTGTTCGGGTATAGGCGGAAGCTCGAAATGTGGTATCAACACCAACTGGAGTGCAATGGTCCCCGGGTGCCGCGGGTCCTCCTCGGCGAAGCACCGTGAACGGTCCAATTCGTTCGCTTGCACCACAAGTTCGAAATCCCTGTCCAAAAATGTCGAAGAGTAGAATTTTGCCGTCATTCTTCGGCGCGAGGGACGTCCTTTATGAGTCATATATTCCTCCAGGATGATGCCTTGTTGGTGCGATGGACTATTTATGGACAGAATCACGCCGCTCATTTGGATTTCGACCGTGATCTTGAGCTTGACGGGTTCTATGTGGCCCGCGGCATCTTCAAGCTGCTGCGGAAGCGTGCCATATCGCTGGCCAAGGGCAAGCGGGAGTAACAGCTGGACCTTGTTCGATAGGAAATCGTAATTCATGAGATTCATCACAAACTAGACTGGGATTCAGCTGAGGAATGAGGAATATTTACATACGTACCACCGTCTTGGTCTTGATTTTTGCCCGTGCTGGAATAGAGCCGAGGGAAATTCTAAAAACTATAGTTAAGAGTGAGTGGATAACCATCGTTTACAGATGCATGAATGACTGACTATCGCCTGATACTTGCTCCTGCAAGGCCACAGCCTTTCCCTCAGCGACAGCCGCCTCAAATTCCTTCATGGCCTCAATCGTGTCTTTAGCCTGTGCGTATATGAGGTGGTCCTCTGCGGTCATCATGCTGAAGGCGCAGATCGTGGCCCTTGATGGGACCGGGAAGACATATCTCGCCGTGGGGGTGGGTTCATGAGCCTCATTTCTATAAGTTTGTGTGACGGATATTCTACAAGAAACTGGTAGAGTTCTTTAATCTTGGGATGCGAAATAAGTGAAATGGGTCATACCGTCAACGAGCACAACATTGATGACAGACCTCAAGAGAGGTACGTGGGAGACTCCTGTATCACCTCCACCAAATAAAACACCACAGATGTTCGACTCTCTACTTGGAGGCGCGTTCATGACTTGGTAGACACTGTTGTTGCCCAAGGCAGGGAAGTGGGGAGATCTACAGCTGGCTTCTGTGCAAATCCAGGCACGTTACTCCTGTGGCCTGATATACTTTTGCTTTGTGAGAAACTAAGTGTCATGGCTTCGTTGGGTCACCTCCACACTCAGATTTCGCCCAACCAGAGCCAGGAATTCGTATCTGGTTCATACGAGTTGACTATTCAATCCTCTCAAGACCACACCCTGGTACCACAGCCCAACAGACGAGACACTGGGCGCTTTCACGCAGTTCTCAGTCACTTGTCAACAAAACACCCTAGATTATCTGGTCGGTTAAAGGCATTGATTTTGTATGTAAGGGGTCCTCGACCGCATGTGGATTTACCTCGTGAGTGAATTAAAAACTTGGCAGGGTTATTGCCTCATCATAGTCTCACAGCTCCAGATCCTCTCCTTAATATTGACATACATGTTGCTGGAAAGCATGTCGTCCTCCCAATTGAATCCCTGATAATCAAGGCGACTCGTCCATTAACTTCCCCTGCATTATTTATAATCCTAGCGGCTGCCTACATAATCGCCTTTGGGTTTTTCTCCCGTTCCCAATCGTTCCTCACCCCAGACGATGCTTACATCGGCTGCATATCCACTTTTTGGCTGCCGAACAACCAATGTGGCTTGGACGGTCAAGACTGCGGTCCCTACGACAACTCTACCTTCGAATTTCGGTGTCCAGCCAAGTGCGATGATGCTATTTTGCAAAACCCAAGAACGGTGGGCAACCAACAAATCGCGTTCGTGCCACTCATTGTCGGAGGAGGCGATTTCAATCAAACCTATCGAGGGGACACATTTATCTGCCCAGCCGCACTCCAAGCGTAATGCCTTCCATTCACAATAGAATCTTGACTGACTCCAACGTTTTCAGGGGAATCATTTCGAGCAACAAAGGCGGATGTGGAAGCATACAGCTCACCTTCAACTTTACCGATTTCATTCCGTTCACGTTGAACGGATTGACTTCAATTGGATTTCCTTCTGTGTTTCCCGTCGCCTTTCGCATTCACAAGGCAAGGTCTCTGACGAACTGCACCGACTTCAGAGACGCAGCTCTGGCCTTCAACATCCTCATAACCTGCGCATTGTTCCTACTTCTTCGCCCGAAACCCATCGTTCTCTTCTGGTGTCTCATGTGCATCGGCTTTTGGCATGTCGCTCTCTTCGCCCGACCTCGCGGTACCCCTCCACGACTTGATCTCGCATTTGGAGCATTTTTACCAGCCCTCTTCGTTGCGTATGCGCTCTGGAGACTCGCATACCGCTTTGTTTTACCGGCTTTCAGAAATGCTCCTCTCGAATCATGTCTCCTCTATCTCAGTGGATTTTGGGTCGGCGTTCTCAATAGCCTCACTTTGGACCAGCTACCCCTCAGTCGCTTGACAGCGTCTGATATTAAGAAGAGAAGCGGCGCTGTAGCGACACTCATCGTTGGGGTGATACTCATATTTGTTTTGACCATCAACCAGCTGCGGGTAATACGAAAGACAGGTTGGCTGCCTTATTACCTTGGGTGGTACGTTGCTGGGGGTTTGGTATTGCTGGTATTGGGCCTCTTGCCTGGTCTGAGCTTGAGGTTGCACCACTACATTGTCGCGATTATGATCCTTCCTATAACTGCATTTCCAACAAGACTCTCGGCTCTTTATCAAGGCCTGCTACTTGGTTTGTTCGTAAACGGCACAGCAGCATTTGGCTTTGCATCTATCTTGGAGAGGCCGGCAGATGTACGTTCATTCTTGAAGCACTTTTCGCACAATTTACATTGATTTTCTTTTAGATTCGACATGATGCAGCAATAGGATCAGCTCTGCCAGTCTGGCTCACAAATTCAACCAACTATAATAATTCGATTCCTCTGGTCAATCAGACCATTCACTGGGGACCTTTACCGACTGAGTGGGACAGATTCTCCTTACTAGTGGACGACGTGGAAAGATACATTGGATCTGCAACGAATTACTCGCTTGCAGCGCTCGATGCGAACATCCCCCACTTTTTCCGCTTAGCGGTGAGTAAAAAATATATTTCGTCGGTCTATTCATTCTCCCTTATCTGGCCGTTCTCAGTACATGATACAGAGTAACACAAGTGATTTTACGAAAGCAGCCACGTTGTGGCCTAATGGAAGTTGGACGGATCCATCACCTGGGGCATCATATTAGACAACTTATTTTTGTTGTATTGCAGTTTTCAAGTCTGACTTTAATCGGTCTCCTGCTCCCGAAAGCAGCTTGTAAGGGAGATACAACTGGCCAACTATTCCGAAAGCATTGAGCGATGCTGTTACCTTCACTTGATATTGCCTTGCCGATGAGGTGGAGCCACCCTTATCTTTGACAAAGCAGGCAACGGCGCTTGCTTGGAGACCAACACAATTTTGTCGGGCTCGATCACGCATTCTCGACCTCGGTCGCTTGAATCACAGTTGGGAAGACCTGACAACGCTGTGATGAAGAATCTCAGTGTGTGAAGGTGATGACGCACCGGGGCCGAAGACTGAAATATCGGAAGGTGGGGCGATTGGGAATTTTCTATGGAGGTTTGAGAAGTCCACGTGGAAGGGTAGAGAGGCCAGATGATTACTGACACAAGGTATGTACTGGTATGTGTATTCTTCTCGTATCTCTGAAACTCTATTGCACATGTTTCTGGATCATGAATCTGGGGCACGAGATGCGATTGTGGGCTGTAACAGTATTCTGGGGTTGACGTCTGGAAAGGTGCCGGAGTTGATACAATCAGATGTCAGTTGCTTCTAATGTTTCTTAACCATGGAGATCAAGATGACAAATTCTGCAGGAATTGCTTTAAAATCCCTTTCACGTCCTTGCCAGTGCATTCCTTCAAATCCCCTTCTTTTCTTGCTAGACAAGTCCTTTGAAATCTCTAACCCATACCCAATCATGATCTCGAAGCTCTTCCAAATCACACTCTTTTTCTTCGCCACTATCTTTTTGGTATCGGCACAACAGGACTCGTACATTGACATGTTTGTACCCGATTTTGGCATCGTGCCTGGAACGAATAAACAAAACGGTACATGTGAAGGATTCGAGGGGATAAGAATTGATTGCGAGTGTCCTCCTAGCAAGGGTGATTTCACTAAGGTGAGCACTGATCTTGAACTAAGTTGCTCAACGTCACACTGACTTGTCCTCCCACTATAGGCTCTCAAAATGAATGTCAACAATGGTTATGCCGGCGATGAAAAACAGTGGCCAGTGAAATTCTCGGCTGGGCATGACGAACTGGACCACATTACCCGCATAAACGCTTTCATTGCGACGCTCCAAAATATCAAAGGCGATGGCCAAGGGTGCTCTGTTTTTTCCACCAACCTCACCGCACTATTCGCATCTCATTCGGACTCCTCTTCGACAATGATGCCATATTCGACTTCAATGTTAATGCCCATTCCCACTTCTACTATGTCTTCTTCGACTTCTACCATGACTACTCCCTCGCCTCCGTATCCGTAATTTCCTCGGAAGTGCATCTTTCTCTTCTCCCTTTTCCTTGCATTCTATATTTATCGTGTTTTATCGCATTTTGGCGTCCCGCCGCTTCTTTTTCTATTTAAACTCGTCTGAATACCTGTAGCTAGAGTATAAAAGTGACCTGTAGTCCGTATTCACTCCAACAATTTGGCCGAGACCTTTTTAAATCTTCCGTGAAACCATATATGTCCTGCTACCATAGGAGGTTTTAGGAAATCACATTAACCTCCTGAACGTTCATCCGCCCGCATTCCAGTCGACCTTCGTCCTGAGGCCTTTTGCTTGTTTCGAGCATCTGGTTCGTCGGCTTACCGCGTAACTGTAACCGAATACGGACAATATCGTCTGAACCTTCGTCGTCATTTTTTCTTGACGTCGACGACGTAGACTTGACTTATGTAACCGCTCACCGCAATGCGTAATCTTCTCGGAAAGCTGCTGGACCAGAACATGGCCGACGTGAATCATCAGGCGAACCTGTTTTGGAAACTTTTGGCCGACGTGGATCGCTGGTCAGGAATCTGGATGGAACTTGAAGTACATACTACAAGACTCGGATGACGAACAACCGTGACTGTCTAGTTACACCATAAACTCATTTTTTCTTATCAGTTTACGAACACTACAGTAAATACTGCAGTGACGACTTATATGCCGCAAAGTAAGTATTTCCAGTTCTGCGGCTCTCACCATGATCCAATTCATTCCCACCGTAGACCGCGGCCCATACGACCCTGTCCATCCCATTGACATAACGAAAAAGTGTGAATGTGATAACGGGTCTTGACAACCACGTTAGGGTTCCGTTAGAAATGGCCTAATTCGTAACATCGATGTTAGTAACCTGTTAGTAGAACATTACAATTTCAATGCGTATGAACGCGATACTATCCCTTTCCAGGTGTTTGCGGATTTTTGATGGATAATACTGGTTCTCTCCTCCTGACCACTCAGAAATTATAAAAAGTTGCTGGGGATATACACTTTTGTTGTGGCTATCAGAAAATGCAAAAAGTTCTGAGATACTTGAAGAATTGAGTCCAGCGGATGCGCTGTTTGCGGAAAACGTCACCCCGATGTCACGGCATGAGATGTGGGAATCTCATTCTCCCGCTTTCTGATACTAAAATTAGAACATTTCACACGGAAATCATCACAATCTGTCACTCTTCAAATGTCCCTTTCTACCAATTGTTGAATATCTGTGCAAGGGGCATCCCTTTACCTCTGAAATTTTGTAGAGTTGCTCAAATAGTGCTTGTATATAGAGGAGTAAAATTTGGCATGATGTGGACACCTTCGCATGCTGCCACCAGGTCCGAGATTTCCTTTTTGATGTACTCAAGAACACAAATCTTGAATTTTGCAACGAGATACAAAGCATCCCGCCTAAGTTTAGAGAGGCATTTGTCAGTACTAGTAATTAAAATTTATTGACCACATGTGAGGGATGCTCCAATGTGAGGGTGAGGTGCAAA
>Ga0307517_10005598_pt1 | contig 18870 bp, 10 predicted proteins | sample 23_EM_MG_FD_194515 | JGI IMG/M metagenome (GOLD analysis project Ga0307517, IMG submission 194515) | Populus trichocarpa ectomycorrhiza microbial communities from riparian zone in the Pacific Northwest, United States - 23_EM | ecosystem: Host-associated > Plants > Roots > Unclassified | place... | reverse complement strand
ATTAACCTTGGATTTAATGTTAACATTATTCTGTTGTTAGGCCTTGAGTTGTCTGTTGTCTTTAGAGTGTTGACATATGCTTTTGTTTGTGGATTGCTTGCTGCATTAGGGGTGATGGATTGATGAACAAATTTTTACAGGGTCCTTTTGCTTTAAAAAAAAACAGGCTCTAGGCTTCTCAGGGTTTTTTCGTTGCTGTTCTTATCATGGGGTTATGCATGCCTGTCGTGGCCCTGTGGTGAGAGCAGGCGCCAGTTTTGAGCAGGTTCTTTGTTGAAAAAAAAAAATGGCCCATTGTTGCCTCCATGCTTGTTTGTGTTCTCAACAAAGCCATACTCTACTGCAATTACTCAATATAACTGATTCCTTCTTTAATTTGCTGATTGACTCAGACTGGCCTCCTCTTTTATTGATTTTTATGTTGTTCACACATTTCTTCTTGCCTTCAAATATACTTGCATTTGATATGCTGCTTCTGACTAATTCATGAGCCTTACTGACTGCTCTCTGGATGCCTCATTTCCCCCCTCTCACCCTCACTACAATGTTAGTTTGCAATCACCACATTCCAATATACATTGTGCTGAACCCAATGATGTTCAGCTTGCAAGGCCAATAGCTTTTGCAGTGTATCACTTGACAGATCACTTCACCATTTCTGAGCTTCACAACTGCTTGGAAAAAATAGATTTAGCTTGCAGTATCTAGCAATTCACTTGCAACACTTTTACTTTTCAAATGACTTCCTGCATCCGCCACATGCTCAATTTAACAGTGATCGACTTGCTCTTTCTTTCCTCTTAATAATTTACGTTGTTGGGATTGGGAAGGACCACTTGAAATTCTATAAGGTGCATGCAGCCATTTTCTGTTTGCACGTTCTTTTGTTTATTACTGCCCATCTCATCTATTTTGTTGTTTTGACCCTTCATGTATATCGTCAATCATATGATACCTACCACTTTGTCTGCTTCCTTTACTATGTGCTGAACACAATTTTCAATAATCTCTTGCATCAAGAAGAAAAATTATGAAATTCAAAATCTTAGGTCGAATGGAGGTCCTTATTGTGTGTGGCTATGAAGAGCAAGATATTTCTCGTAAAAAAAAAACTGTCTTTAAAGATATTTCTTGTTGCTTCTAAAATTATTGTTAGTTGGGGTTTTGAAATGGTAGGTTTGATAAAATACGTGTGTGCGGTTAATATTATTGAGATAGATTTTTTAATGTAAAATAAATAAATAAAAATATTATTTTAATTTCTATGTAATCAAAGTTCAAAATACAATTATATATAGGATATAATGCTAAGAACAGAAATTAAGTGGTTAACTAAATAATTTTTTATTTGGTTTTAAAACAAAAGCCACAGCAAGATCTCTAATATACGAGTATGAATAGTGCAATATGTTTTTTCTCACATATAGTGCGGTGAATTTCTTTGTATATAAAAGAAATTTGATTACTTTAATTTATTATAATCATAACGTGGCACTCATTCTTTAAAAACTAGAAACTAATTTCTTGCTGTAATTATAATTTAGAAGTAAAAAGGAAAAGTTTACATTTTAAATTTGAAATTTGTGGCCAAAGTCAGTGGAACGGTTGCCAGCTGACCAGAGGTAAATCTGAACTTGAAGATGGTCGTAGTTGTAAACCAGCACAAAAATCTTTTAATTCTGACCACTTCCAGTCGCCCATACCTGGCAGGCCGTTACTTCGCCCTTAATAGGCCACATCAGCCAAATGGCCCAAATCCAAATCGTTCCCCTCCTCTCCCCGAGCAAAATCTATTATGGGATTTGCTTTGTAGCGGCCAGTCGTATTTTAAAGTATTTTTTTTAAAAATTTATTTTTAATATTAACATATAAAAATAATTCAAAAACACCATAAAAAATAATAATTTTAAGAAAAAAAAAATCAAAATTTGAAACCCTGTGATACAAACCTCTCCTTCCTTTTTTAACTTTTCAGTTCTGGACACCAGCAAGTTCAATGAACGAAAACTCCAAGGTTGAAAGGATTTCCTGTCTCTCTATTAAAATAAAATCTCCCAAATTGTCTCCACACTACAGTTCGAACACTTTCAAAAAAAGATAGTGCTGCCATGACTTTGAGCTATCAAATGATTACTATGTTGTCACAAGAGTCAATGCATCTCCGCCCAAACACTTGTTGTGTTTCATGTGCATCACATTGTTATTTTGTTGTGGCCGTGATTTAATTGTCTCCGATCAATCCACATAAAGTCATGTTCTTTGGAGCATGATTTGCCATGTAAGAGATTAAAGCAGGAAACAAAAAAATAATAATCCAAAACATGAATTGATATAGTTGACCCGAGCAACTTTGTCAGAGAATCTTGTTTTTTTTTCCTTTTCAAAACAACATTGTTTGAAGTTGGCTCATGTCGACCTGATTAATCCAACTAACCTATTAACTTTTCATTGCTTGTAATTCACACAACTAATGTCCAAAATGGAGGTGTGAGCCAGTGAATACTCAGGCAATCCAGATCGACATGATCTCTTAGGAAACCAACTTCAGCACTTAATTAAATCATTTCAGGAAACGCGCGACGCCTAATTTGTTGGTACATTTCGTTAGCATCAACTGCGATTCAATCCTTTTTAATTTTTTCCATTAAGTTTGGTGTTCTGTGCTAAGTGCTAACTATTTCATATCTTTTGTAGAGCAAATGAATTGTTGAGCTAGAGTCCAATTTCGGATAACTGGAGACATCTCTGCGCAGGTTAGGCATGTGACCAAACATTACAAGCTCTTTCTTTTCAATCTGCTGTAGCTATTACAATTCACGTGGAAGTTAAGACAAATCCTGGTCCTGCAGGCATTGCAACCCTATAGCTAGCTAGCATGGGAGGATCATGCAATTTACAACTTACAAGTATTTTTCATAGGAAACATTTGCATGCAGCTACAACAAGAGATCCAAGAGGATATTTCAGTTCCAAATTAACGCGTATACTTCCAAGAAAAACACAACTCACAGGATCCGCTGTTGCTCATACCAAACCATCAATCATGAATCAGCCAACCAAGCCCGTTTCATATGAACTCGTTTGAGCGTTCGGGGCTAGCTCTTGTTACTGTACAAATAGATTGATTATCTCCACCACATATATTTTAAAATATTTTCGGACCTAATTATGCTATATCTTGAACTGGCGTTGACAGGAACAACTCCAATAGCATGCTGGCTGTTCTCGAAGTGGGATATGAAACTCAAACGTGTGGCACGTGTATAATGCGAAACATGAAGCATAGTAGCAAAATAAACAAGAGCTAGAAATCTTCCCCTCTCCAACAACAAGAGATACTTGCAGAGGCATGCTTCCTCTCCCTCTCTTATAATTTTTTTCTTGTTTTTGAGCAGATAAGGTGCTCCTGCACCTAACCAATTGTTAATTAGCACAAGTGTATGGTGTGATCAAAGATGAGAATATTGTTCTCTTCTTCTTATATCCAATTCTTAATTAATTCCCTGTATAGTTTGAAACCGAGACCCACTAATCCTAATCCTAATTAAATTAGTAGATCATCCAGGGGACATCTACAATTTCAACTTCCATGTGCTGTTAAAATATTATCCAATTATTGATTCGCAATATCATTATGATCTCAAATACCTTTTTGTTGTTTTAGATGATTAGGAATCCAATACTCTCTTGCATGGATATGGTTCTTAGTGGACACTACTGAAAAGGGTAAGATCGAATCTCATTAGCACATATATAAATACAAATTAATATAACGCATAAGCATCAGTATTTAAAATATTATACAGTTTGTCTTTCGGATTAGGTCTAATCGGAGGAGTTGTATTTAATTTATCATACTATTATATAGACACACACTTTTTTTAGGGTTTGAAGTCCATTAATATTTTTGTAAAGGTACAGTAGACGGAGCAATCATAACAAAAAAATAAAAATAAAAATTCCAGTCAGGTAAACAAGAGGAGGGATGGCATGCGGTTGGAACTGTTTTAGTAAGAATGGTTCACGAGGCTCAATAACCAGACCTCATAAATATTTTCAAAATTGTGCAGGCGTCAAGAATTTATCTTTTTCTAAAATAAATAATGGAAATACCATTTTAAGTGTATTATTTTTCTAGCATACTAGCGTGAATAAATATTGACCTGTAAATAGAATAATATTGACTTGTAAATCAACGACTCAAACTTGCATAACGAGGACAACGTCAGAACAAATTTATTTAAATAAAAAGGAAGGAAGGAAGAAAGAACTATGGAGTAGTTGATTGATTAGAGATACTTTGGTCGATGATTTTAAGATAAAGGAAATTATTTATCTATAAATTAAATTTCATTAAAAAGCATCCCTCCTTCCCCCCCTCTGTTGGTCGAGCGATGACACATTTGATTTGGCCTGCCCAAGCATATTCTCTGCATGTTTCTGCAAGTATATTCCTAGCACGAAAAAGCATTTTTTATTGGATATCAAGAGACTCCAATAATCTATTCTCTAAGCAAAAAATAATAATAAAAAATAGAGGAGAATAAATTTGTAGGCCCCATTCTTTTGTTTAACTTTAGTGGATTCTTAATTAAGAAAATCCGTCAAGAAGTGAATAATCCTAACTAGGTAATCTTCTAATATATGTTATTGCCAAATTGGCTATTCTGTTTATATGGGATAAAAAGCATATTATTATTATTATTATTATTATTATTATTATTATGTGCAGGATATAAAGAATAAGAATCAGTAGTATATTGCAAATTTTTTATTAATCTTCTACATTTGCCTGTTAGCATATTGCATTGAAGATCCAATTTAGAGCTAACTGTCCTGGCAACTAAAATGATGTCAGGTTAAAGTATATTTTTTTTTTAAAAAAACCCTTGATTTAATGTGAACTAGCTTTTTTTATGTTGAATTTAATAATTAAAAAAAGTTTAATCTATTTTTTAAAGATAAAAAACTATATTTATTTAATTTAGAAATTAAATCTAAATTTTAGATCAAATAACAAAAAATAAAATAGATATACATACAAAACAATATATAAAAATTAAACTAACATCACACTTCGATTATATAGTGATTAATTTTTATGAGTCGTACCATTTGTCCTTGAAACAATTTTGCCTACACAGGAGTGTAAGAAGACAATGAAGAAATAATATTTTTTCTTCGTTGATCTTGCATCGTCCAAGACAGCGAGGAAGAGTTTGTTTTCTTTTTTCTGTTTTTTCAATGCCTGGACAGGAGAGTAAGAAGACGAAGACTATATATATACACTATTTTAGGAGACCAAACATGTTTTTGTTTTCTTATGTTGTCATACACACACTACTTTTTATCAATCTTTTTATTGTTCTATAATACAGAAATTCCATTAAAAATAATCCCAGGATATCTAAATGAAAATCTGAAGAAACCATACCACCAGATCACAAATAAACTTTCTATCATTTATTATTTTTGAGCTCGTTCTGGAGTTTGGTGGAGTAACAGCCAGTAGGGGGTAAAACGAGAATATAAGAAAAAGCAACCTTCCAAATCCAAGTCTTTCTTATATATATAACAAGAAGCAGCTTCGGGCAATCCACACTCCAAATTCCAAAATAAAGCAAAATCACCTCTCTCCAACTTCACTCTCTCCCTCTGCAAATTGAATTTAATATTCCTTACAAAAATCCATAATCTCTGCAACTTTTAATTCAAAAAGACAGACCGAGGCACGCTTACACATGTTTATAGCGACAACCAATCTATACCCTGCAAGAAATACTCACTGAACCGACTCCCAGCGCCACCCCTCTCTCTGTATCCTGACCGTGATAAACAGAGAGAAACGCAAAACAAACAAACACACGAAGATACTCGAAAAGAAATATTGAAATCATTCAGGTTCTTATCTTTTCTTGTTTTCTAGGGATTACTAATCAACTTACACAATCTTTCTGCAAACAAAAAAGGTTCCATCTTTTAAGAAAACAAGAGTAAATAGAGAGAACCCACAAAGCAAAAATTTGATCTTGTTGTGATTAGAGGGTTTTGACTTTTGCGGGCTATGAGGATACACGGAGAAATGCCACCTGAAAAAGAAGAGGAGGAGAAAGTGAAGTCGTTGTCTTTATCTATACAACAGCCACAGAAACTGGTGGTGGTTGGGTATGCTTTAACATCAAAGAAAAAGAAGAGTTTTTTGCAGCCAAAGCTTGAAGTTTTAGCCAGGTAAAATCTCACTGTACATTATTCACTGTTTACATTTCGCTGTTTCTACATCTTGATATCAAGTTTTAGTTTTATTTACATATGTGTTTCTTTGTAACTCTTGATTGCGGGTGTGAAGGCTTGCTTGTTCTTTTATGGGGTTTCTGCTTGGTTTTACTATACCTGTAATGGGTTGTTTGGGAATTCTTGAAATTTTGCAAATTTTAATGTCTTTTTTGCCTTTTAGTTTTTGGGCTGTGAACTTTTTTTTGGTGACCTTGTTTTTTAGCTGGAATTTGGTTTTTATTGCATCTTGCAGGGTTTTGCAGTGGCGGAGGGATATGTTGTCTCTGTTATAATAATGACGAACTAAAGCATTAAGGCCGGTTTGATTTGAAAAATGTTTTTTATAAATTAAAAAAATTTATAAAAAATAAAATGATGGAGGGACATGTTGTTTACATTAAAAAAAAATAATTAATTTTATAAATTATTTTTTATATTTATTTATGATTAAAAAAATTAATCATTAGAAAATATTTTCTAGTTAAATAAAAATTTAATTTGATTTTTTTTAAATATTTTTATTTTGAACGTAAAATATTATCTAAAAATTATAAAAAAATAAAAAAAATTATTATTTATTGATTATATTAAATTTATTTATCAATATTTTAATTATTATATATTTTATTTTAGTTTTTTTTAAATTTTATTTTTATATTAACTTTGATTTTCATTATTTTTTTTTGTTTTTTAATTAAAATTCTTTATCTACCAGATTTCTATCTTTATTGCTATCTTTTATTTAAAATAATTTATAATTTTTTTTATTTTCATTCTTATTTAATTTTATTTATCTAAAAAATTTAGCCACCATTTTTTATTATTATTTATTTTATTTAAAATAATTTATAAAATTATTTTTTTTTATTTTTAGATTTGATTTTTTATGATATAGTAAAACTAAAAGTAATTTTGAAATTATTTTTTTATGATTTTTAAAAATTTACTTTTTATAAAAACCAATTTTAAAAAGAAAGATACTTTCCGGCGAATAAAAGTGCCTTAGCATCTAGGGGTTACTTTCTAGGACAGAAATTGGACATGTGTTTTGCTTGACTTATCATTTATGCTTTCATTCCTGGGTATCTGGATTCTTTAGAAAAATTAAAGAAAAAAATTGTTGGGAATATTCCACAATATATACTCTTTGGACTGTGCTTCAATGAACATAAAGTCAATGCTTGGTACTTTATTATTTAGTTTAAAAATGTTAAGACTATACAAAATTTCTGTGAATTATATATTCCTATGCATTTTGTGTGAATAAACTAGTTTTAAGAAATAGCTACGTGATGTCATCTCTTGTTGCCAACTTTACAACTTTATTCTTGTTATCTATCCATTTCTATTTTTTTCCTGTGTTTGTGCCTATCATTATACACTGATAAGCTGCATTTCTATAATTTTATGATATTCCTATCATGTAGCTGCAACTTCATACTTTACTCGGTTTTATTTTGTCTGTAGTTATTTGTGCTGAAAAAACTACTGTGAATTCAGGTGGTTTAGAATAGTTTCAGGGGTCCATTGCGCCCCCCCCCCTCCCTTTTTTCTGTCATTGTACTTGATGAAGTTAATTCCTGTTATGGTTGAAAGAAAGAAAAGATCTTTTGAAATGCCTGCATCGGTTGGATGAAGGAAATTCTTGATACTCTCATAACTCAAGTTTCCAAAATGTTGCCTCCTTATCTTAAGGCATTCCATAACTATAAACAAATTTCTGTGCCTGGTGCAGAAATAAGGGAATATTGTTCGTTGCTATTGATCTAAACAGGCCATTGCTGGATCAAGGTCCCTTCGATGTTGTTTTGCACAAGGTTAGAGTTCGGTTTTTTCTCTCCTTATCCTTGCATTATTACCTTTTTTGAAAATATTTTTTTATGATTGAATAGCGTTTTCATTTGCATTTCTTGGTTGCCTCGGGTTAATGGTTTTGAATTTCTGATCAGACTGTATGTAGGCGAGCTTCTTCTTATTTTATTTTTTCCAGATATGTTCTTCATGTCCTACCAAACCTAGTACAAGTATCTCATTAGTTTATTTTCCTTGTAGCTGTTGGGAAAGGATTGGTGCGGAGCTATTGAGGTTTGTCATCGAATTCTGATCTCTTAATGTTAATTTTGTATCTAATTTTAGTACTGTATAATGAACGAACCGGAGTTTTTCAATGCCCAACATATAAATTGGTGTAAAATAATTCCATCCATATGCGCTGGGGATTAAGCATGAATTAGAGGAAAATCATTGAAAAAACAAATTTATCCTCTTGAACCTGTAACTCTTTTAGTCTGACATAATGTGCAGAGCTTTGCACTCCCATCTCATCCCAGCATGGATCATGATCAGATGTTTGATGTTAGTCTCTTGAGAACTCTAACAAGCAAGGATTTTACTTCTGTGATCAATCTGGATGACCTTTTAAGTTTGGCGAGCTTAATTGCAATGTTTCATTCATCTCTTTTCGAAGTTTCTGCACTTTTTGCTGCCGGGATTTATTGGCTTGTTAGACTTATTAAACATTGGTCTTTGCAAATTGATAATATAATGGAACAATACATTTGAACTTCACAGTGTCTTAACTATAGTAAGTGCCTCTAGCAGGTCTTGAAGTACACCTTTTATAATGCAAGATTGGCTCACTTTTACTGATCAATTAAAGGTGATGCTACAATGTGTGTATTTAAATAACTTGTCTCTTAACCTTTTCCTTGTCCCCATAGTGTGTGTAGTGTGCATATTTAAATATCTTTTCCCTATCAGATTTTCTCTATAAAAAAGATTTGAGTGGTTATTAAGGTAATCAGTGGTCTGTGCTCTTGCATAACTGGTCCTTGGCATAGATGATTTGGATTGCAATATAAGGGCTCTCACGCCTTAGTTTAATTTGTACAACTTATATCTGTTGTTTTTATTACAGCCAATGGATTAGCTATTTTGTAATGTTTTAAACCATTACAATTATGGTTTAATGGCTACCGGATGCCTCAATTCACTGATAGTTACTATTTGTCTCAGCCATTATATATTTGTCTAATTTCTGTATTTTATTTTCTTTCTTTAATTTTTTTCTGTTCCTGCCTTGGGAAAGGAGTTTATATTTGCCTTTTATATATATATTATTTCCTCTTGAAGGATTACAGGAAAAATAATCCTGAAGTAGCTGTCCTCGATCCTCCAGATGCTATAGAGCAGCTACTCAATCGCCAGTCCATGCTCAATGATGTGACTAATCTCAACTTATCTGACTGCTACGGTAATCTTCTGCTGTTTTTATCCTCATTGTGGGGCACCTTTCTCTTCCAGCTTCCTGAACTATAGGTCACATGGAAGAAGCAATTCAGTAATGCTGACCAGATTTGCTTTTATTTTTGTTTCTGCAGGCAAGGTCCGTGTTCCAAGGCAGATGGTAATTAATAACGATCCATCATCCATCCCTCATGAAGTTACCAGCGCTGGATTAAAGTTGCCACTAGGTAGGGTTTCTTTTCTATTTGCAAACTAACAGATGTCTAGCACTAGTCTCTCCAAATTTCCAAGGCTATGAGTTTATCAGGTTCCTTTTCTTAAGTTGATCGATCATCAACCTCGGAATTATTTTAGTACCAGTTGGATGTTTCATGCAATTTAATAAATGTCTGCATGGTTTTTCCTTACCCAATGTTGTTTAATTAATTTTCCTTGTGTTAATATTTTCAGTCGCAAAACCACTAGTTGTGGATGGAACTGCCAAGTCACATCAAATGTTTCTTGCTTATGATCAATTCTCCCTTTCAGAACTTGAACCTCCCTTAGTGTTGCAAGAGTTTGTTAATCATGGTACCATGTTCCAACTAATGCATGAAAATAATTCTTGATGTGCCCATCAGTGTTCTTTCTTAATTTGATTTTTTTTTTATCTTCTCATACTAGGTGGTGTTCTCTTCAAGATTTATATTGTTGGTGAAGCCATAAAGGTTGTACGGCGATTCTCTCTACCTAACGTTACTAAGCAAGAGCTATCAAAAGTTGAAGGTGTTTTTCGATTTCCGAGGGTTTCATCTGCTGCAGCTTCTGCAGATGATGCAGACCTTGACCCTTCTGTTGCTGGTGAGATTCTTGGAAAATTTTGCTTTTCAGTTTCAGGTTCTAAACATTATGATTTTCTTTCTTATTTCTAAGGATTCATTTGGTATCAGTTTTGTAACCAATTTATTTATTCAAATCTTACTAAGATATGTCATTTCATGCTTTTGAGGAATAAATACTGAAGCACTGAGTTTTAGCATGGGCCTTTGACCGCTTGGTTTATTATTAGAGCTGTAGAATATGATTGAAAACGGATTCTTACTGATGTCATGTTTCAGTAAAAGTGATTGTTCTGGTTATGGAGAGAACTGGCTTGACTGTTTCTTTGTAGGCCTTAGCATCTCCCTTACAATAACTTTGTGCGGATCTTGCAGAACTTCCTCCCCTTCCTTTACTGGAGAAGCTTGCAAGGGAGCTTCGTCACCGACTGGTAGATCCATGTTTTCTGTCTTTTTCTCTTTTCTGTGGTTGGTGAGGCGTTATATATATCTGGTTTGCTGTTACTCTTAGCTACCATATTCTGCATTTTCTAGGGACTCCGATTGTTTAATGTAGATATGATCCGAGAGCATGGAACAAAAGATGTTTTTTACGTGATAGACATCAATTACTTTCCTGGCAAGTATATAAACATTTACTCAAGTATTCTATCTTTCAAGTTTTTAATTTGGAATATGACTCTCGTCTCTATCTGACATGCCTCTTGATGTTCTCGCTTGAATCTTCCCCACATTATGGCGCTTGAAGCATTCTATTTCAATAAAGTTTGTTTTGCATGCTTGCCTCTGTTTTACAGTATTTTTTTAGGGCACACAGGTGATTAAACAAGTTTTTAAATCCATTTGCAGGGTATGGGAAAATGCCAGATTATGAGCACATTTTTACAGATTTCCTACTGAGCCTGATGGAGAGCAAGTATAAGAACAGACCTGCACAATAACCGCTGAGAAACATGTATCCAACTGTAAATGATGTTTCTTGCAGGTCTAGATCTCCTTTGGGAAACTGAAGAACAGTCAATTTAGTTTTTCTGTAATACTGAATGGTATGAAATGTCCCTTGCTCAAGCCACATCCCTGTCAACGAGGTTCTTAATGCAGTTTCAGCTTGTTTATTATCTGATACTTTGTAATGTTTCTAGGCAAAATAAGCACAATACCAGATGCCCATTTGTGCGCAAGAACTTCAATTTGAGACAAATCATCACTTCTCAACTTGTATGAGCCATTGTCTCTCTAGTCTTGTGAGCACTCAACCTGCTCATTACCTCTGCTGAAACTCGCAAGGAAGCAAATTCTAATAGCCCATGAACAAGTAGCCCCAATCTCATTTCCCTCCCCTTGTATTCGCATGATATAATTGGAGATGAATGTCTTTGGTTATAAAATTTTCTTATAGACTTCTTTACATTGTTATATGTATATGCCAGGCAAATCAAACATCTCTGAACTGGGCAGTTGCTGAAGATAGCAAGCATTATTAGATTGCGAGATAAAATTAGGATTACCTGCACGAACGAGGTTTTGCTGAAATCTTTTATCTAAATTCTGTTGAGTTGCATAACTATATATGGTACTTAAGAAATAAACTAGAACTAGAAAAAGAACTAGAGGAAAAAATGATTCTGTATTGGAAACACCAATAAATGCACGTAGCACCTCCCTAGCTTGTTAGGCAACTACCGAGTCACCAGTCCGAGTTTTTTTTAATTTAAAAACGAGGCTGTATTTATTTTCGAATATGGCTCCTCCCATATTATTAAGAAAAATGATACTATTTCACTGGAGATCGTGGCTAGCAATCCTGACAGAGAATATTCTTTGTCTATACACTTAGGTTTAACCCTCTATGTACATGTTTATTATCCCCGTGATGTCTTACCTGTTTACTTGACTTGTAAGATGTTTAGTGGGTTCGAGGACTAGTTGTGGTGCGCATAAACTGACCCGGATACCTCGGATTATCAAAAAAAAAAAAAAATAAAAAAAAATGATACTAACATTTGTATTGAATCAATTAATCTCTATATGAGGTGGAGGACAGACGTGCATGTGGTTCGTACCTTTTCTGAGCGTTCTAAGCAAGGTGCTTGAGATAAATATATTAATTAATCGGTATTGTATCAGTTATATAAATATAAATTTTGAGTAAAATATTAATGATTGACATTAAACCAATGGTTAGATTTCCATGTTTGCATAAAATATTTGAAGAAAATTGAGGGACTTTGAAGCAGAGGAGAAGCGTGACGCATGCAATGTCTAATATGTTGATAGCTGGTACATATATTAAAAATTGGAAGACATGCACACAAACAAAACATATTAGAACTTCATATAATCAGACAGACAAATGACATTCTAAGTGAATGATGGATCATAATAGTTAAGATCATGGACCAAATCAATAAAATTATTACAAACAATTAAATTTATCCATATCAACATTTTAGCATATCATATTTAAAATGCGAGACTTTTCACATTAAATAGCATAGTAGTAATTATGAAGTAAAATAATTAATAATACATATATCATAAAATGATGTGAACAAACACAGTCACGTGTAAAATTTCTATTGATTTAGTTTATAATCTTGGAAAGCGAAAAAAAAAAAGGATGCGTAAATGTAGCAAGCTTGCAAATTGGAACTCTTAAAGATTATGGATATGAACAAGAATAATCTCTTGAATCCACCCGTCATCATCATATTGCTACAATCGTTGTCAGTACAACAATAAATTCCATGACATTTAAAGGAACATGTTTTTTTTATTGGTGCAATTATCTGTTATTCATATTTAGATGAATATTTGATTCCTTCAGTGTCAATATCCGTAATTTTAAAATTTCAAGAAGCAAAATTCAATGTTTTTGTTAAGTTCACCGCTTGAAAACCTTCATATTTGTCAAATTATCTGGTTAAATAGCATGTATCAGATTACGTGGTCATACAATTACATTAAAGACCCGTGGCTTCTGTGAAAATGTTATTAAATGCATTTACATACACCAAGACAATGATAACTGACCAAATCACTTGATAATTTTCCACATAAATGGAAATGGTTGTCACGTAAATCACTTGATGCAATTTGCTAATAGGTTTTGTCAAGTTATAATTCAAGAAGTCACAACAGAAGTACCTGGTGGGAGGGAACTTGCTGTGAAATTCCATTTCTTGTGGATTGACAAGGATGGAATACAGAGCTACGCGCCTGCGTTGGTTCAGGTTCGACTGTAAACTGATTACATGGGAGAATAAATAGCAGCGCCTATACTGTGGGGAAGACGAAGATCATTCCCATGCAAGCTGCATTTGAAATCCAATTCCACTATATACAATATTATTTCCAGCATTCGTTTCTTCAAACTGTATCTATATACAGACGTTACAACGGGAGACTACTTCTCTTGAGGTCTACAGGGCTTGAGCTATGCACAGTTTATACAACAGGGTTGCTTCACCTCACCAAAAGGGACACCACCTGAAAGGCAGAGCACAAATATTATTAGTTAACAAAACCTGCCCAAGGTGGAGAGCTGTTCTTTCATTCAGTGCAAGATTAGAAGATGAAAATGGCAGAGTACAGGGTTAATTAACTCGAGGATGAAATTAAAAGTGAAAGCAAGTGCTTAATGCCATCTCCGTTCAGCTGTCATTTCTGCTAACAATATTTACGTTCTACTATCACCGAACTGGAGTTGAGAAAAATGAAGAAATTTACAGGGAAATTTCTTAAATGAAACCATGCATGTTATACCAACAAGAAGCAACATGTCATCTTCAAATGCATTGGTATAGAGCACTTTGAGATGTGCATAAAACAAGAGGGAATAAAAAAGGTGGGAAGGCAGATTGGCATCATACCCAACATAATTTTGGCACAGATTTTCATGCGACATGGCTTGAATAATTAACTTCTGAACTTGCAATTTAACAGATAAGCCATGATCTACTTCACGAATATCTCCAGAAATTAAAGAGCTGTGATCTACTGCATGTTGGATAGAGCTTGCAGATAATGAGGGTGTGGAAAAATCACGTCCAGTCAGTTTATTACTCATCCGGGCCATGACAACCACAGCACGTACATTCAAGACCTCATTAGCATCACCAAGCTGATTAACAGCCTACATAAACCCAATTGAATATATAAGCATCATCAAAGAACGTTATTGCAAAGGTTCTAACAACTGAGATATAAAATGATACCTGAAGAAGTTCTCTCTCACGAGCACCGCGTTGCGGTTGAGGGAGCTCTCTACTAGGAGCAGATTCCTCGGTATTCACAACAGCAGGGACATGACTATTGGCAAACATTGACATTTGTGGGACTTCATTAAAGTTGAAAAGGCGCCAATTGATGAGAGGATCATGAACAAAAGCCTGAAAAATAGGGGAACCAGATTCACTTACCTCGTTGTCATATAAACAAGAATCTACATTTTATTTTTAGCGGCAGCACTGAAAACCAGATCAATCATATATTAACCAACAAAAAAACCTTTACCTTTTTTTCTCACTGAACAGGATATATTCAATTCAATACTTAAAATTCTTAAAAATTAACAAAATGACTAATATAACTGGTTGCCCTACAATAAATAGTCTTGCATCATCTGTACTATTGCAAATTTAAACTTCTTGTACACTCATTGGTTGCTGTTGCTTACACCAGCATCTGCTGTTCTATTTATGTGGATTTTCAGAAGATATTCAAAGCTTGCAATTAATTCAATCTTTGACTTTTCCTACGGAGTAGGCACACAGAAGTACAAAATAGAACAATCAATTCAGTGTTCATACCTCCATCATGGCCATAACACTATCCCTGTGTGTTCGGAGAACTTGCATCACATTTTCACAAGTAGAGCGGAAATTGCCCTCTATACCACTAACCTCCATAGCTTTCACAAGCATTCTTGTCAAACGGAAGGGAACCTACATTGGAGAAATCATTTTAAGCATGCTACTGCATTTTATATTCAAAGGGGACAGTTGTGCATTAGGAATCGTATGATAAAGCAGTTTTTTCTAGAATGTACCTTCTCAGGAAACTTTTCCCTGTTCATTGAAGCTTCAAAGCAATCTCCAAAGTCAATATGCAAGATCTTCCCACTGCAAAACATAATAAGCATGAGAAAATCCCAAATAGTAGCACTTTTCCATCGTTGCTTTGTTCTAATCATTATCTACCTGTAGCGATGCAGCATAAGGTTGCTAGGGTGTCGATCACCTAAGCCAAGAAGATAACCAACCTGAATAAAAGCAATTAAAGTTAAATCATTTCCATGCTCTCAAAAAACCAAACAATTAACTATAAAGAGACAGTGAATTAAGAAAACAGGAATGTAGGCGACCTGAAACAAAACAGCAGCTTTCATTTATTTATTTGCTAGAAACAAGCAAGGTTAAGAAGCCTAGTAGACAAAAGAATGTGAGATGACCAGCAACAACTTCATTGTTTAAGAGTTAAAACTTAGAAATCCAACAGCTAGATGCATCAAGAACTTATTTCCTTGATCATTGCGAAAAGTTCTTATCCTGGAAAAGTTCAAAGGCAAAAGAGAGCCGATGATTTTTGGATTATCTGCATGATTCCATTTTTTTTACAAGTTTGTTTGTGAAAACATACAAGTCAGCTAGACTGATGAAATAATGACATTTGTTGGGAGTTTTATTATTAATGGAATGGACCTTTAAGAAAGCAGTTAGATGATACAACGAAACACATAACATACTCATGACTGCTAAACAATAATACAAGGTGAACACATACCATGCTCATGACTGCTAAACTCCTTGTGTAATTTGTTCTCCTCTCCAGCCATATCTCAGAAGTGCGACTTTTTAACCACAGAACCTAGCAGAAAACATAACTTGGTGCACTGAAATAGTGTCCACGGGAAAGAAGAAAAAAATATTGATAAGATGAATTTTCATTCCATACCCTGGCCAGGTCATTTCCTTCAGTATTTTGAAGAGCATAATCAAAGACTTCAACTTTAGCAATGAGTGGTAAATTGTCATAATCCGGGGCAAAACTGAGCATGTATTTGTGCTCTTGATTTAGGGTGATCTGAAATGATTAAGAAATACAGGAATCCATCAGTTGAAGCTGTCTCACCACAAAATACTAACATAACCACACACTGAACAAGCGCATTCAAAAACCTCAACACCCTATCCCCCTATCCCGCCCCCAATACCCACCAATAAACTTTAATATACCTTTCTAGCATCCCTGTATTCTCGAATGAGTTGGTTTAGTGTGTCACAATTAGGAACCCATTCAATTAACCCACTGTTTGAAGATAACGGAATTACAGCATATCGGTGAATAGACAGATCCTTCTCTTCAGTTTTTCTTGAATTCTCCAGCAGAGTATTCACCAATCCAAATAGCTGGCAACAGCCAACAGGTTTTTAGCAATAACCCAGCAATGGAACCAAATAGCATCATCTAGCACAACATAGTACAATAATAAATATCTCTACGTGCAAAAGATAGATAACCTGCATGACACGTTCGTCTTGGCGCAAATCTTCATGTCCCTTCAGCAAGAAGGCATGATCTTCCCCATCACTTCCATGAATAGTCAATTTCCGGGGTCGCTGTTTTGATGTTATGACAACAAGCTCAGGTGCAAATGACGCTATTGTTACCACTGGAAAATCTGAAGCATGAGAAACCAAGTCAAAGGATTAGCTAGGAAACTAGGGTTTGATAATGACTTGAGTCTTCTAAAAAGTCCATCATACCAGCACGATATGTCCCAGGAACAGCAAGCTCCAAATCACGGCATTCTACCAGCTCAGGAGAAACAGACTATTTTTGCACAATCAAAGAGTGGTTAGTTCCAATTCAATAATGGGCTAGAAATTAACGTAAAGATATATCATTCTCGCCTGCAGGTCAAGAGTTGTCATGACTTGAAGCTGCTTGTCTATTCGTCTGAAAACATGATAATATAGATCCCATGCCTGATCAAGACATAGTTCACATCATTAGCTTGTGGTTTTGATACAAGCACACCTTCCCAAGCATAGCTTCAACTAAGCCTGCCTAACATGTGATTAAATTACTTCAGCTATGGAAAAGATGTTTCTCCTCTTAGTATTTTAGGATTATTTCTCGTTCTTCTTCTGTGCATATTTTACCTCAAAAATTCCTTTTCCATCAAATAATAATAATAATTAAAAAAACCCCTCATATGTGAAAGGTAAGTTCCACATAAAATGGTGAGGCCAACAATACTTTATAGGAGTGAATCTTGCGCAAAAAACATCATTCTCATAAAATGTGTGTTGGCAACGTGCATGCTAAGATGAAGGCGTGGTAACACAAAAAAGAGATGAGATTAGAAATTAACACATTTTCCACTGTACGGCAAACTGGAGATAAAATGAGAGAAGAACGCCTTAGACGGCCTGGGTCTGTCTAGAATAGGCCATTAAAGGCTGAAATTCAGAGGAATGGAAAGTTGACAGTGGAGGGATGAAAGGAGGTCGAGGGAGACCAAACACAAAGTGATGGAAGTGGTATTGAATGGTTAACTATCTTAACACTGAGACAAATTCGGTTTATGATCACAAATAATGGCACAAAAGGATCCATATAGCTGGCCCTGACTAGTTAAGGATTAAGGCTTCGTTGTTGTTGTCAGAATTTAAAGTGAGAGAGGGAGGAGGGAGTGGGGAGAGAGGTAGAGGGGGAGGGGTAGAATACAACTTCATCTAAACTTTGTCCTTACTGGACCAGGCTTAAACTACAATCTACAGTGGGTGATTACATGGAACGACAGATACAGTGTATGGTTATTATTCAAACACCAAAAATTGAAAAAGAATGGAAAGAGAGTAAGTTGATAAAACAAAAGAAAAAAAAAAAACGGGCTCCTGAATCACGATAAATAAGTCAGTTCACAGGTTTTAGAACTCTAATGAAACTAAGTGGCGCTCTAGATATTTGTTGATGCTTTTGATGTTTTGAAGTGAAAACTATGTACATAAAGGTAGTAAGGAAAATATATGTGTTTACGTATCCGAAAATGGCAACCAGAAAGAGGATATACTCATATGTCATGATTTTCCAACCAATTCATCCACCCCCAGGCAGATTCATGCACACATAAGAAAAGTTTAACATTTCTTAACCAGCACTAAAAACCTACAAAAAAAAATCACATATTTCACTCCCTCAAACTACCATACCTGAGTAAGCTCAGCCTCTTTTAGAGTTCTCTTGTACTTCATACAACACTCCCATGCTTCTAACAATTCATGCCGGTATGCCTGCGGACCATTTTCAGGAATTACAAATGGGTTTCAAGACAAAGGGAGTCATCTGATTCAATATATTAGAATAGCAACATAGCACCATAGGATAAAAAAAAGTAAGATCCAGAATTCAACAATTGAATTATGCTCAAAATCCAGAACAGTTCTAAAATAAGATCAAATGCACTAATAGTGGATATCAAAGAGCAAAAATATGTAATGACAAATGCGATACTATTAATTGAAAC
>Ga0307517_10005597_pt1 | contig 18870 bp, 27 predicted proteins | sample 23_EM_MG_FD_194515 | JGI IMG/M metagenome (GOLD analysis project Ga0307517, IMG submission 194515) | Populus trichocarpa ectomycorrhiza microbial communities from riparian zone in the Pacific Northwest, United States - 23_EM | ecosystem: Host-associated > Plants > Roots > Unclassified | place... | reverse complement strand
GCCCGTCGTCCTGCGCGCCCAATTTGTTGTCGCTGTGTGGTGGTCAGACTGATTTGTATGCCGAGAGTGGAGGGTGACGCACGAAGCTAGCGAGACCACCCGGGGGGAATCCCAAGACAATGACGACGTCAAGCACACCGATGTCAACACCGAGCTCAAGCGCGTTTGTTACAATTATTCCGAGCAATTGACCGGAAAATGCTTCACGCTCGATCCTACGACGATCCTGTATTCCATTAAATTTGGTGTCTGGGCGGGATACAAGGTTTTACCTGAGGTGTATACCCTAAATGTCCCCATATGAGTACGAGGGCTTCAGCAAATGGATCGATCGACAAACCTCCTCTGTATGCCATGACCTTCTCGAGGATATCGAGTCGACCTTCTGCGGTCAAGTCCGCACGGATTACCTTCATTGCCTGTGAAAGCACCAGTTCAATCCAAGCTTGGGTGTTATAAAGGGGTGTCTCACCAGTTCACACGATTTTCGCCTCTGCCCTGACGGTGAGTAACAAAGTCGAGTAACGTGTAAGGCGGGTTCGCACCTGACAGAAAAGGATGACCCTGAAACCCCTTTTCATCAGGAACCTCATGAGGCCAGTTGCTTCATCGATGGCATTGACGCGTCCCAATGAATGATCGCCTGGGACCTTCAGTGGGGGATTCCACACCTAGTGTGTGGTTAGAGTCGAAAATGATGAGACCGACTCCGCTCACTAAGAATTCCTTGTGCCCAGAGGGTGCTCCGTCCTCCGTAACCGCCGTGACGCTCTACAAGCGTGATCAGCAAGCAGGCCCAGATGGTGAAGGAGCTCCCAGTACCTCAACGCCAAAGATGTTTCGCATGTGATTCAGTGGACTTGTGATGGTCGCACTACATGATACGAATTGCACTCTTCTGTCTAGGGACGGATGTCTCGAACGGTTTCAAGGATTTGTTTCCGCAGACTCACTTCCAACTGCTGCGCATATCCGTCGCAACCGACGCATTACCTGTGCGACATGGCTGAGGGGGATGAGTGGCGAGAGGTTGCTGTGGGACGGATGGATCAACCAACCTCCCGAACAGATCCGTATAATAGTGTAGTTCGTCCACCGCGACCAGCTTTAGGTTCTTGAAGAATCTGTACGAAGTTCAGACACTCGGAAACCTCTACCGGAAAGGTTATACAAACTGCCTCCATAAATCTTCATGAGGAAGGATCGAAAAATGTATCATGTCCTATTTACGTGGTGAGGCTGAGAATCTTTCTCGGACAACTGAGACTTACGAAGTTGGTGAAAATTATTGAGGCATTTTCACGGATCTGACCTATGGACTTCTCGGAAACGGAGCCTTGCGGTGTGACCAAGGCACTTACGACGATCTTCTTGCGGCGTGTCGCCGTCATAGGCAGCAACTTGGATGCCCTCCAACCCTGGACAGCTTGAAAGAAGGTTTTGGACCGCCACGCGTTGGTCTTGGGCCAATGCCTGAGCGATATGTTACGATTCCCAGCAGTAGAGGAAATTCTTCGGATTACCTTTGTCGGGTAGATGAAGATGAACGCGGAGTCGGGGTCTTTCTCGAGGAATCTGAGCATAGGGACCTGTAAACGGTTAGAGCTTCCGTGAGGGAGTCGAAGGTTTGCCCACCTGGTAGATTATGCTCTTCCCAGAAGCTGTAGGTGTAGACACTTTCACAGATTGTGAGCCAGGTACAAAACACCAGGGAAGCATGATCTCACCTATGACGTGCGAACCTTCTGCTAGTGCATTGATTGCCTCTGCTTGGTGACAATAAAGGGAGGATATCTGTCGCGAACTAGACAGGGCACTTATGATGGCCACCGACAACGGTGTCCCAAGAGTTCCTTAGTCCGAGTGTAAGGTTTGCGGCGGGGAACTAACAGTTGAATACACACCTGGACGAGTGGCCTTCTCATTTGTCTCCTGTTCGAACAATATTTGATCTTTGTACCAACGTTGCTTCTGCATCTCTCCAATAACCTCTGTGACAGCAGGTCTCTCCTCGGATGACGGGACTCCTGAGGGATCATTGGAAACATCGCCGTTCCAGGCAGTGTTGACAGGAACAAATCCCCGGCCAAATGTTTGTAGCAAGGAAACTGGGTCTTCGGTTTCAGAAGTTCTAGCCAGGAGCCTGACACGAGATGGGGTCAAGGGAAGAATGCGTCACGGACTAGTGGACCAACTCGTTCACGGCGTCACAAAATTGTGCGTTCCGTTTTTCAACAAGTTTCTTCATCGCCGCAGGGGTGAGCGATGGGGGGAGAGCGAGAGTGTACCTGGTGACATGCGTGAAGGCTGGGCGGTCGCGGAACATTCAAGCTCACGGATTGTTGGCCTTCTGGCCGCGCACGGATTCCTTGAATTCGAGGACCAGAACATGATCCTGTGAATCCTGCAGCTGGGAGGACCCGAACTCTGAGTAGTCTGGACCTTTATCACGGCTTGCCCCACGCTTAAGAACAGGCTGGTTGGACCCATGGATAAGTAGGTCGTTCTTGGGTATGTACGCGAATTTCACGAGATCAGGACACAAGGCCCTTGGGGTAGGGGTGTTAGATTCGACGTCGTGGCAGCTGTGGGTTGTTGCTCACTTGATCTCTGAGACCTTTTCAAGGTCCAGTGGCCTATACGCCGGTCAGTTGACTGATGCTGTTGGATCGAAGATACCCACCCCCTAAGCAGGCTCTCAACAGAACCACGGATGCTATCAAATGTGGGAGCCATGGACTTCCGTGAGGAGCAGAATGCGAGCACGGTATTTAACGCCTAGCCGGGATCAAGCCTGTGCGCCTGCCAGACCGAGACACATACGTACCTTGTACACCTGGAGCGATGCAACGGCAATGCAGTCAGAGAATGCAGGCGTACGATGCAGGGCAAGGCACCTTGAACAACTAAAGAGCGTTCAATGGGACGCAATATTTTCGGAAAGGGGTAATTGTGCACCTCATGAAAGTAAATGGGCCATTCGGGAGAGCCAGCCTGCACAACGGTCTTTTGCTTCTTACTCGCACTGGAACCGGAGTTCATAGTTTTCCTTTTAGCACTCATGCTTGAGGAAGCAGACGCGCCCCCGCTGGCCATCGTAGAGGGTGTGGTTAATTGGAGAGGCGCGTCACGCGTTTGTTTGTTACGGAAGCTTTTGCCAAACAAACCGTTTTCCAGATTGCACTCCCATTCACCAACAGTAAGCAGAAGATGATCTTACACGACACGCAGCTGAACTCTGTCTCTCTTTCGTAGATGCGCGGGTCACTTCCGAGGCTGGTCGCTCGTGTTATTTCTAAGAGCGAGATCGCTGGTCAAAACGCCAGGGTCTTCCCAGCTCCTCTGTCCCCCAAGGAGCCAAGGGTATCGACGCTTGGCCTCCTACTACAACAGAAGGCCGAGGCTGGTGTAGACTACCCAGCGAATATTCGTCTTGAACCTCCTTTGGTCAAGACAACTTTGGCGCGTGTCCCGGCGGACGTTCGAACAGAGCTGAAGGACTACTTGAGGGAACGGTGAGGACCAGTGGGCCGTATTTCTGGTGAGTTGTGATGCTCTGCAACCGCACTCATGTGCTTATTCGAAAAGCAGCAGTTCCCGTCATTTCTGCCTGAAACTACCCTCATCCCCCGCACAACATGATCTCAATCCATTGTTATCACTGCCTTCGTCATCACATACAATAGGCCACGTAGCTCAGCTTTCTCCGTTAATTATGCTGAGACGCTCGGAGATTCCGTTCCCACCGTCATACCCAGCTATCTGTGCGATTTATGATACCCAAACCACTGAGGCTCACGATTTCGGTCTGTCGCGGTCCCTCGCCGCCCCGTTGGCAGAGAACCACGGTTCATTGAACTTTACCCCGAGAGGGACCGAATGCGCAGAGGACCGGGTTGGATCAATTTTGACCCAGCCGCGAACAGACTCCACGGTCCCCACGTTGGGCCCGACCCCCTGTTTTTGTCAAGCTTGGAGAGTAAACACGAGTATTTCGAGCAACCGACTCAGAGTGACGAACTTGTGGAATCCAGGTATCACGTGATGGGAAATGTTTGCCAGATGCGGAAGGCTTTGACCTGCTGCGTTTGTTGAGTCAAGAAGCCGCGCAACCACAATCCGTTCTTCGTGAGCCTTCCTCTACCACCGACCACCATCTACTATAAACACACTCGAACCTACCCCCGAACCCCACCTCCCCAGTCCACACACCCGTATCACACCAACAATGCGATCCAAGTTCAAGGACGAGCACCCCTTCGGTGCGTATCACATGTGGCCTATGCGTGTATCGAACTGACCTGGATTGTTTCCACCCAATTGTAGAGAAGCGAAAAGCTGAGGCCGAGAGGATTCGTCAGAAGTACCCTGATCGTATCCCAGTACGTCCGTTTATCTGGGACGATAGTCGGAGAGGTGGGCTGATTTGTTGGGGTAGGTAATCTGCGAGAAGGCGGACAAGACCGACATCCCCACAATCGACAAGAAGAAGTATCTGGTACCATCAGTGAGTTGGGGCTTGCAGATCGTCGTGGATGTGGCTAACACGTGGTACTAGGATCTCACTGTGGGACAATTCGTCTACGTGATCAGGAAACGTATCAAGCTTGCGCCAGAGAAGGCTATCTTCATCTTCGTTAACGAGGTCCTGCCCCCAACCGCCGCCCTCATGAGCGCCATCTATGAGGAGCACAAGTGCGTCGAACTCCAACTCCTTGCCTCTGAATCAAAGCTGACCTTTCCTGCCAACAGGGATGAGGACGGGTTCCTGTACGTGAGCTACTCTGGAGAGAATACGTTCGGACAGTGAGCAGCTTGAACGCTTTTGGACAAGTTGCCCCCCCCACGGGAGGGTATCCTGGGAATCACTTGCATTTTGACGTTGCCACTTCTTCGGTTTTACCGTAATCCCTCGTAACCTTCTCCCTCATGGCTTGATATGCCTCCCGTTGTATTTTTACGCGTAGGTCTGTTCGATCCCGCCACGGAAAGGCGGACCAGCCTGGAATGAAATACAGTTATTATCCTTGGAAACCTGATAGGCGTTGCACGCCTAATCAACGCGTCGTAACCCCTAGCGCGCGACTCGACCCGCTTTGGATTAAGCAAGTTGCCATCGAGCCGGCTGGTTCCCTCTGAATCCCCTGGACAATAGGGAAAGCCCGGAGGAGCGAGAGCGCAAAGACAATAAACAAACCCGGTCTCCTCCTCCCTGATCCAATTACATCATATTGATCCAACAAAAAGGCCGAAGCCACATTCACCCTGCTTGGGCCAAGTACTGTTCTATCTGACTGGCCAGGGCTGGCCTTATCAGCGCCGTGCTCGGTTCCCGGAGATCACGCATATTTCGAGCATATACGCCATAACTGGGATGCACTCCGGAGTCCCCAAGCTCGCGGTGAAACCCCACGCTCGAACCTCGACGATGCCGAGACGCTCGGACTCTACGGGACCAACGTGGCTGGGGAGGAGGACAATTGAGGCTGGCGTATGCTCATGAACGCTGACGCGGACGACTGGACCTAAAGGTCCGTCGGCAATTTTCGACCGCACACTCACTCGAAGAACAAAAACTCTTTGCAGATCACGGAAACGGGCTAATTTAAGACTCCGGACACACCGTCAGAGGGTATTGTTATATATACCCCTGGGGGGCCCATCGGTGCCCTTTCCCCTCAACCACTCTGGCAGGGTCTCCCCATCTCCCCCACCGCGATAGAGTCGCAGGTGTCCTTCCATTCGTTTTGTAAACATGCACCCGTTGGCGTATCAATGCAATCTTGTTCTGGGTATGTCGCTTTCCGATACTTCTCTCCGCGTACGCAAGGAGAGACTTACCGCGGGCGAATAGGGTTCGTTACCTTCCTGAACACTTTCGCCATTGGCGTCGGATCATTGGAGATAATCCAATTCGTGGTCGACCGGTCCAACAATCCCATGTTTTCAGACCGTCGTGTTCAGGGAGTGGAATCCGCTCAGCTGATCTTGACTTTGGCTGGTTCCATTTGTGGGTGTTGGCTGTGAGTGTCTTTTTGTACCGAAAGTAGGAAGGGTTGGGGCTAATCTGAAGCGTTGTTGGCCGTAGTTTGGGCTGCCAATCGATGATTGGTTTGACCGAAACGCAATGGGTATTCCGTCGGATGCGCGTCTGTTATTACATCCTTAACGGTCTCCGGTTACTTTGTGGTGTGCAAACATGTACGCGACCTCTCCACCTTTGTCGGGATTTTCGTTCATCTTCCCCCCCACAGCCGTGCTCGGGTTCTCTATCGCCAACATTGTCCTACGACCGTACACGGTCGTACCCTTCATTTTACTCACCAGTGTCTCTGTCGCGACGATTGCTTGTGAGTGTCTCTCGTTCTCGAATTAGAGGACGAGAGCCATAGTTGATGCGACAATTCTAGCCGTTGCGTGTCTCTACCTCCTGACGAATTATCTCAAGAAGAACAAATGTGCCGACCTCGAGAAATGCCTCGCCGCCGAACTTGAACAGATGGAATATATCCGTCGGACGACCACCCCCATCACCGGCCCACCGACTTTAAAACCCTCCTGTCCACTCCCCAAACCCAAACGCGCGTACGCTCCTTCGTACACTCTTTCTTCACTCCGTAGCGCCTCGCCCTACACTTCTTCCACATCCACGCTCTCTTCATTTTCGTGACGAAAACCCAATCGGACTGTTTCGCGTCGTCGGACGTTTTTTACCTCTTGCATTTGTTCTCTTTCTTTTGTTGTATGTTTGCTTTCCAAGTTACCCCCAGACGATTGTGACAATTGTAATACCCACACCAAGGAGTAGCCATGATGCTCGATGCAATCTATTGCAACCCCTTCACGCCGATTATCATCATTCGTTTCGTGCACGATGCTAAATCACTGGGAACTAGATGTATCCTGTGGGCCGCTACTGTTGGGTACAGGGAAAGTAGATGCAAACTCGTCATAATAGGCGAGATCTAGATTGTTCAAGGCTGTCTGGTCCTCCGCAAACAAGGCATCCCAGTCGATGTCCTCGTCGTCTTGCAGTTCTCCACCCCCGACTTCCTGAGATGCCGCCAGCCCGACATCTAACGGTTCCACCCGTTGTACTGTTATGTTCCCAAGGGGTACTCGTTGCGGAGAAGGGTCGAATCGCCCTGCCGTCAGTGAGTCCTCCAAGCCAAAGACACCCTCAGGGGCGGTCACGAAATCAACCGAACAAGGCGGAGAGACGGACGAGAACACGACCGTCATCCGCCGGACCAGGACCCTCTCCGTTGACACGGCCGAGGATCCTGAGCTCAATGGGGAAGAGGAAGAACGGACATTCGTAAAGTGGTCCATGGATACTCTCCGTCGCTTTGAGCTTCGCTCTTCGGCGCCATAGATGTCTTCAATGCGTCGTTCCCTGCTCGTGCGAGTGAACATTATCCGGACATTGATCTGATTCGCCCAGGCGAGACCTAACATTGCCTCCTTCCCCCGCTCTTCGTGCATACTATCCGCACTACCAAACCACCGGGATTGCTCTCGATAGACGAGCTGGCCAGGTGCGTCGCCACCATCCGGAACGCCGCCATTCGACGACCAGTCGAAAATATCTTGCGCTCTGTTAATAACCACAACAGCGATCTGGTGGCTGCTCGCCAGCGAATGCAGAAGTGAAGACAGTTCATTGAGGTTCCGCGAACGTTCGACCAAAGTGGCCGTTGTTGTCTTTTCCAGGGCGAGGAACAAATCCGCGATGGAATCGATCACCATTAGTTTGACTGGTCTTCGCCCTGGAGCGGAAGAGGTTTTGATGAATTGGGGGAGGGATGTACGAAGAACGCTTGCGAGTAGATCCACGGTAGGTGTCCGAATGGTATTGATGTCGTCGAGCGTGCACTGAACTGAGGAAGTCGCTAATAACGGATGTGCTCGAGACAGCTCGTCGAGCCGGCGGGTTTCCAGCTCCGTGTCTGTAGTAAGGTAACAGGTAGAACCCGATAGACCGCCCAGCTCTGGGGGCAGTTGTACCAGGAGAGAAAGTTGCATCGCCAGTTGTGTCTTCCCAGACGCGCTTCGTTGTCGTATTTCAGGATCACATCCCCAGCGGAAGTCGTACAATGAAAACGTACCCCTCGCCAACAAACTCCCAAACCATTCCGGTCCGAATACCACCCCCCAGCGCACGATCCAACGTCGCGTCTCCCGTCGTGAGCCATCCCTGGGCATCGCCGTGGTGTGACATCCATTCCTCCAATGTACGCGTCTCCGGGGCCAAACCCTGGCACACCAGTTCCGTGATTACCTTGACTTCGAAGGGGGGTAGTTTGCATCTCTTCGAGAGCTCCGGCGCGCTCGTTACGAGTAGATCCAGGACGCCATTGATCCTGCCTGTCCAAATAATCGTATCATGGTAGGCGGACGGGAGGCAAACGCGACGATAATCTGACCTCGTTTCAAAGCCTGTTTCTGAGCTTCAGTTAGTGATGGGGGCCAGTTCATGTGGTGGACATAAGAATCACAGTCATAACGGCATCGCGTCGTGATCAAAGTAGACTTTAGCGCGCGGCGGCAAAGTCGATTGAACTCACGATACGCGTACACCTAAGGTAGGTAATTGCCGGAAGTAAAAGAAGAGAAACGATACAAAGGAGTTGACTACCTGCTACTCTAATGGGGCTCTGCTCCTGCACCGTTGCCTCCCTGACCTCCTCTTCCCAACAGTCCACCGATCGCGTTTGTCACCGTCTCGGTAATCTGACCCCTGCCTTGCACCTGGGAATGTTTGACATGGAACAGACGGACGTTCGTCCCATTCCAGATGCCTAGCGGCGTCGTACCGCGAACGTATACCTCTCCCCATATGAGAGAAGCTAACCATATAATTGACGCATCGGACCACTAGGAGGGCGGGAATGGTCAACTTGGCGGCTCAACCCCATGAAATGTCACCGGGACTTACTACAAACCGACGAGGTGTTATGCTTGGGGGGCGCGGTAGTACATGTGAGAGGTTCGCGCTTGCCAAGAAATCAATGATGGCAGGTGTCGTGTTTGCCTTGCTTAGCGATGCCTGTAGATCGTGCACCTTTGGTAACAGCTCGGAGATGACCAACATCACCGGATCAAGGGGTAACCTAAGTCCGCGTCTGTCAGCGAGACGAAAAAGTGACCGTTTGGACTTGAAGAACACACCCTTGTTGCCAGGACGTGACCCATTCCTGCGTAGGCACGAATTTATTTCTCCCGATTCCAGCCAGAGCGATCCGCTCCAAGCTTCTCGTCATCTCAACCGACATTGATGATCTTTCCCTCATCTTCCCCCTCGCCTTTTCGGAAAGCGTATCTTCAGTCATCAACACCGCCGTAGGCGAGACCAAGGGTCTTGGTGCTTCGTCGTCCAGACTCAGTCCCCGCTGCGGCGAATCCCTAGATGATAACGGCGGATCGGGGTTGAGCTCCGACGACTCCCGCCTAGAGCTTGCTTCGTTCTCCAATAATCGGGCTTTCTCGGCTGAGGGTTCCTCGCCGGACTCCAGGTCTCCCAAGGCTCGGCCCTTGCCTTTCGTATCACCCTTTCGAGCCTGCTCTTCTTTGGCTAACTGAACCCGTCGGATCTCCCGGAGGCCGCGCGCCAGAGTAAAAGTCCCGAGGTCTTCGAATGTCTTGTGGGCCCGAAGCATGCCGTAGATAAGGTTAGGATTATCCGCGAGATTGTGCAGAACGATAGAGTTGAAAACCTCAAGCCTTGAGAATGAGATCAGCGACGGCACAAGCGAACGTGGTCTTGCCGTACATGAAGAAGAGGAGCCGGGGATTACCCTCGTCGGAAAGTAAGAACGTTGCGTTTGAAAACGCGGTAATCAGCTGTACGAGTCGAGTGGATGCTGATACGCTCAAGTTCTTGAAGTACGGCGCACAGTTGGAGAGCGCGATAACCAAAGCGGGATAGAGGGAGTTCAGGGTTCCTGACGTGGTTGCCACCATCGAGTACACAGACTGGAGAAATTTGGTCAAGAGATTGAGATGAAATTCGAGAAGACGTACATTGATCAGGAAGTCTGCAGCCGTACCAGGCACATGCCACTTGGGAGGCACTTGGACCTTGATGGGCGTGTTCAGCTTTGTAGCGAAGGCTTTCTCAGCAGAGAGGGTCTGAATGATGTAGGACAGTGATCTACATAGACCGTGCTGTTCTGCGAACCGTGACAGGTTAGGTGATAAGCGGTGGCCATCGACATCGTACTAAGCCTTACGAGGTTTGTCCTTCACTTCTAGGCTATAGCATAGAAGGTACGCAAGGGCATCCATCGACTTGTCCGAGTCGAGGACAAACCCTCTGAATTTCTGTTCATTGGATCAGCAATCGGCTTCGGAATGGAGGGCAGGAAAGAAACCTTATTCAGTTCGATCATCTTCCAGAAAATAATGACTAGAATGCATTAATTTATGGACAGAACGCGAAATGTTATGTACGCACTGGCTTCGACGATATATGGAACAGATTTCCTTGCACCAGGAAGATAGTTATTCAGCGAAGCCATCTGAAGTTCCAGAATGTTGACGATGCCATCCAAGATGAACGTGAAATCCTGCTGCCTGTGCTAATGAAAACTATTGAGGAAATTTCAACGGGAGAACGTGTTTTCATCTCACAAGTTTCGCGAGGTAATACCTAAATGCGTTCGTTTTGATGGTCGGGGCAGGTTCACCGTTGGCGAGGGTGGCGTCCCTTGCGGATCCACTTTGACAGTCGAGGAGGACACAAAGGACTTGCAGACATATGATTACTAGTCCTTCCCTGGGATCCTCGCCCTTAAAGACCAGGTGGTTGTATGGCAGGCGTCCTGTCACTCCACCAATAGTATTCAAAGGAGCGGGAGGTGAATTCATAGCGGTATTAAGGAGGGAGCAAAGTAGAGTGAGAACGTCACGGCGTTGAGTCTTCTGCACCAGCTGGAGTGTGTAGATCGAAGGTTTGGTTAACAGTTGTGAGGGGGAGGTATAGATCTGTCGAGAAAGGAGGACGAGCAACAGGCGGAGTACCTCCGCCTTGTTTGACTCTAGTCCTTGATTAGGGCCAAGGTCCGTTGTTGAACCAACTCCCTTCTCCCTGTGTATGGCAATTAGATGTGGGGAGGTTCAGAGAGCACGGTACTCACCATATGACGTGGTTGATCTTGTAGTGATCGACTTGGACTTTTAGAGGTATGGTGAATCCACAACAGAAAAGTAGATCTATCAAACAACTGAGCAGTCGCTCGGCAAGTGAGGGCATCGTCTTCTTCGCCTTGGTTTCCTTCGGTTTTGGTGCGACGTGGGTGGACGGTTCAGCTCCTTCATCTTCAGAATCCTCGTCATCGTCTTCGATGACGAACTGCAAAGGTTCGTCGTTTACGGGGGTATCCTCCACTTCTTCCTTCTTCCATAGAACCTCCAACTCAAACCGCGTCGTTTCGCCATCGATTTCGAAGACGACGGGTAGCACGCGCTGGAGCACGCGAACGCAATTCAGCACCTGTTTGGTTGTAGTGTTTTCGGATGTTGGTGTCCTGATGAACGTGGCGAGAGATGTGACGGAAGCGGGTGTCGGGAACGTGTGGTCTGAGATAAGATTGAAGAGTCGGGAGCAAATGACACGTATCAAGGTCGCAACATTTTCTGGAGCCTCGTGCAATGCTCTGCGAACTTGACACAATCAGCCGCGGGTCGTCGTGGGTGAATTACCGGTGAGACTCACTATCGTTTGGGGTTATGAGGGAGAAAACATCCGAGGGGGAGTCGAAGAGAGTGATATACTGTGTTTTCTGTGTTACTCTAGGGGTCATACGGACGCAAAGGGTGCTAACCTGATCCCAGTAAGAGTCCGTGAGCGGGATGTCCTGTGTTGCATACAATGGCATGATTAGCTTAGGAATGGAATGGAGTCGAGAATACGTGCGCGAGAAAACGCAAGTTTTGCTATTCCGCCTGGCTGACTTCTGAAGGCCAACTTGGGCTCGTCACCCAGGATCCCGAACGGCGCAGACAGCTTGGACGGCAGCCTAGAGAACATGGTCGGATGCACACACGGAATACCCGCAGTGAGCGTGACGGGCGTTGGTGTGACCGCGCGTGACCGTTCTCACCACCAAGGAGTCGTCTTCTCTTTTCGACGGTGGGCACAGAACTGATCCTCGTCCCAAGGCTGTAACCACCATCCCTGTCGGTCGTATCCTACCTTTCTCGCCCTCAACCCCCTCCTCGCTTTCTCGTTGCCTACGCAGTCTTGTTCCCACTCGTTTTCCGAACCCAACGACCCCCAGTTCGACCCGTGTACCCCCTTTCTCCGGCTCCCATCGCCGCAAGATCCGTGTTCACCCTCTCCCTCGCTTTTCCCTGGATATACTAGCCCCCATTTGCCCTCTTACGACTGTCTCAAATGTCCACTCACGCCCCCATAAACGGTATCAAGATCTCTCGTGCGTTTTTCCCCCCATCAATCATCCCCACATCATCCCCAGAGACGCCGTTCTGCAGCTGCGTCAATCCCTTCCCCGTCGTTTCTCTCTTCTCGCGCACCCTTAGGTCGCGCTGCAACCATCCGTGTCTGACCCGTCTGTTCCGCCCGCTTGTTTTACAGCCGTCGATGACCCCAGGAAGGTCGTCAAAGTCGTCGCTTCAGATGGAAAGACCGGTGAAACGAGAGACATCGCCTACACCAATTGCAAGGTCATCGGAAACGGCTCCTTCGGCGTTGTATTCCAAGCAAAGCTCACAGCTGGTCCTCAAGATGGAACGGACATCGCGATTAAGAAGGTACTGCAAGATAAGCGGTTCAAGGTGCGTATTCGTCTTATTTCTTCGTTACACCCTCCTTTTCCCACTCCCCGCTGATTTTTTTTCGTCTCCGCCCATTTTGTAGAATCGTGAGCTTCAAATCATGAGATTAGTCTCTCACCCAAATGTTGTCGATCTCAAGGCGTTCTTTTATTCCAACGGCGAAAAGGTCTGTAAAGTTGTCTTTTCCTCCGATCCGCTTTGTGACGTATCACGTTCCGATTACAGAAAGACGAAGTGTACCTAAATCTTGTTTTGGAATACGTACCGGAGACGGTCTACCGCGCTAGTCGCCACTACGCCAAGCTCAAACAACCTATGCCCATGCTCCAAGTCAAACTGTACATGTATCAACTACTCAGGTCCCTGGCTTACATTCACTCGGTTGGAATTTGTCACCGGGATATCAAGCCTCAGAATCTCTTGCTCAACCCTGCCACCGGCGTCCTCAAACTGTGTGACTTTGGTTCTGCCAAGATACTGGTTGCGGGAGAGCCCAATGTCAGCTACATCTGTTCCCGGTATTACCGAGCCCCAGAGCTGATCTTTGGAGCGACAAACTACACCACCAACATCGGTAAGGCATTGCGTTTGTGTGTCGCATCAGCCCTCAATAGCGCTCAACGATCATCGCAGATATCTGGTCAACCGGATGTGTCATGGCTGAGTTGATGTTGGGTCAACCCTTGTTCCCTGGTGAGAGCGGCATCGACCAGTTGGTGGAGATCATCAAGGTTCTGGGGACGCCGTCGAGGGAGCAGATCAAGACTATGAATCCTAATTATATGGAGCACAAGTTCCCACAGATCAAACCCCACCCCTTCCCGAAAGTAAGTTTTCCCGGATTTTGTTCGCATCTCTGCCTGAATACTGATCCCGATGTCCCAGGTCTTCCGACCTCGCACGGCGGCGGAGGCCATCGATCTCGTCTCAAAATTGCTCGAGTACACCCCCGAGGCACGTCTGAGTGCGATCGAGGCGATGTGCCATCCATTCTTCGACGAGCTCCGAGGGGAGGGCGCGAGGATGCCGAACGGAAAGGATTTCCCCCCCTTGTTCAACTTTACACGAGAAGGTACGGTTTCCGTTGCGTCGTTCCCGGGTAAGGAAGGGATGCTGATCTACGGCGATATCACGACATAGAATTGTCGATCAGACCAGACCTCATCCGGGAACTCGTCCCACCACACACCGAGCCTGAGCTGGCCTCAAGGTCGATTGTGTTGGACAACTTTGTGCCGATACCATTGGAGCAGCTGAGGATCTCATTGGATTGATTATATTGGGGTGGACACATTACCCAGCTGCGATTTCTGACGTCCGACGAGTTTTCTTTCCTCTCATATACGTTTGTCGTGTGTCGTTATTATTCTTGAATCAGAAACTGTTTTTGTATCATGATTCAAATCGCGACGAGCGCCCTTGGATTGAGTAAGAATGAGGTCGTCCACCGTCACGTGCGCGAGGGTGGTGACATCTCGCGAAATCCGTTGTGCATCCTGCTCAAGACTGAGCAAATCGCACCTGTCCCGCCTCGGTAGACGACCGGGCCAAATACCCTCGAGTTCGCTCACATGCATCTCCCTCCGGATACCATGACGTCCCAAAATTCTTACCTCTGCGACACTCTTCTCCAGGCAAAGCTGGCTCAGACCAGTGCAAGCCATCCTTCTCGTTCCTCTCATGATCCGACTCACACCAACGAACAGCCGCCGACTAGCGACAACCTCAGGACGGATCCTCCAGACGACGTGCACCCGATACCAGGTCCCTCACAGCGTAAGCTTTGCCCACGGCACAAACGGATGGCCGACGAGGGGACGAATCTCAAGCTCCAACAGGTGCGTTATTGTCACATCGCCAACGTGTACGTGTTGTTGACACATACTCCCTCCAGGCCTTGGATGCTCTCCCTTTGCAGGAGCGGGAGGCCATCAGCACCGTCTGGGCAAATTTCTCGGCCTCACCCCATCCTCGGCGCGCCTTGATTCTCCAAGGTCTGTTGACCATGTGTTGCTTCTCTCAACTCTCTCTACTCGTCGACCAACTCTCCTACATCATCCGAATCGACCCCTTCTCCGTTCTCCCCCATGAAGTCTCCCTCCGAATCCTCACCTACCTCGACGCCACTTCGCTCTGTCGGGCTGCTCAAGTGAGCAAGAAGTGGAAACGCCTTGCAGATGATGATATCCTGTGGAAGGGGATTTGCGAGCAACATATCGGTCAGAAGTGTCGCAAGTGTGGCTGGGGTCTCCCTCGGTTGGAGAAGAAGAAGAAGCTATTCCGAATGCCACGTCTTGCATCGCCCATGCACGCATCCCCCTCCCCTCCTCCCCCTTCGTTATCAAGTTCCGGAAAGCGACTGTCGGGCGATTCTCCCGATGATCTCGAGAGCGGCCCCTCTCCAAAACGACCGAGATCCTCTGGTTCCGCAACGCCCGGCTACGTTTCTCCCCCTCCTCATATCAACCCCCTCGTTCCACCACCATTCATCTCCACCCCTTCCGAAACTCAGACAAGACCCTGGAAAGATGTCTTTTGTGAGCGACTCACAATCGAAAGGAATTGGAGGCGAGGGAGGTGTACAGTACGGACTCTGCGGGGACACAAGGACGGTGTTATGTGCTTGCAGATCAACGAGAGCCTCACCCACCCCTCCTTCCCAATCCTCATCACTGGATCATACGACCGCACCGCTCGCATCTGGAACCTCGAGACAGGAACACAAATTCACTGTTTAGAAGGTCACATGAGTGCCATCAGGTCTCTGCAGTTTGATGAGGTAAAGCTCGTCACGGGAAGTATGGACCGTACGATCAGGATTTGGAACTGGCGGACGGGGACGTGTTTACGTGTTTTGGAGGGTCATACTGAGGGGGTCGTTTGCGTAAACTTTGACGCGGACGTCTTGGCTAGCGGAAGTGTCGACACTACTATCAAGATCTGGGACTTCCGGAATGGCGGGACGTTCACTTTGAGGGGTCATACGGATTGGGTCAATTGCGTTCAGCTGTGGGACTCCCGTTCAGGCGCCCTCAGCTCCCCTCAGACTCCCGGACGTGGGCAATTCGGTGCCTCTCCTTCGTCGGCAATTGCGAACCTCGATTGGATTCCAGAGGAAAATCAATCGAACACATCACCGAACATCAACTGCGGCAAGATGTTGTTTTCTGCGTCAGACGACAGCACCATAAAGCTATGGGACCTTTCCTCGCAGACGTGCATCCGGGCCTTCACCGGTCACGTCGGTCAGGTACAGACACTCAAGCTGTCTTACATGGAGAGGTTGTTGCCCGAGGACAAGCAAAAAGCCCCTGCCCCCAGGGACGACCGTGACATCGATACGCCCTCGACCTCATCGCAGTCAGTAGGCGATGGCCTGACGCCCGATTGCGTCCCAGTTCTTATTTCGGGTAGTCTCGACAATACCATCAAGACGTGGGATATAAACACAGGAAAGGCCGTGAAAACTTTCTTTGGGCACATTGAAGGGGTGTGGTCCATTGCTGCCGATAAGATGCGGCTCATCAGCGGTAGCCACGACCGTACCATCAAGGCGAGTTCATTTGCCCCCTTCTTTTTGGAAGACTTGAAACTCATCATTCTGGCATGTAGATCTGGGACTGCGAGCAAGGTCGGTGCACGACCACCTTGGTTGGGCATAGAGGTGCGGTAACCTGCCTTGGCTTAGCCGAGGACAAGATTGTTTCGGGGAGCGATGATGGGGATGTGAGGATATGGAGTTTCTCGCCCCATTAGCGCCTGCTTCTCTTGGATTCCGTTGGGCTGTCGAATTTCGCTATCTCATGTTTTCGTTTCGCAGTGTGCACTCGATGTCTTCATACTTCATCCTTGTGACGGGTTTGCAAGCCGCATGACAATACAATAATATAACCCGCATATCGCCGAATATGCGACCATTTGGCCATTTTTTTTTGGCAAGAGTGCGCGAAATCTTGAGATATTGCGAACTCCAACGTACCTGAGATCTCCAATCAGAACGATGAATCACGGGAAACGAGGGTGACTTCACCTTATCCGAAAGATCGTCACGAACCACAAACTCTAACACGAAGTTAGATAGGGTGGAAAAAATTGTTTCACTGGTGCTTGCGAAGTCACAGTGACTTCCCTACACGTGCCACCAACGCGTCTCCGGGTCAACCAGGCTCTCGTCGAGCTCCAGGTACCATCCATATCACTCTGCGTCTCGTGCTTGAGAGGGAAACCCGTCGACACAAGTGTCTCCTGGATACCCAATACCACCGACAGCAACCCAAGGTGTCCCCATTTCGCGCCGTCCAGGACGCGTACAGGCACCGCTCATCGGAACTATAACAACAACCCCACTCTTCTGCGTGTATCCGAGGATCTGGCATTGTATCGTATCAAGCCAGCCCGTCCGGGCAACCTCTCCAACAACATTCGCAACAAGATCCTGGCGACACCACAAGCCCGGCACAACCACCCGGACAGATCACAGTCATCCAAACACCCTCGCACAAAGGCAGAGTATGTGCTTCCCATTGACGGCAAGGCTGGGGTAACCTTTATTGTAACCTGGGGCGACAATTTCAAGTGGGAGATGAAGGATCGCGTGTCAAGGTGGAGATAGGTGCGAGTGGGTGAAGATGGCGTGCGAAGAGTGGGTCTTCGGTCGACCGAACTGGATCTGGTGATAATGATACGGCCGGAAGTGATCCGGGGAAGAAGAGACAAGATGTGCACAGATCCACATCTTCGCGGTGTAGGCGAATAACAACAGGGAACCAAGGTAGCCGGTGGCATGGGATCACCAGTTTGGCGCAGACACAAGGTACAGGACGTGGCCCACTCCGAAACAACAGCGGCGATCGGTGTCCCCGAAGCAGCCCAGCGAGCAACGGAAACGGGCCAACACGTCCGCCGTTCTTGTAATGAACGGGCAGGAAACGAGGGTCAAATGAGGCGGTAATCACCCCATTCAGTGAAAGGTCCAGCATGCATTTTGTGCGCCAGTCTTGACTTGCGAAAGCGTCCAGAAGTACCGGTATCGTCGCCATTCGGTATCTTGTGCGTCTTCCGTGCGAATAGTGCGGGCCTCCTCCTTTAGTACAACAACAGGGTGCGAACACATGCCGGGGTTTTACACTTGAGAGTGACCCGTGGGAACAGGCGGCTCATGGAAATGCTTCCGGTTGGGGCCCGAGAGCCCGGGCCCAAAAGTGCTCTGTATGGGATGCCACACAGATGGAGAGATCCTCGCAGATCATTTGAGCTCGAAGTAGACAAGAAGAGTGGCGTCCGGCATGAAAGAGATCTCAAAGAGACCTGTACGTGATGCTGGATTGAGATGTTGACAGCAGTGCGTGCGTAACTTCCTCGCCAGTCACCGAACCCCAAACTAAGCCCGGCGACGCATCTCTGGCACTTCACAGAGGGTCTCGTCGGCGCAATCTGACGTAATCTTGGACATTTGCAGGCGTCACCTTCCGAGTTCGATGGACCGTGGTCAGCGGAAAGCGCGTTGGATTTCTGTGCGTTGCCAACAACACGTGCCCATCAAACTGGAATCCCGGGTAACACAGGTCAAGATTTGTGCGTGTCATCTCGCGGCCGAGAGAACACCAAAGATCCATGCTTTCCGGAGTTGCGTTGCGGGGTTCTGGTTGGATCAGGGTCATTGAAAGTGAAAGAGCAATACCGTCTTCAACCTTGCGACGTTCGGAGCCTTGAAGAGCGAGAAATAATGGTCACCACCCTGCCCATCTCTCCACCATCGACAAGAAGGGGAGCATTTGTGGCCATGTTAATCCTTAGGTTAGCTTCTCCGAAGAGGTTGCGTTGGCCAATGTCCGTAGTCGTGTACCAGGAGGGGCTGCCATCAGCACGAAAGGCGGCCCGACGAGAGTTGGCCAGATACGCGAAGGAAGGCACGAAGCCGGGTTAGACGACGGTCTGGGTGGAAGAAGACGTGCATGCTGGATTAAAAGTCGCGTTCCGCGACGCGGTGACTTTATCTAGTGTGACAGTGACAATCACGTGCATGTGACCCTACCCGAACTTCCAAGACCGCGCAATATCATCCTCACTGGC
>Ga0307517_10005596_pt1 | contig 18872 bp, 21 predicted proteins | sample 23_EM_MG_FD_194515 | JGI IMG/M metagenome (GOLD analysis project Ga0307517, IMG submission 194515) | Populus trichocarpa ectomycorrhiza microbial communities from riparian zone in the Pacific Northwest, United States - 23_EM | ecosystem: Host-associated > Plants > Roots > Unclassified | place... | reverse complement strand
CGTGTCCGGATGGCGTCAGGACGGATGGCGCTAGGTGACGCAAAGTCAGGACGCGACGTCGATCCGACGTTACGTCCTGATTCGCGATTAGCATTCCGACGTCCCGGGCGTCAGACGCACGGGGCGCACAGGACGCAAGGTATTATTTTTGCTGATGTGTGGCGGATGACCATTCGCTGTCTTCTGACCCTACCGAACAGGGGTTACTTCCCGTAGAGCAATTTACGCACCTTGAAATTCCGGTTGCTGACTTTCAGGAAAAGGACGTTTTCCAGATTCACCGAGCCCGCAGCACCGGAACAATGGCTTTCCGTAGCGGTGGTCCCAGAAATGATTGGGTATGGATCCAGGCGGGCGGAGAGGACAGTTATCCAGATCTTCAGGGGCGGGGGGTGGCGCAACTGTTAGCCCTTTTCAAGATAAGAAACGTCTTCAGCGAGGCCTCTGGTGTCCGGCGCGTAGCACTACTTCGCGTACCCGATCCTTTCAATTGTGGTAGATTCCATCTCGCAAGCGGACCTATACGAGTCGGGAAGCGGCGTAGTAGTCGAGAGATGCGAATAGTTAATATAGAGACAGCGATTGGACAGGCGCATGTAATTCCCACCGGGGAGGGCCAATGGATAGTAACTCACAGGATTGATCTGCGGACGTTTAATGAAATATATTAGATTATTCTATACTACTGGATTGTGTATAATATGGACACGGCCGAGTTGAAGCCGGAGTCTTAAGATAGCAATTGCCACGCGGGTGCCCGGATTCAACTCGGCTGTGAGAGTAGGGCGGATGTGTGAAATATGTTGTAGATTACGCTACAGAATTGTGAATAATAAGCACGTGGCCGAGTTGAAGCCGGATGCTTAAGATGGCAATTTCCACCCATGTGCCCGGATTGAAATCGGCCGTGAGAGTAGGGCGGATTTGTGAAATATGTTGTGGATTAGACTACAGAATTGGGTATAATACGCACATGGCCGAGCTGAAGCCAGACGCGTGAGATGGCAATCCCATCCAGGTACCTGGATTCAACCAGGCCACGAGGGTGTAGCAGACTACCCTTAATGAAATATATAAAATTATATACAGGCTATGCTAGAAATCGAGAGGGTGAAAGCAGATGAAGGTAGGCGTTTGCGTAGTGGGACCGGCAGGGTGCGGACGAGGGTAAGAGTCCGCGAAGGGTGCAGGCAGGGTGCGGACGAGGGGAAGAGTCCGCGCAGAGTGTCGGTAGGGTGCTGCAAGCCTTATGGGGCGTCGCCGGACGAATCTAGGCTGTTGGGCTTCCCGAATCTGGCAGGTATACTCGAGAGACCCCAGGGCGAGAAGAGACTGAAGGTGGGTGTGCGGACGGAATAAGAGTGTGACAAGTGCACTGGGTGGTGAGGACGGGAACAAGGGTTTTGGGAGGCAGCAGGCACAGGAGGTGCAATCCTGGGACGCCCGGACATTCAGGACGTTCAGGACGCACAGGACGCAAAGGCGGACGTTTAGGAGGTACGGAAAGAATTGGGCAGACACACGCCGTCTGGACGCGGGCCCTATCTGTCTGGAGTAAACGGTTTTTTTGCTGATGTTAGTATGGCAAGAGATGTAATTCCCTATCGGCGCTTACGACTCAAAAGCAGTACAATTCGATCTTCAATGCTGGTGAAATCCTATGATAATTAAGAATTACGAAGAGAGGTAGCAGGTCACGATAGTGAACGGGAGGCAGAAAAACTCAAAGAAATGGCTGCTGCAGACGATTATGGTTATTGGGCTGATAGGAAGGAAGAAAGTATAAGAACGACAATGGCGGTATCTCTGATGATGACAAATCACACAAGAAGGACACCAAGTGGTCTTTTGTTGATCAAGATGGCAGGCGAGCATTTGGAGGAGAGCCAAAGGCTATACTACCTGAGCGTGGACTAGTTGAATCTCAATATGCATGGCCTGGACCACCTCGAAACCAAGGTGTACATCACTTGGGAGGCTTCGATAAATCAGATCATGATGAAAGAATCTGGGATAGTAGAGTCAACATGTATGTTGCATCTGAGACTGATGAGGAGGGAGGATCACCAGACGCTGAGGCGGGGATTCCCGCTCAAGGGCTGAGCGATCTTGCAAGTATCGACTAACAGGTTGACGAAGGTTCCGGGTGCATAGCAGGCTCCAGGGGCTGCCTGGAAGAGGATTGTTCGGAGGAGGAGGTTCTATCGGGAACCACTAATTGACTACCAGTTATACGTGTAACCTGCGGAAGAGACCAGACAGGAACTAATATCACAATTCAAGTTCCACCCAGGAAGCGTGCCGGAACTGGGCGGAAAGAAACAAAAAGATTCAGTTTCCACGAAGTTAATTTCATGTAAAATAATTAGAAACTTATAGAATTTGACTGACTAATTGAGAAGGGATTTTTACTATCCCCTAAGTTATCCTAGTGGCCAAGAAATGCTGAGAAGGTGTCAAGTCAACAATATATACAGTAGTGAATGACGAGCCGCCATGGATAGAGTGGAAAATGCCCTATATAATCGGGTGAGTACATGTGGGATTGGGCGGACGGGGGGGGGCTATTTGCTGCCCCTCATCTGCCTAGTGTTTGTTATGGGGCGGGGCGGGGCGGGTTTTCACTCGCCAGACCCTGCCCTTACACGGGGCCGGGGGGGGTATGTTTCAGGTAATCCCCGCCCTGCCCCCGTCCGGGGCCCACCCGCACTCATTCCCTAGAAGGGGCCCCATTTGTTACCACCAATTTTTAACGGGGACCAGTCTGGGGTATGGGTGGGGCGGGGGCCTGAGCGCGGACAGGGGCAGGGAATGCCGAAAAAGACACCCCGCCCCAGGCCGTTGAGTGGGGCGGGGCGGGGAAAAGGGCCGGGGGCCCGCGTTTTCCAGGGCCCCATCCGTCCTGTAACGAACTCTACATCTGCCCGATTACACATGCCCGCCCCCAAGTAAATGCAAGAGTGAGTAGAAGGATTCTATGCTTTCAGAGGCGGAAATTCAAGAAGTCAGAATACATTGTCTCTTTATTCGAGTTCTTATCATAAGCTACAGGAAAAGGAGCATCGTCATGCAAATCATACACACAAAAAAATCATACGCACACAAATCATACATACCGAAAGATCATATGCACACAAATCATAGGCTCAGAAAAAAGCATACTCCCAGAAAGATCATACGTATACAAATCGTGGGCACACAAAATCATACACTCAGAAAAATCATAGGCCCAAAATAACACACTGGTAATGGAGTCGTAGATAATACGCACTAGTGCAAAGGGTAGTTGCATTGGCGCTAGTTAGTTGAGTTTGTCAGGTCATACTATGATTTGTCTTCCCCTATATTCTTTCTATTTCCCCTTTTCTCCCATAGACACAGAAACCATTCGCCCAGCCACCCTCTGAATTTATGTCCCACGCTACGCCCTCTTGAACCCAAGTTCCTCCTTGCCCAAGTTCCTCCTTGCCCAAGTTCCTCCTTGCCCAAGTTCCTCCTTGCCCAAGTTCCTCCTTGTCCGAGTTCCTTCCCACACAAGTCTCTACTTACCCGCCATCCACTCGAGCACATATGGAAACCTTTATCATCGGTCTATACCAACCATGCTTCGTTCTATCATGCTTTGAGCCTGAGGGAAGCTTGCTTTGAGCGAGTTTGTGTGGCAGCGGAAGACTTGGAGAGGGCTATCAGAAATGAAGAAGAGGGATGCAGAGAAGCGCAAGTGGCAGCGTGAATGAAGAAAAGCTGCCAATCACCTCCACAACTCTGAACATGGGAGTGAAGATATTGTAAATTCTACCATGGATGCTAAAGGTGTGTTATTCTCTGCTCTTTAACCGATCTCTCTGCATGGGCTTGAAATTAGCAACTGCCGTATTCAGCCTGCAACCCGGTCGCACACCTATACCCAGGGCATATACTAATCTCCCCATCGCTCGTATCAGATTCAGGAGAACCATGTCTACGGCTGGATATGGATAAGGTTTATTCAATGAAAAGGAATATTTCCCACATGTTGAAAACCCTCAATCATCCACACCTCAGATAGCACCAATATGGCGATTTTGACATTCTGGACTCAATCCTTTTGCGACCTAAACGGGAGCTGGATAGCAACTTGAAAGAGCGTTTCGAGGAAGAAAATGAGCCCCAATTACACCGGATCACTAGTGACATTGTTATAATAAAGAACAAGTAAGTAATTCATCCTTTAGGCTAAGACTAGGCTTATATACTAAACTATCTTTAGGCAAGGCGTTCCATGTGTAATCAAAGCTGGGAATAGCAAGGCATGTTGGCTATTGCGGCAAGTTGAACTGGCGGTACACAAATATGTTGGGTTATGGAATATAGCGGCAGATCATACCCGACGTGGTGCACGCGGTACGCGGAAGCGCTATAGGCCAAGCAAGATTTAAAGCGCTCAAAGTACTCATAAGGCTGCGAGCGATAGTATGAAGGATACTACAACCCTGAGTTCTCCTGCAGGAAACGCGAGCAGCAAACATAACTCGGACGGTATTTTGACAAGAAAAGGCTGTGTCATTGGGCACCGTGCCTTCATTCCACGAATGCGATCACGAACACAGAATATTGAACTGGGACCCAGGCCAGTCCAGTCATATCACACGAAATCAGCAATTCACGCACTAAAAGGATTCTACCACCAGCTTTTACCATTGACTCAAACCGTTGAGGCCCTATTTCAGACTTTCCTCCGGGAGAAGCATTCCAAATACACAGCAGTCTATGAGACCATTTACGATGGGAAAGCTGACAATGTTGATGAGGCATTTGGAATATGGACCTCCCGTTCACGTGTCATCAATGCGAATACCAATAACCATCAGAATCTGGAGGACGTATGCCATGGGTGGTGTGCGATAGTAGTATTGGGAGACTTTGAGGACGGCGATGCCTGCTTTCCTGAGCTTGAAGTCAAGATTCATTGTACCCCTGTTATGTAGAGACCCCCACCCAGCTTATCCAATTCCAATAAGTGACTTGGATATATTCTCTAGGTTCCATTATTTTCATGCGTTCCTATGCAGTGGAACCTTATATTGGCCTTTGTAGGGGAAATCGGTATAGTGTTGTCCACTTTACACATCAAGCAGTGCACGATACATATGTGGAGAAGACAGGGAAGCCATTGTGGGAGTTCAATAAGATGCCTAAATGGTGGCAGAAGTTGCGCATGTATCTGAATGTATAATAATGTTCCTAATCATTGATTTTTCTATTTAGTATGGGTATATACTTTTGAGCTTGGCCTGCCCTCGTTTGCAAGGCTGTGCCCCCAAAATCATAGGCCCAAAGCCATACGCCCAAAACCATACGCCCCAAACCATACGCCCAAAAACATACGCCCAAAACCATACACCCAAAGCCAAATCATACGCCCAAAGCCATACCATACGCCCAAAGCCATACACCCAAAACCATCCCCCGAAAACCATATGCCTAAAACCATACCCCCAAAACCATACCCCCAAAGCCAAACCATACGCCCAAAACTATACGCCCAAAACCATGAGCCCAAAACCATACGCCAAAGAGAGTTACCACAAACCATAGCTTTTTATACACAATAGTGAGCGCCCAGTTTAATCAACAATCTGCAAGTTTAGGGTAAGTGATTGCTTGAACCTCAGACCAGATTTAAATAGTGGCTAGTATTTCGGTAGATGGCTTGCAAGGCCGGTGAGACGTGACTCCTAAACCAATAGTATTAGAATGAAGAGCCCAAAGCTAAACGCCCAAAGCGGTAAGCCCAAAGCCATATACCCTGAATGAGATCATGAAAGGATATTAACCGGAGGACACTGGTATATCTTGAGGAAGATAGGAAGCGTGCATGCATAACTATACAGCTATACGCTTAGAGTTATGTACCAGGAATCATATGCTTAGAAGTACTTAGAAACATACCTAGATTATACGCTTACAATCATATACTGAGAGCGATTTCCAAACACTATTTATCTCAAACTAGAAGCCCAAATCATAATGAAAATGTGAGCACTATATTCAAATTCTATCGTTTGAGATAGTTGCCGGACTGCTCTATGGAATATCCTAATAGTGTAGTCATCATAGGAGACATACGAAGTAATTAGAGCGTGTTTGGCCAGCCAATTCTGATCTCAAATTGTGATTCCAGATCAGAATTTAGAGGCCAAACACCCCTTAAATTTCAACCTGCCATTTGTTTAGTCACAGAATATCACTGGTAGGAATAGGTGGGGCACCACACAGGGGCAAGAGTGGGGGATGAGAAGACGGGGGCCATCTAGGCAATCAGCGGGGAAAGTGAAATACCCACCCCACCCCATAGCCCGGCCAGGGCCATGTGTGATACAGGACGGGGAGGAACTGCAATGAGTTGACCCCGGGCCGGAGTAACGGAGGGGTCACAAAGTGAAAACCCGGCCCGCCCCGCCCCGTAACAAACACTACTCACAAATCTCAACCGGCTCCTTACTCTCCATGGATGTGGCTGCCGAGGAGGTTCTGTGGGACATTTTTCGCCTCTTTGGGGACGTCTGGGAATATCATCATCATCATGGTCAATATCCGTTTGATCCTTCTCTTCCTTGTCTAATGAATCAACTCGTCGTTGTGAGGCCACAGCTCGTGATCCAACCTCGTCATTGTGAGGCCACAGCTCGTGATCCAACCTCGTCTTTGTGAATCTACAGCTCGTGATCCAACCTCTAGGAAGAATACTCATAATCTCAAAGTTGATGACTGAGCTCGGGGGACTGGTGCTACGGTTATCAAGAATGTGGTATTTAAGACTCCAGGGAGTTGGATTTTCCTTTCAGGAGGCTTGACTCACCTCTGGTCGTATTTGGAGTCATGGTTGCCAGTTTATATGGAATATCTAGAGTGGGATGAGGAATTGTTTGTGTAAGTAAGGCTCTCCAAGAGGACTTTTGAACTCACAGCGTCCCATTGGGGATGAATGAGCTTTATGTTAGAACTTGGAATCTTGCCAGTGTCCATGGTCCGTGCAATCATGGATATGCACTGGAATTATGCTATCCCCTTTTGGACTCCAAATAACTCTAAGATGAGCTGCACTGTTTACTATAGCTCAGGTTGAGATTGTCAATTTAGGATTGCAAGGACAGGATTTTGCTCGTTGGATCACATGTCTGAATAAATATATCTTATTGTTTCCAGAGGATTGGATCATGAAGAATCGAGCAAGATAAAAGATAAAAGTGACGCTTGGCGTCTCAAAGAGGCCTTCTGTTTCACCCTGCTAATTCTAAAAAAGGGTACTACAAACATTGAAATCTAAGACTTTGGGGTAAGATATAGGACAGCTGTATAACAGCGCAGACAAAATTAATAAAGATATTAGTAGATAGAAATGAAATCAAAACAAAGAAAAAACCCCATGAAACAAAAGAACTGCTACCCGAAGGCCCAAAGAAGACACAGTTCGGCACAAACGAATCTTAGGAACCCAGAAATTGGTAGAAAGGAGAGCAAGAACTAAGCATGAAGAAACTCATGAAACAAAGAAAAATCCTCCCAAAGCCCAAAGAATACCCTGCCTGGCACAATCAGGCCCCAGAAACCACCCTCTCCCTGTAACAACCGTATAGAGAGGTAGCTACAGTGGACTAAACTCACGCCCATATGGTATACCAAGGGGTAATCAGATTGGGATAGACCAGTATACTTAGTATACTAGCGGTAGACATCAGTTGATAGATGTGTCTACAAAGGGACATGGTGACATTGGGTTAGACAGGGTAACCTTTGGAGGACATGTTCGCGTCAAGTTATGGAAACATAGTAAACATTGCACGGGTCTCTGGGGGAACATTATATGTGGTTGTGCGGACTCCCGAAGGGAATAAAGGGATAACAGGGTAAAGTTACCCTACCTTGGAAACATGATTACCCTACCTTGGGGACCCAGTTACCCTACCGAGGTACCCTAGTTACTCTACCATCAGCGACAAAGTCTTCTGCGGACTTAGGGGGAAGTTATTCCACTATAGTGTGGCTCTTAGAGGTTCATAGGGGCGCTTCGTAGGGCACGAAGCGGGCTAGTGACGGAGCAGGAGTGGTCCAAACCTCTTGTAACTTTCAGGGGATATTCATAACACCCCCCTGCGGCCCCAGCGTTGGTACGGCGCGACAGCACGGTATGGTTGTGTACTTGTGTGCTTCCTAGTAAAGTGAGATCCATAGGAACGCTCCCACAACACCGTATGAGTTGTGGCCGTCCAACCGACCAGAAGCTGTTCGCAGGCTATATAAGGAGTGTAAGGGTGACTGCCTCCTGGGGCGCCACCTGGATAACATCTGGGAACGACCTACGGGCATAGTTTGACCTCTGGGTAGTTGTATGGTTAACAGTAGAGGGCTTGGGGCAGACTAGGGAAGTTGCAAGGCTTCCAGGACAACCACCCCAAAGCCAGTCCCAGGCTACCCCGCGCACTGTAGCATTGCAATGGGTTATGAGTGGACTCTAGAGGTGTGAGTCTTGTCATGATTTAAGAAGGTCCGACATGGTTGGCTGTGGGTAGCGCTCATGCAGTCAATCCACAAGAGAATTCTTATCCGGAGAGCATGCAGTTAGGTTTAGAATCTTAGTATAGGCAACTAGATTTGCCGGTGGACTGCGTAGCTTGTATAGACGAAACCGCCGGTGGGCCAGTGAGTCTCAATGGATATTATCTCTACCGTGGGCATGTCGGTCGGCCACTTACATGCTACAGATAGGAAAGGGCTTTCACTCATGCAGATGTAGTTGGAGAGACATCACCGGGAGCAGTTCCTATTTGTTGAGATAGTTAATATCCGAGCAGTCTGACTGCCTCCAAGTGTTAGCCCACTCTAGGCAGGTGAGTTGGATAGCCCTGAGCTGAGCAGGGTGATCGCGAAAGGTCAGAATGGTTGACGGGTGTCTTCTCGCTTTATATTATTCTACTTAACTAAAGTAAGAGACACCCTACTAGTATTCTGATAACCAACGATCCTGGAGTGAACATATTGAGGGAAGCTTTCAGGCTTAACGATATTAACTTTTACCGCTTGATTCGACTGGGAATTATCTTTATCTTTATTTGATCCTTACTTCTACTTTGAGTCTTGGTGATGTCGTAATCTTGGGATCCGTCTTTCTAGACAGTGCTCCCGTTACACTCCCGAAGCAACCAACCAATGGATAGCAATGAAAACAAAACCCAAGAAAGCCATGAGACAAAGAAAAAGCAGCTGAAAGCGCAAAGACCACCCAGCTTGTCCCAAACAAAGTCCTAGAACCACTCCCAACTCCAACTCCATCTAAGGCACCACACACCCTGTGGGTAGGATACCCGTAGGAGGAGGAAAACTTTGGACATCTTGTCATATCTAATGGCTCATATAGGCTCCTCCCTGCCTAATACGAGTGCGGCAAATCAGCTCTCGCGCAAGGTATTGAAATCTAGTGACCTTGCGATCGTTGCTCTGAATCCTCCTCTGCCAGCTCGTACTAGACCTGGGAAACATCCTTCAGCGCTTCGGCGGACGCCCGGCATCCTCCTGCACATCAGTGTCAGAATCTTGCATAGTGTAGAACTCTGCAACATCGAATTGTCCAGGGTCGCAATAGCCCCGATTTAGCACCGCACGAGGTGTATTGGGACGAACAGGGTCTCCCTCAGCACGAGGGGCAACAGCTGCTGGGTGGAGGAAGCAAGCAACAGTAAGGGTGGTGCACCGGGAGAGACGAAGCCAGGCATTAACTTGGTTGTCATCGATTAGTTTACTCTGGGCGGCAGCATTGGGAGTGGCATTCATACCCTGAATGTCACTAAGAATACCGATATACTGCCGGGGACACTCGCCGTCCTTCATGTACCGACAAGCAGCTTGGCCAAACTCCTGCAAAGTCTAGTGCCGGAGAATCGCCAGCCAACTCGTGTTTGGTGTTGCATTCCCATGCATCACCCATGGGCGCTGGCGAGCCTGCCCCAGATTGGCATCTGAAGTCTCAATAAATTTTATTCACACCGGTTTCTCCTCGTGAAGGGTCGGCTTGGGACGAGCACCGGCCCTTTCACCCCTCAATCCTGATCCTGCCCCATTGCCCGCACTCAGCTTACTCCTCTTGCTCATGGTCCGAATTTAATCGTGCATTTTGATGAGACTCGGCAGTCTTCTTCTGCACGTCAACGATGAGGGAATCAAGGGTGAGGTGGCAGGCCTCATATGGGCCGTTGCGGGGTGAGTTGAATTTGGCTTGGAAGCCTTGGAGAGTAGTGTGTCAGATGGCCTCCATGCTGACTTGACCCCACAAAGTGTCACCGGCCTGCCTACAAGAGAGGATGGTCTTCTCCTGACACTTCTGGAGAATGAATTGCCGAATGGCGCGCTTTCTCCTCCCAGCCACAGAGCCTCCAGTACCATTAAGGTTGAGCTCAGTACGGAACTGGGCAGTGGTGGAACGAGGCATACTAATCACCAATTAGATTCAATTTGCAAAAGAAGCAAATGGGACTAACAGGATTGTAACCTGAATTAAGGGAGGATGAGCTTGGCGTACAGATGAAGACGGGAAATCCCAGGAGATCTAGGGAATACAGATTAGTAATGATTGCAGCTTAGGAAAGACACAGATGAGATGCGTAGGAGACTCATTATAGGGGAAATAGCAGCCGAAAACGGTGGGAAGCTACTAGTATATCTAACGATTAGAGGTCAGCTATCATTTCACATTGGGAAAAGGCTTGAAAGAGCTCATATGAGTCACTTGCAAGTTCCTTCAAGAACTTATATAGTGCTTCACTGCCCCAGAAAAAAGCGATAAAGAATAGGCTTCAAAACTTCTTTTTTTGTCTAGCAGGCTAAGGAAAGGAAATAAGGTGGCAAATCATGTGATAAACTTACCTTTGTAGGGTAGAAGACGGTCAGGTCTACGGTGACTGATTAACTTCCGTAGACACAAGTGAGGGTTTGGAAAAGGTGCCCTGAGTGACAAAGTTACCTTTAAGGAGTGAGAAACGATGTAAGGTTGATATCGATTTAATCGTAATTTATTCTATAGACAGGAATCAGTATAGCTGACGAAAGGCCTCAGAACGGTCCAATTGGTACATTACGCGTCACACATGTGACTTACCTGTAGAGTTGATGTGAAATATGAGTAAGACTGTATGATGACACGAGGGAATTGACGGCTGGATATAAATGTATTGTAGTGAAGAGAAAAAGCACCTTTTGAGGTCCAAGAAGAATGATGAGAGGCTGTAGAATGATTAGAAGGTGAATGAAGAAGAGCAGGAAGGAAAGCAAAAGGCTGGGTAGAGAGGAGTCTATATAAGAAGGAAGAATGTACTAATCAAGCTGTTTGTTGTGGTTTGAGAGTTCTAACAATTCTGACAATTTAAAAAATAGACTGTTAAACATCCCAAGTTGGATGTTGAGCGTTCTTTAGTTCCTGTACAAAAGAGTACAGGAGTACTATTACCAAGAGGTGTTTAAAGCGTACAAGTTTGCCTTGTACACTTGAAAAGGTAAGTGAGACAAACATGAAGAAGCTTTTCAAGGGATCTTTAAGGTACAGCAATGTCATAGGTAGGCTGCATCCTACCCCTGCTTTTTTGGTGTGTGTGCGGACAATATTTTATTTTGGGGTATGGTATATCAGCACTTGACATTAGGTTTGACCCTTTCAAAGTCTGCAATGGGTTGAATAAAGTATAAGAATCAAGTGTGATTCTGAGTGTTTGCCTTGAAAAACAAAAAAAGGCAAGCAGAGAGGTTTCCGGGACTAAAGACACCAGTCTAGTGATGGTGCTCATGTGAAAAGGGAGTTTTCAGCCGAGGAACTGATATCATTTGAACTGTCACACCATCTCGGTGAGGGCTAGGTGAGACAGAACAGAGCAGTTGGCCTTTGAAGGATTTGCAATGGTACCGGTGACAGGCTATACAACACACCCTGAAAGGGTTTCAAGTTTTTCAAATTTTCCATCTTTTTCTATCCTTTGATCTACCCTCAATTTCCTAAGAATACTGCGGGACGAATTTCGTCCCATTTGCACACCTTCGTACACAATTCCTATCTTCCATACAGTTTCGATTAAGAAAATACTTATTCCATTACCAGTTGCGTTCAAGTACCAAGTTAATCGGTCTCGCACAGTAAGTTTAATTTCTTAGCTTCCCATTTGTACTGTTGGTCAACTAATTCAATTCCTAATTGAATGGCACAGGGGTCTCGATGCCCATACTGCAGAAGAAAATAGAATTCAAGTACATGGTACAGGAACCATATAGAAACTAAGCATTCCGGCTTTGTCCAGAGTCGGGGTACATTAGAATAGCCTATTTGCGATGAAGAACATTCAGAACAAATACCCCAGCCAGCAGCTAACTTTGATCTCACTTCCAATTTACTAAAAAAAGGATTCAGTGGAATTGAACCGTATACCGGCGAAAATGAGCTTGATCTTGATGAAAACAAAGTGGATTCAGATGTGGAAAGCCTGAATCTTTTGGATACCAAGGAAAGCACACCCGAGGTTGAACTACCGATACTGACTAAACATTCGACTGCAGGGTGGTCGCTAAGAGATGTTATACGGCACGAACAGTCTGAAGATGAGATGTGATTACCATCCAAAAACAAGACTGACTTTGAGCTGGCCCAGTGGTTTATTGAGGCGAAGGTACCAAAGGACAACATCGATAAATATTTGAAGCAGGACTCGGAGCCAGAGGATAGTACTCATAAATCTGCATATCGGCTCTTTGATACTCTTGATCAGTTGGAATACGGTATGGAGATGAAGAGCTGGAAAGAGGGGTTTGTATAGTTTAGAAAAGCTGTAAGTCAATGTATCCGTAGATCGTCTCATTCTAACGGAAAAAAGGAACTTCGGGATGGTGAGAAACCAGACGAAACTTCCTTGAGACAGCGATTCTTTTTCCGCGATCTAATTGCATGCGCAAGATTTCTACTGGGTCAAAAATATTTGGCTGAAGATATGGTTTACGCCCCGGTAAAGAAATGGAATTGTGAAGAACTACCACAGCAAGTTTATTCGGGGATGCACACGGCAGATTAGTGGTGGGAAACGCATGTATGTTTAGATGCGACGTTCCGCGGTACTTCTTTACCGTATATTAGGATACAAAATTGATAGCCAACAAAGGATAGATTGCCGGATGGAGCCACACTTGTACCAATTATATGTGCCTCAGATGTCAGATAAGAAAGCCTGACCAATGTACATGACCATTTGTAATATCCTGTCGAGAACAAGGAATAAGCCTTGAACACACGCAACTGTTGTTTTAGCGCTTTTGCCGGTCCCCCCGAAGATACTTGATGTACTAGCAAGAGATGCACAGCAAAGGCAAGTCAACAAGGAGATTCTTTATGATTTGATGGAAGCAATCTTTGGGCCAATGGCTATACGGGGGACTCCGGACTTGAGATGGAATGCGCCATGGAAAGCTCCGATTGAGTTTTCTACGTCTCTCAGCTTGGATTGCAGATTACTTAGACAAGTCACCTTACACGGCATTTACTAAAATCAATGCGCTGTCTGCGAGGTTCGACTGGAACAGTTAGGATCCCATTTGAGACGTTCTATGGCCAAGCGAGATTACAGACAAAATACGAATACCTTTTCAACAAATACGCGGATGGCAACCAGCAACCTGGGAGACAATTAAGCAATTGTGGCTTCAAATGGGTTCCAAGCGTCTTTTGGGGGCTTCTGAACATTCACCAATCTGACTTGCCTAAACCAGATATTCACCCTCTTGTGTAGCGTGGAATATTTGAAACGCACCTTATGAAATGGATAATCAGATTTCCAAAGAAGTACAAGCAGTTGCAAAGATTCGATGCTATCTCGAAGAGTTTAGCCGTTTATCCTGGTTATTGTGCATCGAACAAAGAGTATAGTTGGATTTCTTAGTGGACTGGAAAAGAGATGTGAAATCTGGTTAAAGTTATACTACTGTGTGTTGCGGCCTCACTATGTCGTTCCAGTGTCGTGGAACGTCCCATATTCACTCAAGCTGTGACTTGTGTCCGGTCAATTGTTGACTTTACTCTTATGTCCCATACAAAAGCCCTACCGATGAGACGATTCAATACCTCAAACTGTACCTAAAGGACTTTCATGATCACAAAGACGTTTCTAAGGGGTACCGAAAAGATAAGTCCACAACAAGGAAAGTGAGAGAGGTTACTACCAGGATTTCGGGTGAAAATAGTGAAGTGCTTAATCAACACCGCCTTTCAGGTGCGACTGTAGCCAAAAGACGCCGCATTGCAGATGAACAACGTCACGATTTAGATGGTATTGTTGCTGATAGATATGAGGAGGATGTGGACTGTAACTTTGTTAAGATACATCTGTTGAGTCACTTCGGAGACCATGTATGGCACTTTGGGAATTTTCAAATGTATTCTATTGAATCGGGAGAGATAAGACACAAAACGATGATCAAGGAAGGCTATCGTCGGTGAAATAGGAACGATGCCAGTCATCAAATACTCCAAACCTATGCTAGACTTGGACTGCTTCAAAATTCATCAAACGAATGTCGAGGCAAGTATACCACGTCCCATTTAAGACGAACTACATAAAAAACAACACAAACGCCAGATCGGATCAGTAACCAAGCAACTAAGCGGGTTGGCGCCAACTGTCGAAAACAATTCGCAATTGAATCTTATTTTGCAAAACCTGCCAGACCTTTTACTAGATTATGATCAGCGGAAATCGTCTATGGGCCGTGAGGTTCAGATAGGAGCAGTTAAACCTTTCTGAGTCGAGATTTGTCAGCTTTTACCTGTCCGGGTAGACAACTTTCAGGATGCACAAGCGGTGACTTGGCACCTTCTCCGGTCTACAGGCCCTGAGCCTTGGAGGTCAACTGGGCTCCGTAGGAACGCTTGGATATCGGTGAATTCGGGCAATAGAAGTATTTACGGAGTATTAAAAGGCTTGTATCCAGCTCGTTTGTTATCGATAATGAAAGTTCGTGAGTTAACAACCTGTTTACAGGATAAACTTCTATTAGTAGATAGACTCTATGTTGAGAATTCGGGGAAGCTCAGTGATATTACAGGACTAGAGACCGTCACAGTTGGAACCGCTAGAGGCGCAAATAGAACAACCGAGATAGTGGTTGGCATCAAACGAATTATGAGAATGGCACATCTAGTACCAGAGACAGCTGAAATAGAGAAGAAACCGTAGTATGTAAATAGTCGGATTGATTTAGAAACCTTTAATAGGATATATTCAACAGTTTTCGTACAAAAGTAAGTTCTTGTATTTGTGAATAGGGAGAAGAAGAACAGGGCAAAAGAGATGCGAAATGGTACATATAGTAACCAAGAATAAGCCAAAGGTAATACAAGAAATAAAGATAAAGCGAATCATGAGAGGTCGCGAAAAGGCCGATAGAAAGACCAAAATGAACAGTCGGAAGTGGGACAAGTGAAGGGAAAAAGGAATGTTGGTAGGTGTAGACTGAAACCAATGGCATGAAGAACAGCTCAAGGGGGACTCCAGGGGACTCCAGGGGATGCAGTCCATAACGGAGAAATCAAGGGGGAGGGAACATGCCAAATGTGACAAGCACACCAGACAGGGGTGGGTTTTTCCGGACGTACACAAGCACAAATCAGCCGCACAATGGCCAACATGGCCAAAGGGGAAGAACCAAAAAAAGAACAGGGGTCGGTGTTGCAACGCACCATCCCCGGTGGAGTAAGCTAGGGGACTCAGACCAAAGCAGGAGATAGACGACGCTGGGAGTATCTTTTGAGCCTCCTGAAGGCCCTGTGGGCTTGACAAAAGGAAGGAGATATAAGAGGCACAGGGGGGGTAGGAAGGAATGGTATTACCAGAGGATATAGGAAGATATGTATGTAATACATAAGGTAGAATATCTTTTGCTGATGCAAACAGGTATCACCCAGTGTCCAACGTAAGCTGAAGCTTATACTCTAATGCAGATTGACATGGGCCCAGTCAGGTGCCTTGGCTATGGACCATATGGAACATACACAAGTGGCTGATGAGCTAAGGAATGCAAGACGACAAGCACAAAGCAGACGGCAGGTAGAGAAAGGTGAAGTTTTGTATGCCTCTGAGGGCAGTCAAATGGTTAAAAGCAGAGCGGATGCTGAGGTAGATAAGGCTCAGGTACAGTTACGAAAAGCACAAAATGCTAGGGAAAGAGCGCTGCAAGCTGAGCGTAAACTATTGTTTGACAAGATTAAGTCAAAAGCAAAAGAGGTAAATGCTAGGTTGATAGCTATATCAAAGCCTCAGGCCAAGGCCAAGGCAATGGTGAGGGCTACTCTTCAAGCATATAAGAAGAGGTTTTCCAGCGTTATTTTTAAGGCCATGAAGTAAGATGTTATTTTAGAGGATTAGAGGTATAATAAAATACTACTTTAAAATGTTATATGACAGTACAAAGCCCTGTTGAGAAACAAAGTGATGTTGAGCCACAAAGTAATATTGAGCAGCAATCCTACATTGAGCTGGTAGGCACTCTGTAGGAGTGCCCTAGGACTTTAGCTAGGGAACTTACTGGGGTTGCGGCCGCACACTGCAATCTTGACATGATTAGTTTAGAAAAGAAACAATCAAGGAGAAATGATTGGCTATACCAATTCAGACTTCTTGGAACATGAGAGGGATTCAAAGTGTACTTCCAGTGATGATTTTATTGTTTGCCATGTTCTACTGTCATTGAAACCGAAGAAACAGTCACTAGTTTTCTTGTCTTCAACAGAGGCGGAGTGTGTTGGTTATTCAGAGGCTCAGGAGCAGCTATTGTGCTCCGATAATTTTATCTTGAAATCTTACAAACAAAAACCTGTACCCCAGCTATTCAACTCTCATAATCAATGTCCAAGTAAGCTCTTCAAGAACACAAGCTTCAACTACCGCATCCAAACTCAGCAAACATATTGAAATTAAGTATTACAATGAACCTGAATGCATCAAACTAAAATTGGTGGAACTTAAATACCTCTCCACAAATCAGATGACATTTGACAATATGACAAAACGTGTACATCGAGATACACATTATGAACCTATTTGTACATTAGGCCTACAAGTCAGTTGAGAAAGATATTCTACAAGCGATTGACAATTAGGGTAACTAGTTATTATGATGGGTTATTGTCTGTCTTGGGTTATCTTTGCTTTGTGTTTCTCTTCTTGTTTATGACACACTTGAATTCCTATCACCGTCACAGGCAGGTAGTGTAATAAGACCACCAATATTTTTTATATGGCTCCTTAGAGTTGTCAGGAATGCGTGGGAATGTTTGAGGTAATGATGGTATGCTTGATCATAACTGTACAAATACGATGTGGGAATTCAGCAGATTGTGTGAAATAAGAAGGAAAAAATGAAATAATTCTAATAGAATGGAATGCACGTGTTGAAATAGACTTGAGAGAGTGGAATGTTGTAGGGTAACTGGAATGAGTTGATTGAGAGGTTGAAAGAGATATTGTTGAGGCCATGGGCGCCTGATATAAAAGATAGTGGTTTATGGGTATTCTTGTGTAAAAAAGAAAAACAACGGTTATGAATAATTTCCCTGCATACAACTCGCAATTGACAAGAACCTTTCTGGTTCTATATTTAATATTCTTTATATACATTTTACAATAAAAGCCATATGAGGAACTACAAGACATATCTGTTAAAAATAGTGGGGTAATACAAAAAAGCGAGATTTAGTCTTCGGTGATGGACATAGCAGTTTCAAAGGACCACTAGGTGCTGGATGTGCCAGGACTGGAGCCTCCAAGATATATCGATTCAATAATCTAGCGAAGCATAACTGAGAACAAATTATATTTCCTTCATATATATTGTTTTCATTTACATATTCTCCATGCTTCATAGCTTGGTTCCGGGACACAAGTCGAGTGCAGTGTCTCCTGCCAGCAAGGTGGTATCAAGCAAGCAGGATTCTAAGTGGCACAGAAACAGTTGGAGAGGAGAGGGGGAAGTCTGAAGAAGAAATGAATACATACAAAAGGAGGATTCCCAAAAAGAGAAGGGGTCAGAAGTGGAGATGATCAACCCTAGTAAGTTTGAATGAAATAGAGAGAAACAACTTAAGGTGGGGGAAAAGGTATATGGAAGGAGGGATGGGGTGAAGGGAAGGAAGAAGAGGAGTGCAAAAGAAAGGGTAGACAGGGAGAATGAAAAAAGAAGGAAAAGGCTGTGTGTATATATGAGGTCACATGTGGAAGTCTGCCAAGGATGAGATAAAAAGGTATGGTGGGAAAGTAGATATAGAGGCAAAGGATATAAAAGGTAGTTTCTATTCTTCAATCAGGTAGGTAAGAGGGGAGGGAGATATGGGGTGAGTAGGGAAATGAGAGAGGGGTGAGAAGGGGTGGGAAGAAAGGCAAATCAAAAGCAAGGAGGGAGATGACGAGGGAAGGCAGGACAAGTAGGAGGGGTAGACAGGGTAAAGAGTAGAATTGAGATAAAATAGAACATGTATTATGGAGAGGAGGTAGAAAGTGTGGGAAGATAAAATAGGGAAAGAAAGGTGGTAATGCGGAGTAAGAAGGACAATGGAAGAATGTAAATGGGAGGTAGCAACAGGAAGGGTGTTAGGACGTGGGAGGCTACAATGCGTAATGTGCGCAGTACAGGCGAGTACAGAGGCAAGTGGTAGATAGAGAGCATGCAAATGGCCAACCAGAGAGATGTTAGGTGGTTGTTCCAGTGTTCCTTCTAACTGCTGTCTTCACCCTACTATGCCACACCTTTATTGCAGTTCCCCCACCTCCTGTTGGCCTGCCTTCCTCTCGGGTTATCCTGCCATTGCCCCCTCCTGC
>Ga0307517_10005595_pt1 | contig 18875 bp, 23 predicted proteins | sample 23_EM_MG_FD_194515 | JGI IMG/M metagenome (GOLD analysis project Ga0307517, IMG submission 194515) | Populus trichocarpa ectomycorrhiza microbial communities from riparian zone in the Pacific Northwest, United States - 23_EM | ecosystem: Host-associated > Plants > Roots > Unclassified | place... | reverse complement strand
GTGCTTCGCACTTTCGCCCACCATGCTCCTTTCTGCTATGCCTTGCTTCCTCATAAATCCTGCCCAGGATTTACCTTCCACTTAACGCGGAAGCTGCGAGCGCCGTCAAAGTCAAGAAGCGAAAGAAAGTGGTGCGTAAACAGTCACATGTCACCACTTATTCATCGAACAGGTCGCACCCTGCATCCAAACCCCGCAAGAAACCCAAATTTTCCAAGTCCAAGGGAAATTCGAATGAGGAAGATCCGAAGATGGGGGATCACTGAAATAAACGAGCACTTCTCGCGTACCTTCTCCCTCAAACACCTCGTCAAATTTTCGAAGAGCGCGAGTTTGTCCAAATCCCGGTGATGGGTAATGATGTCCCTCTGCTCGTGAGTCATTGCTACTTCTTCCGTTTGAATTTACTGGGTATACTGACACGTATCTATCGCCCAGGTTACATCTGATTTCAATCAAGGTTATATTCGCTATTACCAAGCACCCCAAATCGCTCGCCCATGAAACCTCGTTTCGCCGCCTATCTCTATAATCTGTTTCGATCTTCTTGTTGTATATCAATTCAACCCCATTTGCGTGTGCTCTCTGCCTGCCATTTGCAATATTTTTAGTCGAAGAATATTTGTGTACCTGTCCTTTCTTAGAAGTACAGAACAAGTACAGGTCACCTATTAGCATTTCATTTCTACCGTATTGCATTCTGAACTTTGTTTGCGAACAGGTAAGCCTCCCTGGGTAAAAACCTTCCTGACCTTCCTTTCAATTCTGAAATGCGTAGACTGGAACCAGTAGAAGAACATTGATTATGGCGGCCAAGGCTCCTATAATTCCGTAATTGCAATCTCAGGTGAATTTTGAACCGATAATTTGGCCATTTCCCTCGCTATCGGATCATACGAACAATAAACGAACATGGACACGTTTCCCTGATTCTCTTGCACATCCGTTGCGACCAAGTTGCAACCACCCGCACTATAAATCCAGGAGGCCACGAACAAACGATGACGCTCACCTCACACTACCACTGCAAGCCTTCAAGTTCTTTCGCCCCATAATCGAGATAAACGGCAATCACACCCTCCGACCCTTCATTTTAATACCCAGATCCAGGACATTTCTAACACGACCCTAAGCGATTAATATCTCCACTGAACTTGGAGTTCACGTGTCCAAGTCCAACCCATTTTGTACTAGCCACGCAGCACGCTCGCATATATGTGGGATACCTATTCTTTGCTACATTTTGGAGCGGTAAAGAAGGGGAACTTCTTCAACACATCGACTATTTTTTCGACTTCAAGGGTCAAATAGAGTACAGTAAGTCGAGCCTTTGAATAAGGGGGTGTGTATGAAATCAAGATAAACCGAATAAAATGAGCGGCGACCCGCACCTGAAGTTAATTGACCGCCAAATTTTTATGTAAAATTTCCTGGATGGACAACTAGGGATCAAATATGATTGGTGGAAGTTCCAATGGTATGAAAAATGTTGCTGAGGGTTACTTTTCCCACTGCCAGAATTTGACAGGAATGAGGGGAGCCAACGGCCTCATTCCTTGAACCTTTTCCAATTTTAAGTTTTCAGATAAACTGGCGGTCATGAATAACTTCCCCGTGGTTACTTAGTTGTCGTGCGTCCCCCGCGCACTTCCTCTGTAAGTAAGTCCTCCACTTGCATAGTCCCACCCAAGTCCCACCACGGAAAGCCCATTCTTCCTCCTCTCAGTTATGGCATCGGTCAAAAACCTCCCCAAGAACCTCCTCAAGCGCATTTTCGACGTCTCTTTTCAGGGACCAGCAGGATTACCACCGCAGAGGGATGACGAACGACGAATTCTTACCCAAGTATGCAGGAGATGGCGGCGCATAATTTTATCAATCCCAGCGTATTGGAGCTCCTTTGACTTCATCCAGTGGAAGGTTCCGCGCCCACAAAACCTTTTGCAACTTGCCCAAGAATTTTTCGGTCGATCTGGGGATACTCCCCTCGCTATTTGCTTGCGTGGCTCCTTACATGGCAACCTGGGCCACGACATCCTTGAATTCATCATTCGGCCACATGCTCGCCGTGTATGGTTTCTCTCTTGCTGGGTCACGAAGCAAGGGCTTAGAACCCTCATCGGGCCAGGTCATATCGACTTCCCCATCCTGCGATCCATCGACGTCACGATAATATACAGTTCAGATGACACCATCGCATCGCATATACCAGTCAGAGGCTCCATGTGCCTCGACAGATTCCAACATCTGGGACCCTCACTTCGACAACTAGCATTGCGCGTCCTCGATGGAGTTCATCCCGCCGATTTGGGTCTTCAAGTTCCATGGGGTCAATTTACACGAATCGACCTTGAACATACTCCGATTCATGCCGACGCGTTTATGCGAATAATAGAGCAATCGTTACTCCTAGAGGACGGCACCTTCTGCATTAACTTCGCTCTCCGCTCCCATGACGGACGAGCTACCACCTTTCGAAGGATTTCGGTTCCTTGTTTGCAGCGCTTGCATTTACGACTCATCGAGCCCAGCCTCGATGCGCGCATTTTCGGGAAACCGGCTATGCCCGTTCTTGAAGATTTATTAGTGGAGAGAGGGGAGTTGGGGCGAGTAATCCGGGATCTGACAATATACGAAACGTTCGTCTTCAACGCACCGATCAAATATCTCACAATTGCAGAATATTCCCTTTCCATGACCCAGTGGCTTATTCCTCGATTCAATCATAGTCCACGACTCACGTATCAGGAAATGGATGGCATCCTCCGTTTAACCCCAAACCTGACTACTTTGTACCTATGCCCGGGCGTGTTTATGAACGCTCTCGTCCTAGAGAAATTGGCAACGGGCGAGTTTTTACCGGTCCTGGAGAAACTAGCTGTGAGCAGCGCCACTGGCTGGGACATCATTTGCATGGTACGAAGGAAGAATTCCGAGTCGACATCGCCGGGGGGGTCGTCGGCCGCACATCCAGTTTCATTGATCCAGCTCCGCCTTTGCATTATGAGGTACGGGTTAGATGAAGAAGACAAGGTGGCACTGGAAGGTGCGCTCAAGGCGCTACATTTATTATATGGTTATACCTTTCGACATGTTGACATCCCGAGGCGGGAGTCGCAGCCGCTCACTTTCTGAAATCAGATTCGACTAGCTCAGATAGTTTTTTCTTGGATAATGAATTACTACGCAGCTACGAATAACTTACTACACTCCAAATCATTCCTTTCTTCGTCAGTAAAGTTCCTTGCCATGTGTTTGCTTCACCAATGATCCGGGTTGCATTTGGAATAAAGGTCAAAGATAGGCAAAAGATAGGGTAGGATATCTTGACAAATATGTATGTTTCCGATAATAAAATCCTGAGCGTACCATGACGCATCTTGATCCTTGATTGAATTCAAACACGTAAACAGTAAATTGAATGATCACTTCCATTATTCCTTGAACTCGCTTAATATCAGCCAATCTCGATGCATCATCCTTTGTTTTTGATTCCGGCAATGGTGGTTTAGAAATCCCTTTTTTGGAAGTAGACCGGTGACCGTTCCCTCTAAGAGGTGTCGATGAAGAACCTCGTTAGAGGGACCGGAACATCTGAGTTTAAAAAGGGGGGGTAGCGACTATGATCGAGAACCTGTCATGGAATGCGCAAAAAGAAGGCCGTTTTAGGACGAATGCTTTTTTAGGTAGTGGATCGGGATCTCAGCTCGCTAAAAATACTTTTTACAAATATGACCAAGACGCGTCAACGCGACTTGCACATTGCGCCTGCTTTCTGTACTCTCATGGTCAACTACAAGCATGGATTGCAAAACTGGACTCTCTCTGATGGACAGACTGACTCAAATCACGAACTCTTTTCGCCTGACGACATCAAAGACTTGATTTCTAAACTGGAACTGCTCGCTAAACTGCCAACAACGTTTCTTGATTCTCTGGACGATAAGGATCGTGTCATCTGCTTCCGAGCGACCCTACTTTGCTACTACGCGACGGGTCAGGGGTGGCACAAAAATCCCATGTGAAATGCAACTTCGAGTTGTTCTCGCTGACCAACATGGCAAAGACTATCTGGTTGCGGCTGGTACTGGCAGTCCTCCCAATGGCTGTGAACGTCCTCCTCGAAGATCCGGCGAAATGCTTGATAACCATCACTATCTCGCCCCTGAAGCGCCTGCAGATGACACAGGACAATGACTTTAACACTGTGTATGGAATCCCGACTGTCGTTATCAATGAAGATACGCTTAGGGATGAGGCTTGGTGGAATGCGAGTCATATCTTATTGCAACTATCTCTTTCTCATGTTCAAAGGACTGATAGAGAAACGTCTATGACTCGAAAAAATGTCTGCCAGGAAGAGCTAGGCACCCGATTGTTACCGTTGAACAATTCTTCAAGTCTCGTGAAGGACATCTACCGCGACTTTATGTCCTTGTCCAAAAGGGCGTTTCAAAAATTGATTAACCGTGTCAACGTTGATGAAGTCCATCACATACACACAGCCGGTCTCCCGCATCATGGTCTGGATGCTTTTCGCCCAGCATGGGGCCGACTTGACGAACTGAACCATTTCCTTTGTACACTGTAGACAGCGAGGAACCTTGATATCCATGTTTGTAAACGACGCAACCGTGTAAGCGCCAAAACCAGAAAAACAGGGGATCGAACATGCCAAAGGGTCAACAGACAGTTAGCTGTATCGTGCGGTGACGGCTAAGGAATACATACACCAAGGCGCAGTGGGCAACGGAGGACTTAACCTTCCAAGTGGGAAAATGACGATTGAGGATGCAGATGCAGATTCTCGACAGATTTTCTCTACACCAGCTCCTTCGAATCCCACCATATAAGATTGAGGAAAGAATGTGAATACTGAAGGTGGACGGCGTGCTGCATCCACGGCCGAAACATCCGCCACGAGGAAAATGATACCAATAGGTAAGGGACTTAAAAGAACGGGTCGGAGAGGGACAGATTACACATAAGCGAGATGATGAGCAAGGATGCAGAAAGAAGGGTGAATGAAATATAGAAATGATGGAAGCGTTCCCTACGACACCATCGTTCCGTTCATCCAGGTGTCTCGATAATGAGAACAACCTAATCATAATCTGAACATCAACACGTCATTCGTCCAGGGACACCTCATGCACCTTGACTCACGCCACGCCGCGAGATGAACGTGGAGGCTAGGAGGGACAGAGAATGGTGCCGAAGAAGACACATTTGAATGGCGTCGCTCATCATTTTCCGGTGCACTGCCAGACACAAACCTCCTGCCATAAGTTCCAGGAGTCCATTCTAGCCTATCCGGTAAGACCCAATCGACACACTCGCCTGTCCATATCATCCAATCCCTCCCCCAGCGTCCCACCAGAACCCGTTCCTTCTCTTGTTTACGTCAATTATATGAATCTTCGCCGCATCCCAGCCACGCACCAAACACAGTCTTCCCTTCAGCGCCGCCTGATGTATATCCACCTGAATAGTTCATGGCCATATTCTAACTTATCCCCAACCCAGCGCCAAACCAACGCAAATGGCGAGAATGATAAAGTTGGGGATGTGTCGCACGATTGCTGATAGGTGAATGGATCCCGCCGAGGAACAAAGAGGCTCCGAGCAATCCGACACGAAGGAGAGGGAGACTAGGACGAAGGTGGCGAGGGTGGAGCGCGAGAGGACGATGAGAGGGAAAACGCTGGGTGCGGGTGAGTCCTAGCTCGGACAGGTAGATTCTGGGATACTAACAGAGTACGTATTTGGAGAGGTAACCCCTAATCTGGAACCTCTAGTCGCTATCGATGTTGGCGACTGCGTTTTCGATCACTGTCTGTGGTCTCCAACATCCAATACGATAGGAAGTCGAAGGACTCATTTGCTTTCGTCTTGGTACTGTAGCATAGACAGTCACATTGTAACTGAGAACTTAGTCGCTGTATGCTGGTAAGGCCCTTTTTTGATCACAGGTCGTGTAGTGGACGCTTACTCGTAGCCGCTGTCGACGCGGTCAATATCGTCAAACCCAATCCAACCCATCATCCGTACATCATATTCGGCGTTGTGACCACATCCCAATTGGAGGAAGAACGCGTTAGAGGCGTCATCGAGGCTACAGAATTAAGTGCGTTCGTCCTTCGCTGAAGCGATAGCTTACAGACCTACTTACCTGGGATATGATGGGGCGCGATTTTGGGGGAACCTTTTAGGCATACAATAGCAAAGAAATCAGGAGAGGAAACCTAGGATGGTGAGTGCAGGGTGTTACGACGGAAGGATGTTGGTAAGACATATACATACCTTGTTTGCTGACACTCTCGCTGAGGATCCCACACGTCCGTTCTCGAACCAATCCATCGCCGTGGCATACAGGATTGAGTCTGCGAAGATGTAGCCACCGTCAACGGTGGTACTTGTCCACTCGGTCGTCGTTTACGTGGGGCCACTGGCGCCGGTTGGTGGGGTTTGTGGGCTGAGGTTTACTCGTCGCGCTGAAAAATATATTTGGCCATAATAATGGGGTTCTCGTTCAAGTATGGGGGTGCCAATGGCATCTTGTGGTGTGTTGAGTGGAAGGGTTTGGAAGTACATGTGATGCTGCTAGGGTGAAAGAGTGCTGGGTGCTACCGGTTACCTGCACGAGAGCGGACGAGTGAGCATGGATGAGGCGGAAGGTGGTGATCGTTGTACTAACCCTCCGACACACTTCACACTGTTCAGTCTACATTCCTGATTGCGTGTCGTTGTCTTACTGTATGATGTGCAGCAGACAAATAGATTTGGCTTACCAAGGGTGTTTCGTCGAATGGCGTTCAATGGAAAAAGGCGGTGCAGCATTGTGCTTCCAGACATTGAAGCGGGAGGGAGGGATCGTCTGGCAGGCCTACGCGGCATCTTGATCACCTACACCTTACAAGCTGTGGGGGCTAGTCACAATGTTCCAGTGTCGGGGCTCTCTCTAGTTCTCCGAACCGAGGCGATGGGGAACATTCAACAAGCCCAGCGTTTTATATGATCACGTGCTAATGGCGTCGGGGATAGATTGGCCTTATCTTATCGCATGTACAACAGCGTTTCCTTGAAATCCAGCTCAAGTGTAATTACATGAGTGTTGAAGCAAACTTGGTAATAAGGCTTTGGATAAATAAGTACTACCAACTGCTGATGGGTCCTAATAACATAGAGCAGGCAGTTGCTGAGGAAGGCCGGTGTTTGTTAGAAGGATTTTTCCGGTTGCATAAAACCTGGCTGCACGAAATGCCTCCAACGCGATACGAACATGGTTCTGATTAATATTTGACAAAGATAATTAATAGAAAATTCGAACTTGCTGGTTCGGCAATATGACATTGGCGTTGGGGTGGTTTCAGGTTGGCACATCGTCCGCACTTCGGAGAATCGAGATTCTTCCATTGCAATCCCACGAGCCTCGCATTACTTGAAGGTCCGACGGGAACAGTGTGGATAAATAGAATATGTAGGAGAAATAAAAAGACACGCCTTCCACTGCTCGTAGTCGGCGGAGCCCTCAGTCCAACTCGAAAGTTTTGTGCATTTCGCACAGAGACCAGGCGGTGATTTTCTTGGGAAAGAACGGCCGCAGTCATCGTCAGTGTCAGAGTCACAGAAATCTATTTGTCAATGAAGCAGTGAATTAATAATGGAAAGCGAACCTATTTGGAAAGCTGGAGTTTCCCAGTTCCTTATCATTATACCTGTGGTTTTGGCATGCGTCTAGAGGTTTGAAATGCAAATGTTCCACCAGTTGCCTTTCGACAACTCGAAGTTGTCCTTGACATTCGAAGTGGACTGTTTGGTAACTATACATGCTTCGAACATTCAAGGAAACCATTTGCAAATTTCTGTTGACCTTCAGAAGAACCGAACGAGCTAAAACTATTGCAGCCGGGGTTGGTTGATTGAGGTGCATGCGTGGGTGTCGTGAGAGTTGCAAGGAGCAAACGCCAATTGGAAATCCTGCCGTGGAATTCTCGCCAACGCTACTCGGGGGTACTTATCAACAACAGTTTATTAACAGTTCAGGGAAGCTTGATTGAACTATATAATGATGGGGGTGGGACAGGCAGACTTCACTCAACTCAAAACAAATCATCATGAGCATCTCAAGCACAATCGATCTCTCCGGAAAAGTAGGCCTCGTCACTGGAGGGGGAACGGGCATGTGAGTACATACATCATACCCAATGATCCATGGAATTCTGAAGCCACTCAAAGAGGACTCATGATTGCCCAAGGCCTCGCATTCAGTGGTGCAAAAGTATACATCACTGGTCGGCGAGTAGATGTCCTCGAGAAAGCCGCAACTGCTTACCAAGGGAAGGGCTCCATCGTTGCGTGAGTCAGAGTTTCGTGGACAATTCTTGAACCGATGTTAATAGGAAACGATAGTCTTGGCATGGATGTTGTCGATGAGGAAAGCATCAAGAAAGGCGTTGAATTCGTCTCGGAGGTAGACGGAAAGCTGGATATTCTTGTTAACAAGTAAGCATACCTATATTTTGATCCGACTGCCGAGCATTGAGCCAAGTATAGCGCTGGGATCACTAACCCTCTCGGCCAGGCCGATTTCGCCACCAAGAAGTTCGGCTACTATGCTGAGGGCAAGATTTCGTACGAACTCGAAAGTTTCGAGGGATGGCACTCGATGTTCAAGCTCAACACCTTTGCGCCGTTCTTTGTAACTTCCGCATTCTTGGAGCTCTTGGAGAAGGGCGCACGGTCACGCATAGATGGCACGTCCAGTGTCATCAACATCTCTAGCATTTCCGCCACCATGGGATCGATGCCGCCTAACAACAGCGTAAGTCTCGCCATCCTGCTAATCGTGAATGGCCGAGGTTGATTTTTATTTCCCTCAGTTTGCCTACGGCGCGACAAAGGCAGCGTTGGAGCAAATTACTACATCCATGGCGGCTGACCTTGCTGTGAGGAAAGTTCCCATCAGAATTAACGCCATTCAGCCTGGCGTCTTCCCTACAGACATGGCTCCTGCCGAACTTATCGAAAAGTACAGGACGAAAGCATTCCCGGGATTCATCGCCCCTGTGCCACTCTCACGATGGGGAAAGTAAGTCATTGAGCCATGCCGATCCTTGTGAACCAGACCTGAAGCCACTGTATGAACAGGCCAGAGGAGATAGCGTTGACGGCAGTATACCTGGCTGCCACTGGATACACCAACGGAGTTGTGCTCAAAGTAGATGGAGGACTTTCAATGGTGAACCCCTAATCATTTCCTTTGTGCACTGTGGACAGAGCGAGGAAATTTAATATCCGTATGTTTGTTTGTGCACGACGCAACCGTGTAGAGCCAAAACCAGAAAAACCAGGGATCGAATGTGGCAAAGAGTTGAGAGACATACGGTTGTTTCGAGTGCTGGTGGCTATGGAATACGTACGCCAATGTACATAATAAACGTAAAGCAGGCAGTTGCTGAGGAAGGCCGATGCGGTATAAACAAGGTTCTGATCAATATTTGACAAAGATAATATGCAAACATACTGGAGCCATGACAGTCGATGTGCTGAGGAGGCGCAACGCCTAGTAGACCCCGGATTACCGTTGCTTTTATGAGGGTGAGGACGATGCACGATCCTCGCATCGCCCTCACCCTCTGAAGAACGGTTACGGTTCTAGTGCAATTCTAGTGCCCGTATGTCCACTTTTGGACAGGCCAAGACGTAGTATTACATAGCACATCGTGCATCCAAGGAAACATCAACCCCACCCTCTGGCTCACCTTTGTCGATGTGAAATCCACGCCAACGCATGGAATCTCTTGGCTCGAATTGTACCGCCATGTCCGACTCCTCATTAACGTCCCCATCAGCTCTCACTTCATATTCCACTTCTTCCCGCCAACGCCACTCCTCAATCGCTGCCTGCGCTTCTCCAACTCCATCCCCTTCCTCAGTATGAGCAGATGGAGTCACCGCGAACTGAACCCGCCTGCAATTGGGAAATTTTCCAGCGTCTCAAATTTGTAGGAGTGATTGTCCCTGCTGATGACTCGTCGGGGTACAGAGAATTTGGGTAAGAGCTTGCTCTGTGTTTTTAAACCTATAGTTTAAATCGCTTGGGTATACTTGCACCAGGTCACCTTTTTCGAGTGCAGCCTTTCGGCAGTGAGCATGGTTGACGATCTGCATCGAAACAGTGCTTTTCTGCGTATGTCATGGCGGCGTCTGCCTTCTCGGAGGTCGGTTCACTCGATATTTCTGCGGGTGGCATTGGTTTCGTGTTGACAACCAAGCTTAGGAGGAGCTCATGAGTTATTTGGGGAGTACTTCAGATTCGGGAGGATTCAACCATGGATGTAGCGGATTGCAGCCTCTGGGGGGTCAGGCCGGCTTTCCCGAAGACCCGCTTTGTATTATTCGTCTTCTCCTAAGGTCCAGTGCCCACATGCGCTTCAAGCGATCCAGATGGATTGATTTCGTACCCTCAAGGAGGCCGGTGAGCAGGATGAGCATATCTCTACCTTGGCTCCTTGCTTAGTAAATTCCTCAGCTCTTTGTTATCGAATTCAGATCCTCCATCCACTAATAGTGTCTCAGGCGCTGTAAAGAGGTCGCAGATGTTGCCGTAGCTTGTCCGCAATGTCTTGTCAGTGCCGCTGACTTTAACTTCGTCACCCACACCCGCTGCGTATACACGGCCATCCATAGTCCCAAGTTTTGTGATACCACCCTTTCCTCTTGGCCGACAGTGGTATGAACACCACCATGAGTTCAAATGCACGGCATCTCGTTATTGGCTCAAGGAGAGCATGAAGGTGTGTGGATCCGAATCCCTCGCACCTTCTGCAGTCCATAACCGCTTTCATTATAGATTCAATCGATCAACTACCATGAGTGCGTCACCGACAAAATTCTAGCATTGGAAGCTATCGAGCACCAAGATTTTCTCAAAGACTTCGAATTCGAGGGAAACTTCGACTCTGAGTAACGAAAAAAGATGACAGGGAATCACTTTCTGATCAGATTCCTTAAATAATATGCGTCCAATATGCGTGGCTTTCATTGGTAGTCGTGGTTACTTGGCCAGCTAAGAAGAGTAAGCATCTTTACGATAAAATAAGTCCAATATACGGCCGCATTTTCATGGCTCGGAGCCCCGGACATATTGTCCAATATCGATCCTAGAATATAATCATCGAAGAAAGTGACGATTGAGAGGATTAGGCTTGAAGGAGCGAGAACAATACCAGGATCCCCATTGTTACGAAGAATCCGGCGACCAATTTGGTCAAGGGATGGTAAACTGGCGGATAGAATGCAACCGCCGATATCACAGAGCCGAGCCCGATGATCAAGAAGGGGAGATCTGCAGCTAAAATAATTTATAAGATTGTTCACACTGAAGGCATTTTATATTACTTACGAAAAACCATTCATGATAACATTCCGAAGCACGTAAGCTTTGATTATTTTGGGTTAGATATGACAAGGCTACATTATCTCATGCTCGCTCACCTGATTTTTATCCAATACAGAATGTGCCCCCCGCCGTCTTTTCTTCCCACTGGTAAGTTCCCCACCTGTTGGTTGATGTGCAGCGATTAGCTGATGTTTGATGCGATAGCGGTGTTGTCGAAGGACTGGGGATGGGTAGTAATAGTAAGTGCTCGCTGTCAGATTGTGTTTTGGATAGGAACTGACCATTATTTGTAGACCTCGTTGGCGCCAATCCCCATCTGACATTCCCAACCATCTTCATACTCGCTATCCACAGCAAATGACTGGAGAAAGGTGGTAAAGGTAAGTACTTGGTGTTGGATCGTGTTTAGTGGACGAAGACTTACCGTTACTCATAGATGTCGTCAACCCCAACCCCCACCTCAAACAGCTTGCCATGGCAGTTCTCGAGATCTCAAAGGACTAGGGATGGGCGATAATAGTAAGTATTCGCTGTCAGATCGTGTCTAGTTGATAGGAACTCACCGTAACTGGTAGATGTCGTCAAGACCCAGCCATCGGGAATTACCATGCCGTTGTTGGGATAGAAATTTACCTGACACCATCAATCCCCTGACACCATCAGTCCCTACTGCGCCTCAATCAGCTTGACCCTGTGGTACTCGCTGTCCGTGGTATGGAATCCATCATCGCCGAAACCCAGAGCCCGCCCGGTCTGTTCGAACTAGCCGCGGCTCGAGTGATTAAGTGGGTTAGTTGATGTTCTTCCTGCTTCATCGCCCACTTTAGCTGACATCCGCTGACACACACATCGTCGAGGGGAATTCGTACTAAGGAATAGTAAGTACCAGTCGTCGATTGAGTTCGATGGATGCGTATACTCACCTTTTCTGGCAGTCGTCGTCGCTGTTGACGCAATTCAGGTCTAAGGGTGGATGGTGTACGAGATGATTGATGAGGGCCTGTCGTTCCTATCAGGGAAATGTAAGTTGTCGTTGAACGAGACATGTTATCTCAGTACAGGATGTGTTTAACCCACCAAATCCGTTTCGTCGAAGACCTTGGGGTCCTAGAGTTATTCAGTTCCATTGGGGTAGGTTAACGGGTAGGTTTGAGCTGTCAAGGCTGCCGGAGATGGCGGAGGCGATGGGTTCGGCGAGCATTGAGCAATGAAGATACTCGGCACATGTCGCGGGGAGGTGAGAACCCTTCCACGAACGCTGCATTGTGGCCACCGGATGTTTATGGGCTGATCTCGATGGTTCTTCAAGTCTCCACCTTTGCGCCTGTAATGTCGAGTTGGTGGCGCCGAAGGAGAGCAGGGTGGCCTTTATCGAGTGTGTTGAACGAGAATTGGTGAAATAGAGAGCAAGGAAGGACACACGGCTAGTGAGTTTGAATAGGTCAAGAGTCAAGAGTTCGCCCTCAGCGAGCCAGCTTGAAAAAGAAAAAGACACTCAATCAATGATTTGAAAGAGATAAACGAAGACGAAATACGGACTCTCTGCCAACCTTTCCTTTGCCACTACCAACCAACACGGTCGCTTGCACTGATCTCTTGAACTCTGTCAAACCCCTCCTCCTTAAATCTCATGTCGCAACCACATTCTCCTTCGCGCCCAATTCCAATAACAGATCTCCTGCTTGCGGTGAATGCAAACTCCTCGAACGTGTGAAGCAGCAGAGGTCGAAGGAGACAAGCTCATGCGATGCGCACTCCCATTCCCCGGAAACGAGATGCTAATTACACCCAGGGCTTGAACAGATGCCGCAAGACCACATCCGATGCTTTCTTTCACTGCTTGCTTGTTGATGAGGATAAGCAGGCGAAGGGAAAGGACACCATCGACTGGGTCGAAGAGGACGAAAATGTGGGTGAGTTAGCAACATATGGTGGGACGAGGTCAGGAGAAAAGGTGATGTCAGATGGTGCAATAAAAGTAAACACGAGCAGAACCTTCGATTGCCCGGGCACTGAAAAAACCTTCGGGCTTCGAATTCAAGCCAGCGGCTTCAACGATGTCGAAAGCGACTCCTAATCTGACAGGAAATATGAGATATGCAACGTAGTCAGAAAAAACCACGAAAACTAACGTATCACTAGCTCAAAATTCCTCACCCTCGCCTCAAGATGGGTCTTCACATCCGGCGGCTCACCATACGGATTAATCGCAAACACATGCACTGTTCGATTCCACGTCCCGAGGGCCGTCCATCTCCCACCCTTGCCTAATCAAAGCCTTCAACAACAGCGGTCGTTTGCCCATGATGAAGCTTGTGCACCTGGGTCGCAGTCTTCCTATCAAAATGACCAATCTTAAACCTGGACCAGCAGCAACAGAGGAAAGGTTCTTAGAGAGCGGCCAAACGCAGAGAGTAAGATGGAGGTGTAGGATGGATCTTAAAATATCTTGACCGAAAGCTAACGAGGTCGGCCCTGGTCTGAGAGTAGGATAGCATCTGTCAACGAGAGAGAGTATGGTGAACAAGGCAAGCTTACTGTGTGAGGGGTGTCATCTCATGGTTTGCCAATGATCGTCTGGCAGGCCTACGCGGCATCTTGATCACCAACGTCCTACATGGGCTGCGGGGGCTAGTCACAACTTTCAGATGTCGGGGCTCTCAGCCGCTCTCTCCAGTCCTCCGAACCGAGGCGATGATGAACAAACCTGCGTGACCTACTCAACTCGATCACGTGATCACGTCGCGTGTCGAAAGATCTTATCTTATCATCATTCCTAGTACTGGGATTCCAAGTCCATAAATTTACCACATGCACGTAAAAAATTATATCGTTTTTCAGAAATACACACTACCTCTAAACATCCAGTACCTAAATTATAAACGTAAAATTGTGTAACCCTAGCTCAAAGCTTCATTAAACGCGCGAAGTCTAAAACGTGTGCAGGACTCAAAAGATGGACGAGTGTGTGCAGGGACCTGGGAAATTCACGTTGAATCCTTTATCCCAAAATCCCAAAATCTGTCCATTTTTGTCCGCATGGATTCTCCAAAATTTCGTCCGCACCGCGGATTAAGTAGGGGTCGCTTTTGCACAAATTTTGACTGCGTACTGTTGGATTAGGCAAGTATGACCCATGAGGCACAGATTACAGAGCGGGTTTTGTCTCATCTTCTTTGATTTTTCCTCTTGTCCAATTCGCTCATCCGTTTTGCGTGTGGGCCCACTAATATTATCGTTATCTAATAGGATTTTCTTATAGGTACAGGGCGATAGATACTGATACATATATGTACAGAGGAGTCTGAGGAAGCAGTAGCAGAAAGACGAACCATGGCTGAAGGTCGCCAGAGGAGAGTCGGTCTGTACTATCCTACCTTAATTGTTTTTTTATTCGATCACCAACTAACAGACTAAATAGGATAGGGTTTTTCAATGAATAAACGCAATTAGTAGCGGTAGCAGAAGTCCAATCCGAAGGTGGAGAAGATGACGAATGTACCTCTGACAGCGATTTCGCAAGGTATGCCAAGAATTGGGAGTATTCACACTTCGAACTGTGTTTATGTTATTTATGCAGGGGCACCAGTGACGTTGATCGCAAGGTAGACTTCCATTGTACGAGGTAAGTATGCTGCCCATTTGTTAAACCAGGAGCCGTATTAATTATTCCTTTATTAGCATCAGGGAATTCGAAGAGGAGATTGTGCAGAATTCACCTTGGCGAAGCAGGCTAATGTCACAAACAAACTCTTCCTGCTGGTGAGAATGAGGATGGCCACCAGCCCAAGAACCTCTGCACCCGCCCAGTTATCGAACGAATACTAGTGGTGCAACGGGATACGTACTCCTCCACCTTCAGTGGTGCCACTCTAAAACACAACAACTGTCTCTTTCACGACCGGGTTCGATTTCACAACTACCACCTCATCCACGACCTCATCAACAAGGTTCTCATTCTCCGTAATTGCATTATTGCAACAACCACGCACGCATAGCTGCCTCCACCACTTAGTTTACAACGCTTCCCGCCTGTAACGTCACAAGTACATCCCCTTCCGCACCCAAAACCTCCGCCTCCAACAGATTCCTTCGCGCTTGCGTCTGCAGAAGATGCTCGAAATCCTATGCTTATTCACCTCAGAACTGCTTCCAACAAAGCGGTAGAAGAACTTATACTCGAAGCAGTCCATTGTGCAGCTCGAAGCTCAGCTCGGGGTGTCGGAGGACTACCTCTGTAGTCTCAAGTCGGCCATGCAGCTCGAGTGCTGAGGAAAGACTACCGCCAGCTGGAGGGCGGAGGAGGAAGAAAACACAGAAGAAGGATAGAGGAGGTGGTGGGAACGCATGCTGGTCTGATGAAGGAGATTGCGGATATGAAGGAGGGGAATCGTGCCTTGAAGGGTGCTTCTTAGACGGCGGTGCACATTATGGCTGGTTATAAGAGTAATTTTGCTCCAGGAACAGAGAGCGTCGAGGATGGCAGCGGAACAACGGTCGATGGAAGCGTTGAAACAACTACAAGAAGTACCTCGTTCGCGTCGATACAGTTCTTTCTCATTATAACATCGATTCAGGCCAGACGCTCATCCGTGTGATTTCCAATTGTTCAGAAAAATAGCCATAGACGAGAAAAAACAATCCAAATACCTCTACCACAGCTGTGACGAGTTTCAAAACACAACCTACCTCGGATGGCCTTCGAAAGAAAACGTTGGTTGCCACTTGTCATTTACCGTATCGATATTCCCTGTCTTTTTCTATTCCCAAATATCTGGCGTGAGCGATGCCGTCAACCAATAAGTACCATCTATCCCTTAACGTCAACCTTCTTGTCCCAATGTTATTCCTTAGCCAATGAGGGCTGAGAAGCAGTAAAGCCCGCTACCTTCTCCAATGCACCCTCCGTTGACCTTTAAAGGTTTCCCGCAGTATTCAGCTTTTATCTAAAACCACTGTTCTCTGAGATGGTTGTGGAACAACAAAAAATGTCTGATACGAGAAATACAAGGTAGTTCAAAAATACATACGTAGAATCCGTGGCAAAAGGTAGAGCGAGGTTTTCCATTGCTTTTTACGAGTCGCACCATGTTCCAACTGTCTGAGCTTCTTTGAAGCCATCGTTGCTATAGTTCTGGCGGCTCGGAGTTCTGGAGTTGGTGTAGCAGATCAAAATGCATACATTGACCTTGTATTTCCGACGACGCAAGAACGACGCGATTGCTCAGTCAAAATGTTTCTGCAAATCTATCACGGCTGTTGGGCCGTGTAGATTAGATTAGATAGCGCGCCACCTAGCGTTCGCGATTCCTTTGTTTCACTCAGTGATTTACTCGCTCGTAATCCCTGGCACATGCCAGTGCAAACACAGCATATTGACCATTCTCTCGTACAATACTTGAGACACTTTGTTCTTTGTTCACGGAATATAGTGAATTACATATATAGAATGTAAATACAAGCGCACCGTTAGAAGACGCAAGTCCTGAACAAACCGAGTCACTTCTAAGAATTAATTATTTCCAATACCCCGAAAGCGACCACACTCGTCAATCTGCCTCGTACTTCTGGAGGGATGAATGAAGCCATGTCTTGCACCGAGTAAGAACCTCAGAGGGATCCTCAAACCCAACGCTCTCGCAATATCCAACGCCTTTCATCGTGACAGGCTCGCCATTGACATAGCCGCAAGCCTTCGCGGTGGAGGCTGCTTCCGCATATTCAGTCAACCCTCCCTGCCACAACGCCTGTTGTTCGAGGACTGTCGTTGCAGTGACATCAAGCTTCACGACACCACTTTCCTCCGATGTGACGGAAAACTGCCACTCCGAGGGATATTTCGCATCCGTTTCTGTGCTTTTTGTATATCTTGAAACGGTCAGGCTTGTTGTGACGAATATAGACGTGTCTCCATCGATGTAGTTTCCGAAACCCCATGCACCGGCGGAAACTGTGCCACCGGTTTGTGGGCAAGCCAACGTCAGAGCACGGTTGCCATCAAATTGGAACTGGAACCAGCCCCACCCACTCCATCCTGGCGACTCTGGGACGGATGGCACAGGATAGCCTCCCCATTGGTGGTCCATCCAGGTAAGACCCGACTTGACATTGTAGCTCTTGCCATCAATTGTCACGGCGCCGGTTGTAGACTGGTTAGGCCAGCTATAGTAATAATACGACGGCGACGTCGCATCGGCTGTCCCAACGTAGCCGTTTTTTCCTTGCAGGAAAAGAGGATTCGTATCGGAACAATCGACATCAATCTCAATCGCTGGACGGCCGGCACTGGAGTCGCCTGCACCCTCCGCATGAAGGTGAAGCGGGAACATATCAGCGCTTCCATTGATCGAGTACTTGCCAACTTTCAGGTGGAACGGATTGTTGGAGTACTTGACGCCTCCCTCGACTCCTGCGCGTGTAACAACCGGGAAGGAATAATGGATAGGTTTTTTGCCGGGCATTTGCACTGTAACACCAAAAGAGGTGCTGAAGATCTGCCGGTCTAAATCTGTGGTTCGTTTCGGGGCACACGCAGCCGTGGCGATGGCTTTGCGGAAAATGATGACGACCGCACTGACGCGGCCGCCGGATTCAAGGTTGAGGCTGAGGGTCAGGAAATGCCACTCGACTGGAACGTTCCAGTGTTGGCCGTGATCGACCGGGAAGCATAGTGCATGTGCAGGCGGGATCGGCTTGGGGAGAGTGAGGCCAGTGGCGGTCCATGCACTGAGAAGCCCGAAGGCCACCTCGACGTCAATTGGAGATGGTGACGATGATGCGATTTGCTTGACGAGGGTAAGCGCCGCAGGGTCATAAAAGTTGTCGATCGTATCGAGGAATGATAAGAAAATCTTCCCCAATCTGGAGTTCTTCCCATTGGACGACGTTGTACTAACGAGATCGTTGTCTGCCATATTCATCGATATCGATTTTCTGGGTGATAGTCGACACTGTTAGGTCCCAATCAAGATTGAAGGAAAATTTCAGTGTGCTCACTGAGACGAGTCCAGAAAGAGTGATAGGTATAATCATCGAGTCCACGCCCATATTTATATCCACTGGCAAGGGGTTCGCCCCCATGGAAAGCTCCTTGTGGTGGGATGCGTTGGTATAATGTCGCGACCATTGGCCACAGTGAATGAACACCCAATGTAGCTTGCGGCGATTGACACCTAACTTGGCATACGGTGATATCTAACACCCGATAGGCTTGGCATAAGGGGAGAACGTTTTCCGTGACATTTGGCCTTCTCTGACAGAGGTTATGACAGTTACGTGAATTCGAAAGGAATGGAGCGTGGGTAATTTTGGGGAGGTTGATTGTGTTCCAGGCACACCTGGGTCTCAGGGTTTTTGAAGGGTCTTGAAGACCTGAGATAAGATGAGAACTGGCAAGATAATCTCTCAATTCGCCCATATCCCTTAGCCGCCGAGCTGAAAATTCAGCCAGACAAACAGGAATACCTAATAA